>Ga0137395_10000242_pt1 | contig 21229 bp, 19 predicted proteins | sample czobulk216metaG_FD_108283 | JGI IMG/M metagenome (GOLD analysis project Ga0137395, IMG submission 108283) | Vadose zone soil microbial communities from Angelo Coast Range Reserve, California, USA - czobulk2.16 metaG | ecosystem: Environmental > Terrestrial > Soil > Vadose zone | place: USA...
CAAATCTGACCTCGTCAGCAGCAGTTTGAGTCCTGCACTGCTTCGCTTCAAAACTCTCAGTACTTTGGCTACTTTTGTAGATGAATCGCGCGTGTTCCAAAATGGGTCATCCGTACTGTTTTGCGGAACGAAGCCGACGGATTAGTAGCCTGTTTGATGCAGGGCTCCGGGCTTCGCTAGGGACTTCTTAGAAAGGGACAGATCAAGACTGAAACATATAGGCCACCAATCCGCAGAATCTAAAAGGCTTACGGATTCGCGAAATCCTTCAACGCTTATTGTTGCAAAGGCGACAACCCCCAATATAGAACGAGAATTCGCAGCCAACGGTGATAGCTTGAGCTCATGGGCAGTTTCCCCCCGTCAAACAGTGGCGATCAGAATGCTCAACGCCGCACTCAGCGCGTGATAGTAAAAGTTTCTGTAATGGTTCTAGCGGAGGGAGCCGAGGACAGGCCGGTCTCGGAAGAAACGCGGACTGTCACCGTAAATGCGCACGGCGCAATGATCCTGTTAGGCTTGAAGGTCTCAATCGGACAATTGCTCACTCTGCGCAATTCGAGTACTAGAGAAGAGATCGCTTGTCGCGTGGTCTATGTGAGCCCTCATGAATCGGAGAAGAGACAAGTAGGCGTCGACTTTATGGAACCTTGTCCTCGGTTTTGGCGCATTTCCTTTCCTCCATCTGATTGGTCAACTCGAAGTCCCGAAGCCAAAGGCAACCCAACGAAGCAAAAGTGAGATATCATCTTTTCCCCTAGCCCTTATCCGGACTCAGTCCGGCCATCGAACCCGGCCTGTCGCGTAGTCAAGCCCACCACTCCTTAGATTCTGACAAACGTTAGATTCGACTCCCATACGCTTCCATGTCCTGCCTCTAAGCATTCTGCCTACTGAGGCTTGCCATTGGCGATTGCGAAGGGCAACAGCGCTCCGGTGAAACGGTATTTGCCCCACGGAACGTCTAATCCCTGACTCGGATCCTGCGTCTGGGTGGCTTGGGAATTGGCCTAACCGATTGCCATCAGGTCTGAGAATGTAGGAAAAAAAAGAATGAGGTATTGAGATGCCATTTGGCGACGGGCCTGCCCGCAAACAAATCCTCTTAATAGCGGGGATATCGCTGAGTCTCATCGCGGGAAATGCCGCCGGGTCTCAATCCAGTCAGCCTCCGGCGGGGCCGCAACCCTCTGCTCAAGCTTCTTCCGCAGCGCGGCTCGTGGGAACCATCAAGTCGATTTTCGGGAATACCATAATCTTGACCACCGATACAGGCAGCGACGTGACCGTTCTAGTCCAGGACGTAGCAAAGCTCGTGCGCATCGCACCCGGCCAAAAGGACTTGAAGGACGCCACGCCCATCCAGTTGGCGGATCTCCAACCCGGCGACCGCATTCTTGTGCGCGGTAACCTTGGCGATGACGGCAAATCCGTTGCTGCCGCCTCGGTCATCGCCATGAAGAAGACGGACATCGCGGAAAAACAGTCCCGCGAGCGCGAAGAGTGGCAGAGACACGGCTTCGGAGGATTGGTCACCAGCATCGATGCGGCTGGTAACACCATCAATGTTTCGCTGCCTTCTCCTGGCGAAAAGAAGACAGTTGCCATCCACCTCTCGAAGGACACCATCCTGCGCCGGTATGCGTCGGATTCCGTGAAATTTGATGACGCGAAACCTGCTTCCCTCGATCAGATCAAACCCGGCGACCAGCTTCGTGCCCGCGGCACGCGCAGTGCCGATGGCGCCGAATTTACCGCCGATGAAATCGTCTCCGGCACGTTTCGAAATATCGCCGGCGTCATTTCGGCGCTCGATGCATCCGCGGGCACCGTCACCGTGCAGGACCTTGCCCTGAACAAATCTGTCACCGTGAAAATCACGGCCGACTCACAGTTGCGTAAACTGACCCCGCCCGTGGCACAACGGATTGCCGCGCGTCTGAAAGGAACTCCCGCCGAAGCACCGTCGACAGCTACAACTGCGGGTGGAGCCAGCGCGGCCTCGAACTCGGAACCGTCAGCAAAACCTAATGGTCCGCCTTCCATGGGATTTGGGGCCGGAGGGGTGGGAAGGGCCGGAGGAGGCGCAGGATCCGGCGACTTGCAGCAAGCGATTAGCCGCATGCCACGCGCCGCCCTGGCGGACTTGCAGAAGGGCGACGCAATCATGGTGGTGGCAACCGAAGGCGGGCCCAACGGAGTTCCCACGGTAATCACTCTACTTGGCGGAGTGGAACCTATTCTGGAGGCTTCTCCCAAGAGCAGCGCGTCCACAATCCTTTCGCCATGGAGCCTAGGCACCGGGGCCGGCGGGGAAGCGGCCACGCCGTAATGTCGTCCAGCGTCAACACAAATCAAGTTCACTCAGGAGATCTGATGCGTTTCTGGCTCGTCCGAATTGTTCTATTGAGTTCGGTTTTCCTTCCATCGATTTTCTCCGTCGCCGGAAATTTGTGTGCGCAGACGACCGCTGGCGCGTTGAATGGTGTCGTCACCGACCAGTCTGGTGGAGTAATTGCTAAAGCCGCCGTCCGTCTGACCGACGCAGGTGGCGCCTCGCTGGACACCAGCACCAACCGCGACGGCCTCTACGAATTCAAAGGACTGGTTCCCGGAACGTACACCCTGAAAGCGGTAGCAAAGGGCTTCGCCATTTTCACGCAGGAAAACGTCGAGATTCTCGTGGGAAAGACGCAACAGTTGAACATTGGGCTGGTCATCCAGGTCGAAGAGGAAAAAGTGGAGGTTTCCGATTCCTCAACCAAAGTGGATGTCGATCCTTCGAATAACGCTGGAACGGTGGTCATGAAGGGCAAAGATCTTGAGGCGCTTTCCGACGATCCCGACGAGCTGCAATCTGAACTCCAGGCTCTCGCTGGTCCTTCTGCCGGTCCGAATGGCGGCCAGATCTACATTGACGGCTTCACCGCCGGACAGCTCCCGCCAAAAGCCTCTATCCGCGAGATTCGAATCAATCAGAACCCCTTCTCCTCGGAATACGACAAACTCGGGTACGGCCGGGTTGAAATCTTGACGAAACCGGGAACGGATCAGCTTCACGGCCAGATTTTCGTGACTGGCAACACCAACGCTTTCAATTCCCGCAATCCATTCGAAGGCTCGGCCCCGCAACCCGGTTACGATTCCACGCAGTACAACGCCAATCTCGGGGGTTCTATTGGCAAAAAGGCGTCTTTCTTCACCAACATCGAACGGCGCAACCTCAATGAGCTAAACGTCGTAAATACACCCTTCGTTGATCCGACGACATTTCAAGTCACGCAATTCACAGGCGTCGTGCCGAATCCTCGCGCGCGCACAAATTTCAGTCAGCGCTTCGATTATCAAATTACAGCCGGAAATACCCTTACCGCGCGCTATCAGTATTGGCGAAATAACGAACAAAATGACTTCCCACCAGCCCTTGCATCTTTCAGCCTGCCGAGCTTCGGTTACAACTCTCTCGAGACAGAGCACACTTTTCAAGTGAGCGACACGCAGACGCTAAGCTCAAGAACCATCAACGAAACGCGGGTTCAGTTCGTCCGTGAAAACAATGATCAGAGTCCACTGAACACCGCTCCTACGATCCAGATCCAAGGCGCGTTCGTCGGTGGCGGCAACAGTTCGGGTCGGTACAACGACGTGCAAAATCGTTACGAGCTTCAGAACATCACTTATATGACGTTCGGCAAGCATTCCATCAAATACGGCGGCCGTGCCCGCGTCACAAAAGAAGAGAACTCCTCTGACTCCAGGTTCAATGGCTTGTATTCCTTCGGCTCACGCATCGACCCCATCGTAAGTGGGTGCAACGTTCCAAATCCTCCCAGTACTTGCCCGCAGATTTCCGGGCTTGTCGCCTATCAACGGACCCTTCAATCCATCGCCGCCGGGAATGCGCCCACCCAGAGCGGCGGCGGCGCCAGCTTCTATGCGCTGAACTTCAACACCATAGGGAGCGCCGCGGCCGATGAGACTTGGGCGGATGGAGCTGTCTTCCTGCAGGATGACTGGCGCATCAAGCCGAATGTGACCATCAGTTCGGGTCTCCGTTACGAAACTCAAAACAATCTCGGCGATCACGCCGATTTTGCTCCGCGGGTTGGGCTGGCTTGGGGAATCGGCGCGAACGGGAAGAATAAGTCTCCGAAAGCCGTCCTTCGCTTCGGTTACGGAATTTTCTACGACCGTTTTGGCTCGGACCTCGTGTTGCAGCAACAACTTCAGAATGGCGTCATCCAGCAACAATACCTTGTTCAGAGTCCGACATTTTTCGATCCTGCACAGGCTGTGCTGCCGTCTCAGTTTCCGTCGTCCGGCACTTCGCCGCAGACGGTTTACCAAATCAATCCCAATCTTCGCACCCCTTACACCATGCAGACCGGAGTGACGATCGAGCGCCAGCTCGCGAAATCCGCCAATCTCTCTGTCACGTATCTGAATTCGCGCGGCAATCATCAGTTCTTCACCAACTTCATCAATGCCAATCCAATTCCCCCGGGGGCAACCGTTGCTCCGGCGCCCAGCCAAATTCTCTACCAATTTCAATCCGAAGGCGTCTTCAAGCAGAATCAGTTGATCGTCAACAGTAGCATTCGAATGGGCACGAGGCTCTCCCTGTTTGGCTACTACACGCTGAACTACGCCAACAGCGATACTTCAGGCGCGCCAAGCATCCCTTCAAATCCTTTTGACTTGCAGCAGGACTACGGCCGCGCTTCTTTCGATGTTCGCCACCGCGTTTTTGTCGGCGGCTCGATCGGCCTCCCCTACGACTTTCGCTTGAGCCCTTTTATGATTGCCAGTTCCGGCGCGCCTTTCAATATCACCACCGGACAAGATTTGTACGGAAATGCCTCGTTCAACACTCGTGCGACGCCTGCAACCTGTTCTGCCGGCGCGACCGGTTCGAAAGACACCCCGTATGGCTGCTTCAATTTGGTTACTCTCCCTGGGGCATCCGTCATTCCGATTAATGACGCCACAGGTCCGGGCCGCTTCACTTTGAATTTGCGATTGAGCAAGACTTTTGGCTTCGGTGCAAAGAAGGAATCGGCCGCAGCTGGTGGTCCTCGTGGCGGCACGTTTGGCCGCGGGCCTGGCGGCGGAGGTCCGCGCGGCGGCGGCGGGGGAGGGGACCACGGGGGTGGAATGTTCGGGGGCACGCCGTCGAATTATCGTTACAATTTGACGTTTGGCGTCAACGCCCGGAACGTCTTCAATAATGTTAACGTCTCCAACCCAGTTGGAAACCTCAGCTCGCCGATTTTTGGTGAATCGAATGGGCTCGCAGGCAGGCCGTTTTCTTCTTCCACGGCGAACCGGATCATCGATCTGCAGGTATCCTTCAATTTCTAAATCCGGTAAAATCCCGCCGTGGGGCCGGGATGAAAAGACGCAAAAAAGTGTTGGACAAAGGAACGGAAGCGCGGCGCGCGGCGCGAAATTCCGGGATTGCGCCAGCCGTCACTCGGGTCATCCCCGACAAACGGAAGCGGCCGCCGAAACACAAGAAGCAGCTCCTTGAAATCGAGCCCGACCAAACTTGATTCGAATTTTCTTATACCTACTGCGTTCAAATCCTTCGGTGTAAAAAACGCCCCACAATCTTTCAGGCCCGACCGGGCTTAATTTTTGGAGCTTCATCCCGGTTTGTTGGAGGGAACCACTTCGTCGGGGCGGAAAAGCGGCGACAGCGATATTTTTTTGCGCTCGGCGAGGTACGCGGCAATTGTTTCCAGGTCCTTCTTGTCAAAACCCATGGAACTCACTTTGACGGCACCATCGGTGTCGATCAGAAAAATCGTGGGCACGTTGGTCAGGCCGTAGGCGTTGGAGACTGCGTAGGCTTTTTCGTCGTCGAGGAGAATCGGAAAAGTGATGCCGTACTCTTTCGCGAATGTCTGCGACGATCTCGCGTCGTCCTGGGAGATTCCGAGGAACGTTGCGTTGTCGCCGCCGTAGCGCTTGTGGAGCCGCTCGAGAAATGGAAACGTGAATTGGCAGACAGGGCAGGAGACTTTGAAGAAGGCGGCGACGACGGGGCTGCGCTCGATGAGGCTGCTGAGCGGGTATTCCTTGCTGTCGAGAGACTTGAGCGAAAATCCGGGAGCTGTGTTTCCGGTAACGATGTGCGTCATATGGTCCTGTTTTCCCATCCAGCGTGAAAGCCGCCGCAGAATTCCCATCACTTGAGTGTAGCGCGAGAGGAAGTCGGCAGTCGACAGTCCCGACAGGGCCGGGATCCTCGATTGAAAGTTGAAGCAGAACCTTCGCGAGAGCCACTCGCGATCCGGCAGGGAAGGGGTACGGAGAAGAATGGCCGTCGGGGATGGGGGCTGGCGCCTTCCGACGGCGTCGCAACTTCCCCGGTAAAACCGAGCAAGGGCGGTCGGGGTTGCCCGAGAGGTTCGAGGGCGGCAGCGCGAGCAAACATGACGGAAAGATAGCATGTGAGTACGGTGTGGCTGTGAGGGTTGAACGGCTGTTGGGCAGACTGAATGGCTTTCATACTGACGGGGCAAACGAAAAAGGCAAAGTCAAAAGCCCCACTCTCCAAAACCGAGGGCGGGGCACCGAGATTCGTTAAAGCAATGTGATGTGGCCCGTCTATCCTGCAAATTCCTTAAAGGCGAGTCCGGTAATCTTCTCGGGAGAACCCTATTGAAGCACTAATTGAGAGAGGGACCAGGAGAAGAGCGTGGAAGGAAAATGGAGAGTTAAGAGTTACAAGTTGAAGGAAGAACAGAGGAGAGAGGACCGCAAGCGATGGGGCAGAGTTCTTGCTGCGCTAGGGATGACGGGCAAGGGGAGAAGAGTGTTAGCGGGAGGCGGTGATGGGGACGCCGATTTCCTTGAGTTTGGCGCGGGCGAGGCGATCTTCGTCGCTGCCGGGGAAGCGCTTGATGACTTCGCGGAGTTCGCGGACGCCGCCGGTTTTCTGGCCGAGTTCGAGAAGGGCCATGCCTTTGCGAAGGCGCGCGGGACCAAGCTTGAAACTCTTGGGATAGTTGCTGAGGACCTTGTCGTAAGCGGCGACGGCGTCCACGTACTGCTTCTGCTTGTAAAAGATTTCGCCGAGGTAGAACTGTGCGTTGGAGGCGAGATCGGTTTCGGAGTAGTACTTGAGGTAGTCCTCAAATTCGGAGCGAGCGAGATCGTATTTGCCGCTGGTGATGTCGCGAAGGCCGTTGGAATAAAGCGTGTCTGCGGAGGGCGCGCTAGCGGGAATGCCGGAAGAGCTAGGCGAGGAACCGGCGGAGCCAGTGGGTCTTGAAGAGCCGGTGGAGGAAGTGGGCGTTGCGAGGCCAGTAGCCGGAGCGGCGGTACCGGCGCCGGAAATTTTGGCGTCGAGGCTCTGCACGGAGTTCTGGAGATCGACGAGCTGTTGGTTGAGTTTGCCGAGGCGGGACTTGATTTCCTCGAGGTTGTCCGAGAGGCCCTGGACCTGCGTGGACATGGTGTCCAGACGGGCGCCGGCATTGGCCTGAACGTCCTGGACGGACTTTTGGAGCGAGCTCATGGTGGAGCCGAGCTTGCCGACCGTGTCATTGGATTGGTTGATGAGCGTTTTCATAACCGTGTTGTCCTGAGTGACCTGCGTCGAAAGATCCTTCTGGCCCTGGAGCAGGGAGGTGACGTCGCGCTGAAGCTCGATGAGTTCGCGGGCGACGGCTTCTGCTGGGCGGGGGCCGACCAGGCTTCCGGCGAGAGCACCGGCCAAAACGGCGGCGCTAAAAATAGCGATGTGACGAATACGCATGAACATCCTCCTAAGGGCTCCTAAGGGACTCCACAGCGCTGCAAACAAATGAAGGCCGCTGGGCAGCCAACAAAAATCCTACAGGCCAAGGGAACAGCTTCCACTCTAATAAGAGAGCCGCGAGGTGGCAAGGGTTTGCCTGGCCTCGCGGCTGATTTCGTCACCAAACGGTCATGGCGGCGAACCGGGTCAGTTGGCTTTGACGAAATGGCCGCGGCGATTCTGCTGCCAGCAGGGTTCGTTGTGCTCCATGCAGAAAGGCTTCTCCTTGCCGAAGCTGACGGTGCTGAGGCGGTCGGCAGAAATGCCCAGAGAAACGAGATACTGCTTGACGGCGTTGGCGCGGCGGTCGCCGAGGCCGAGGTTGTATTCGGTGGAACCACGCTCGTCGCAATGGCCTTCGATGGTGACTTTTATCGAGGGATACCTCTTCAGGTAATCAGCGGTCTTCGAGAGCGCCGTGCGAGCGTCGGGACGAACGTCGGCCTTGTCGTAGTCGAAATAGGCGTCGCGCACTTCCTGGTTAAAATCGGGCTCGGGCTCCACTTTCTGAGGCGGTGGAGGAGGCGCATTGACTGTGACGGTGGCCGTGGCGCTGGTGGAGCCGCCCGGGCCAGAGGCAGTAACCGTGTACGTCGTCGTGTCCGATGGCGTGACCTTGGCCGTGCCCTGAGCCGGGACGGCGCCAACTCCTGGGTCGATGGAGAGCTGCGTAGCGTCCGTGGAATTCCAGCTCAAAGACGACGATTCACCTGAATTGATGGAAGACGGGCTTGCCTGCAAGGTTACCGTGGGACGCGCGGGCGCTGGTGCGGGCGGTGGCGGCGTTGGCGGCGGCGCGACGGTTTTCTTGCCGCAACCAACGGTAAGAACAGCGGCGGCGAACGCGACGAGGAAACCGGCGCGGTAGAGCGAGCGTGAAACCGAGTACATGCTTATCCTCCTGGACTGTAAGATTCCGTGAATGTGTCCCACCAGGGCCAACATCGTACCACCAGCGGGGTGGGTCCGCGTAATATCTCGTATCACGATATATTATACACCGTGCAAAGAGGCCTTCTTGGGATTTCGCGCAAAAGTAAACCTTGGCTGCCATAAGAGAACACCAAAGGATATCACCGTGCATTTGTGAGATGCATGGGCAAAGCGGTCTGGTTCCAAAAAGTTTTTCACTTTGGCGACCAATTGGGCGACTCGTTGTGGCCGCTGGTGGTTAGCTGGCGCGCCTGAGAGCCATCGGCCAGCATGGTCCAGATCTGCCGCGTGCCGCCCCGCGTGGATTCAAAGACGAGGTGGCGGCCGTCGGGAGCCCAACTGGGGCGCTCGTTGCGGCCCTGATCGCGAGTCAACTCTACTAGCTGGCGGGTAGTCGCGTCCATGACGTAGAGGTCGTAGTTGTCGTTGGGGCGACGCCAACTGAAAGCCAGCAACTGGCCGCTGGGGTGCCAGGCGGGGTCGATGACGTAGCCCTTGTCCGGCAGGTCGAGTTTGGTCGTGCTGGTGCCGTCAGAATTCATCAGGTAGAGCTGGGGCGTACCGCCGCGATCGCTGACGAAGGCGACAGTCTGCCCGGTCTTGGGATTCCAACTCGGTGACATGTTCGCGCCGTTGGAAATGGTCAGGCGTTTGGGCCGGCCGCCATTAATATCGGACACGTAGAGTTCAGGATTGCCCTGCATCGAAGAGGAAAAAATGACCTGCGTGCCGTCGGGAGACCATGCAGGCGTGATATTAGTACCGCGGAAGCGAGGAAAGGAAACGAGTTTGCCGGTGTCCATCGAATACATGCAAATCTGCGCACTCGTGAGGCCCATGGACGGAGCGAAACAAGTGAAAGCGATTCGCGAAACGTCGGGCGACCAACGGGGCGTGAGGGCAATGGACTTCAGGTTGGTCAACTGGCGCTGGTTGGAACCGTCGTAATCCATAACCCATATTTCCTTGGAGCCGCCGCGCGAGCTGACGAAGGCGATTTGAGTTCCAGCGACACCTGGGAGGCCCCCGGAGAGTTGGGCGATAATTTCGTCGGCAAATTGGTGGGCGAATTTTCGGACCTGGAGGTCGGTGGGAGCGCCGCGATAGACCTTTCCGATGACGGCTGGAGAAGACGGATTGCGGACGTTGTAAAGCCAAGCCTCGATGGCAACTTCGCTGTTGGATTCGGTGAGATTGCCGAAGCCAAGGAAATTGGCGTTGGTGGGGGGATCGATCCAAATGGCGGGTTTGAGTTCGGCGGGCACGCTCGGGGGTTGCGGGGGATAAAAGCTGGGGCTGGCAAGCTCAAAAATGCCGCTATATTGAAGATCGTCGCGAACGACTTGCGTAAAAAGGGCGGCGTGGGACTTGGTGGCGTCAGAGCGCGCCGCGAAATCCGCTATCGCGATGCGCGGCTTAGCTTCACCGAGCCCAGTGGCAATTCTGATGCGGTCCTGCGCTGCGACAGAGTGCACCACGAGCAGGATGGCCGCGGCGAACGATAACCTCCTCGCACAGTTCCCAAGATTCAACACATGCACCCCCAGAGATTTGAAACACGTAGTTCTAGAAAGACAGCCTTGCTACTGCATCAACGACAAATCGAAATCAAAGGTCACGTCCACGTACGATCCCATGTAGTCGTTGGGAAGCGCGCGAAAAGCGTCAATGCTTTGCAGGGCCCTCAGAGCCGAATAGTCCATGGATGAGTTGCCGCTGTTTTGGGACACGCGGATGTTGGAAATCGTCCCATTCGTACTGATTCTGAATGTCACTACTGCATGGGCGCGCCGGGCCGCCCGCACAGCCGGATCAATGGTGGTCTGATCCCAGGATTGACGAACCCTGTTACGTACGGCATCCACATACCAAGGATAACGAGCGCCAAAGTCTCCGCCCCCTTGCCCTATGGTGGCGACACCCGAGGATGCTCCGGGAGTCTGCGTATGCCCGCTTGAAAGGTCAGGATTGCCCTGTTGGCCATAGGGTACATCGTTGTCGTGAACGGGCGCCTTATTCTCGAGGGTCCTGGATTTAGGCGAAGGAGGAAGTGGTTTTTCCTTCTCAAATTTTCGGATTTTCTCGGCATCGGTTTTCGGCTCGGGCGGTTTCGGAGGCTCTTCCTTGTGAAGGCCCTTGGTGGGATCGACTGCCTTGCTTTCTTTGACCACGGATTCCATGGGCATGGGAATGCCGGCGGCGGTAACAAGATTGACTTTCGTTCCCCCAAGTTTGCCACCGACTCCGCCCCACGTGTCTCCGCGACGCTCGAGAAAGGAAGCGCCGATCACTGCCGCGGTTAACAGGGCATGAAACACCACCGAATAGAACAAGTAACTTTTGAGATTGAAATCGTTCGTGTTGGCAACGGCGCTGGTCATTTCTCTATCGAGTCCGTGCACGCTCGGTGAGGGGTTCAGTAACGATGCTGATGTTATTGATGCCGGATTGGCGCAAGGCATCGATGACGGCGGCGAACGCCCCGAAGGGCACGGTTTCATCACACCTCAAGAAGACGCTGCGCTGCGTACTCTTCAATTGCGCATGAATCCTGGTTCCAAGTTCGTGAATACTGACGGGATCATTGCCCAGATAGACGCGTTGGGACTTGTCCAAAGTGACGACGAGACGATCCTGGCTGATATCCTTCACCGTGCGCGTCTTGGGGACGTCGACTTCGATGCCCGATTGGAGGATGGGAGCGGTGATCATAAAGATGATGAGCAGCACCAGCACCACGTCCACAAACGGGACCATGTTGATTTCGGAGAGCGAGGTCTGCGTCGATTTGGAGAGTTGCATGTTCCCATTTTACCAAGCGGCCGGGTTGGGGCGGCCACGAATCTAATTAACGGCTTTTTCGATCAGCGCAGTCACTTCTAAAGCAAACGTGTCGAGCCGCTGAGCGAGATCGCGGATATTTTGCAAAAAATGGTTATAGAAAATGACGGCGGGAATCGCGGCAAACAGGCCGGCGGCCGTGGTCACGAGCGCTTCGGCGATGCCGGGTGCGACGGCACGAAGGCTGGCAGCGCCCGCGCTGCCGAGGCCGGAAAAGGCATCAATGATGCCCCAGACGGTTCCGAAGAGGCCGATAAACGGTGAAACCGCGCCCGTGGTGGCGAGCCAGGACATTCCTTTTTCCACGCGGCGCACTTCTTCGGCGGAAGCAAGCTGCATATTGACGGTCACGGCCTGCAAACTCTTGAGTTTTGGGGGATGCGGGTTGCTGGCGATGCCACCGATTTGGCTTTGCAGTTCGCGATAGCCCGCGGCATAGACGTTGGCGAAAGGCGAAGCGACGGCCACGAGGGCCTGCGGGTTGGCGACGCCGCGCGTGGCCCGGAAAATGCGCAGGAACTCGTCACTTTTCCGCCGGACGCGGCCGAACATGCCCAGCTTCTGTAAAATCATGGCCCAGGAAACAACGGAAAAGAAAAGCAGAAGCAGGAGAACGACACGAGCAACCAAGCCGGTTTGCTTGAGAATTTCAAAAAGATCGGTGACAAAAATCGCGGTGAACAGAAAAATGACGTACCCCTCAGTGGAAACGAAATTTTTTCTGGGCGTTTAAAACGTAGCATACGCGTCCGGAGCACGCAACAAATAGGATGCAACTGTTTCTGAATCTGCTGCCTATCGGGCAACGGGTAGTTTACTTCCCCAGGATATCCAAGGCGGCGCGGAAGCCTGCGGCGAGTTCTTCAGCGGGACCGCGGCCCCAGTAGTGGAGAAAAATGACCGTGGGCTGAGTGCCGAGCATGTGGTGGTGAATGGCGACGATACTGAGCTTGTGAGAGCGAAGCGACTTAAGGACTCCGTTCACCTCGCTTTCGCGCATGGCGATGTCACCGGCGATCTGCGCGTCCGCGTCGTTTCCCGCAAGAGCGGCCCAGGAGTTCAGGCCCATGCGCGCGTTGATGGGTGCGCCGTGCTCTTTGAGGTTGAGGTCGTCGCGTCCGAGAGTGAACTTGTAAACGGAGCCGAGGGCTTCACCCTGCTGGCCAGCGATTTTGTCCAGGGCGACGAGATTAAAGGCGGGCGCGGCAGGTGCTGTGGTGGCAGCTGGAGTCGCCGCGGGAGGCTTCGGGATGAGGTCCAGCGCAGGCTTGATGGACCGCGCCAAATTCATGGCTTCGCCGTGTCCGTGAACGTGCATGTAGAAGAGGCGCGGCTCTTCGAAGAAGAAATGGTTGTGCAATGCGGTGACTTCGATGCCGTGTTCGAGCAAGGCGGACATGACCGGATTGACTTCTTCTTGCGTCAGGACGAGATCGCCCATGAGGACCTCGCCGCTGCCTTCGCCCTTGGTCATGGCCACCCAGCCGCCAAAGCCGAAGGGGGTCGGCGTGGATTGCCCGGCGATGGTCACGTGCAGATCATTGCGCGGGACGTTGACCTTCAGCACTTTGGCTTTGAAATCGCCGGTACGGCCGAGGAATGTGAGGACTTCCTGGTAGTCTTTCGGGACGTCTTGGGCTGCGGCGGGAGCCGAGTTCAACAGCATTGCCAACAAAATCGAAGTACAAACAGCGCAGACAAGTTTCATTGCGATGCTCCTCCATGTCCACTTTACTGCGAAGCGGGCGAAATTCGAAAGGCGAAGCGCCGCCCTACAGAATAAAGCAGGTATGTTAAACTGCGAATTGGGCATGGGCAAACCGTTCGACATCGAATTGGAAAGACTGACAGGGCGGACGTCTTATTCCGAGGTATTTCCCGGTGTTGCGGCAGCGCAGCGGGGAACATTTTTCCTGGAGACGTTTGGCTGCCAGATGAACGATCACGACTCGGAAAAGGTCGCGGGGCTGTTGCTTTCGCGCGGCTATCAGCAGGTGGAAACTCCGGAAGCGGCGTCGCTAATCCTTTACAACACATGCAGCATTCGCGAGAAAGCGGCGCAGAAAGTTTTTTCGCGGCTGGGGGAATACCGGGCGAAGCAGGGCCAAGGCAAAGTCATCGGGGTGCTGGGCTGCGTGGCGCAGCAAGAGGGCGAAGAGATCTTCAAACGCGCCCCGTGGGTGAGCCTGGTATGTGGTTCGGCAAGTTACCGCAAGCTGCCGGAGATGCTGGCACAACTGGAAGCAGGGAATCAGCGCGTCACCGGGCTGGATACGGATACCGACGAAACGTTTGAGACGGAGATGACGCGGCGGGACAATCCGTGGCGCGCCTACCTGACGATTATCGAAGGCTGCGACAAGGCGTGTTCGTATTGCGTGGTGCCGTTCACGCGCGGCCCCGAGCGCAGCCGGGCGAGCGATTCCATTCTTAAGGAAGTGAAGCAACTTGCGGAGCTCGGCTATTCGGAAGTTCAGCTTCTCGGACAAACGGTGAATTCTTACGCTGATCCGACAGCGCGTAAGATGCGTTTCTCGGGATTGCTGCTGGCGGTTGCCGATGTGCAGGGAATTCGACGCGTGCGGTTCACTACGTCACACCCAAGTGATTTCACGCCTGACATTGTGGAAGCCATCGAGCGTCAGCCGAAGATTTGCGACCACGTTCATTTGCCGGTACAGTCCGGTTCGACAAGAGTGCTGGGCGCGATGCAGCGGACCTATTCGCGTGAAGAATATTTGGAAAAGATCGCCATGATTCGCGAGGCAAGCAAGCCGATTACCATCACCACGGACATTATTGTGGGATTTCCGGGTGAGACGGAATCCGAGTTCGAGGAGACATTGAGTTTGTTGGATGAAGTGCAGTACGACAGCATGTTTTCGTTCAAGTACTCGCCAAGACCGAACACGCCGTCGCTTTCGATGAGCGATTCAATTTCTGAAGAGGAAAAAGGCCAGCGGCTTGCGATTCTGCAGGACCGGCAGCGCGAAATTCAGGCTGCCAAGCATGCGCGCTTGGTAGGAGAGCGTTTTGAAGTTCTGGTCAGCGGAAAATCGCGGCGCGAGAATCAGTGGACGGGGTATAGCACATCGCACCGAATGATAAATTTCGCTTCACAAGAGAGAGAGCTTCTGGGAACCTACGTGCAGGTGCGAGTTACAGGAGCGACGCCGAACGGTTTGGTGGGAGAGCACGTCACCTAGCGGAGGGAGGCATCGATGGAAGTGGAGATGAAAATCCGCGGCCTGATGATGGATCCCGTCACGAACATGCCCATCGTGGTGCTGAAGGACGTGCAGGGGCAGGCGATCCTGCCGATCTGGGTGGGCGTTTACGAAGCGAACGCCATCGCATTGGAAATCGAGAAGGTGCAGACTCCCCGGCCGATGACCCACGACTTACTGAAAAACGTTCTCTTGGGTCTTGAAGTGCGTGTGCAGAAAATCGTGGTGAATGATTTGAAGGACGATACGTTTTACGCACTGATCTGGGTGGAGCGCGAAGGACAGATGATGACCATCGATTCGCGACCGAGCGATGCGCTGGCCCTGGCGCTACGCATGGACTGCCCGATCTTTGTGGATGAGGCGGTCCTGAAGAACTCCAAGATATCGAGCGCATTCTCCGAGCGCAATACGAACGAGCAACTAAGAACGTGGCTCGATGGGCTTTCCGATGAGGACCTCGGCCGTTACAAAATGTAAGACGCCGCAAGCCAACCGCGCGATCTTCCATCCTGAAGTGATGTTCCCGCCAGCTTGAGTTAGCCAGCGTGTACTAAGCGACGGACGGCGCGCTGCCAGGCGAAAAGCAAGACGATGCCGATCAAAATGAGCGCCAGGCTCAGGCCGGACCACAGGCCAAAAGCGCCCCATCCTCGGTCAAAACACAGCCAGGCGCCGAGCGGAAGACCAATGATCCAATAGGCTGTGAAGTGACAGAACATGGGCGTGCGCGTGTCGCCCGCGCCGCGGAGCGCGCCGGTGGCGACGGTCTGGAGGCCATCGAAAAGTTGGAACGCAGCGCCGGCCGCGAGCAGAAGAATAGTGCTGTGAATGACGGTTTCGTCCGGCGTGAACATGCGCGCGATCCATCGGGGAAATAGAAGCAGAGCCGCGCTGGCGCAGGTCATGAAAGCGGCGCCAAGAAAGATGGCGGTGCCACCGGCGGCCCCCGCGCCGGCGGGATCCTTGCGACCGATGGCCTGGCCTACGCGTACGGCGGCAGCTGAGGAAATCCCAAGCGGGACCATGTAGGTGAAGGAAACCACGTTCAACGCGATCTGATGACTTGCGAGAGAAATGGCTCCGAGGCGACCGATGAGCGCGGTGACCAAGGCAAAGACGCCAATTTCCAGAGTGATCTGCATCGCTGCGGGAAAGCCGAGTGCTATGAGCCGCCGGATGCGCGCCAGTTCTGGCTGAATCGGAGTGCGAAGCAATTCGGTGCGATGCTTCTCGTCATACCAGAGCAAGTACCCAACCAGGATGGCCGCCAGATAGATGCGGGCGAAGGCCGTGGACCAACCGGAACCGACGGCACCCATCGCAGGCGCACCAAGCTTTCCATTGATAAGAAGCCAGTTGCCAACGGCGTTGATGATGTTCGCGGTCACCAGCGCAAAGGAGATGGGGCGAACCATGTTCATGCCCTGCATGCAACGCCGTACTGCGAAATAGAGCAAAAGTGGCAACGTGCCCCAGGCCATTGCCCTGGAGTAGGGCACGGCCACGGAAATGATGTCCGGTGAGATGCGCGCGAAACGAAGCAGGGGATCGAAGAACCAAACTGGTGCCATAAGGAAGGGGGTAAGAGCAAGGCTGAGATAAATGCCATGCAGAAGCGAACGATGGCAATCTTCGCGCTGGCCTGCACCGAAAGCTTGTGAAACGAGTGTGTCCAGGCCAATCAGAAGCCCTCCACCAAAAAACGCAAGCACGTGAACAAGAATGCCACCCAAGCTGACGGCGGAGATGGCCACAGCGCTGTTGGGCAGCCGGCCCACCATCATGGTGTCGACGATGGCCATACTCATCCAGCCGAGTTCTGCGAGCACGAGAGGGATCGCAAGCTGCAGGGTGGGACGGAATTCGGCACGAAGTGTTTGGAGTCCGGACATGGCGAAACATAGGAGGAAAGAGTGTAAGTGGGGCGGCGAAAAGGAGCAACGGATGCCGACGGAACGAAATTGAGGGAAGCGACGAAAGAAGATCCCCCTCCGACAGGAGTGACTGCTTGAACGTACTGGATACTAAGTTCCATTGACCGCGCGCAGGAACATTCGTAGGCTGAAGATATTGTTGAGTTTGCAGACCTTAGCAGAAGCAAGTTGACTGCGGACAATGAATTGGGTGCCCCAGCGAGAGCGGCTGTCCTCGAACCCGGGTACTGAGGAGAAACAATGGCGCTCTTGCAGGAAGCGAATTTCGACCCCCGGTTTAGGCAAATCCGCGGAAGTGGGCGGCTCAATTCACGCGTGGCTGTGGCCGTCGAGTGGACCGATGGGGGTCGGAATCTGCGTGCGGAGGGCTACACGGTCGACATTAGCGCCAAAGGGTGCCTTGCCGTTGTGCCGCAGGGTTTTAACGTGGGACAGAAGCTGCGCCTCGTCAATCTCACCAATCAGATTTCCTGCGAAGCCGTATTGGTGTGGCGTGGCCACGAAGGCCGAACGGGATGGGAACTCGGCCTGGAGTTACAGGAGCCTTCGCCGGATTTTTGGGGAATGGATTTCTAGCGTTACCGGGATAACGACCACCGCCGGCCCGGAACCCGCCTCCCGTTTTCCACCGAAATCCTGCTGGTCCGAACACTTTTCCCTTGCCAATGATCCGGCTGCGAACGTAGAGTTAGCCTAGGCCTTGGGGGTTTTCTGGAGGCGGCACCCATATATAGGAACCCTGTTGCCGGATCGCTGCGGCTCGATTTTCTGTGCGCGGGCGGAGGCAAGAATAGATGACTGCCATCATCACGGTTGCGAATCAAAAGGGCGGCGTCGGAAAGACCACGACGGCGATCAATTTGTCCGCGGCGCTGGCGCATCGCGGCAAGCGTACGCTGCTGATTGATCTCGATCCACAGGCCAATTCGACAATCGCGTTTTACGATTCCGGGGAAATCGCGACGAGCATGTTCGACGTGCTGAGCGACAGCCGCACGACGCTGGCCGCGGTGATCAAACCGACTAAAGATCCGCTGCTGTTTCTCGGGCCCGGGCGGTTGTCGCTGGCAAAACTGGAGCAGGTACTGGCGGGACAATTCGATGCCCCCTTTAAATTGAAAGACGCGATGACCCCGGTGCTGAAAGATTATGACTACGTCATTCTCGATACGCCGCCGTCGCTGGGAATCCTGACGGTGAATGCGCTGGTAGCCTCGACGCATTTGCTCGTGCCCATCCAGGCTGCGTACTTCGCGATCGAGGGGACCGACGATTTACTCGAGACCTATGAGCGAATCCGCGCGCGACCCAATCCGGCGCTGAAAGTTCTGGGTGTAGTGATTACGCTTTTTGACCGGCGGACGAATATTTCCAAGGACACGCACGGGCAGATCCGGTCGGTTTTCGGTGAAGTGTTGTTCAAGACAAAAATCACCAAGAATGTGCGGCTGGAAGAGAGTCCAGCCTATAAGGAAACGATTTTGACGTTTGCGCCGAAATCACCCGGTGCCGTCGAGTACAAGAAATTGGCAGGGGAGGTAATCCAACGTGTCGAAGAGAATCGGGCTACCCATCACGCTGAAGATGCGGCATGACGCGCACTACGTCGAATCGTTGACAAGTTATAGCGGCGCGGCGGTCGGGCGGATGATTCGCGTGGACCAGATCCGCCCAAATCCGGACCAGCCGCGCAAAGCGCTGGGCGACCTGCGTGAGCTGACGGAATCGATTCGCGAAAAGGGCGTGCTGGAGCCGCTGCTGGTGCGCTACATCCCGCGCGAGGACTGCTTTCACATTATTTCAGGCGAACGACGGTACCACGCTTCTCGCGCGGCAGGACTCCGTGAGGTACCGTGCATTGAAAAAACGGCCGACGACGCAGAGACGCTCGAAATCGGGCTGATCGAAAATATTCAGCGGAAGGACTTGACGCCGTTCGAAGAAGCGGATGGGCTGCACCGGCTGAGCTCGCAGTTTGAATACACGCACGAGGATATCGCCAAGAAAATCGGACGGGCGCGGTCCTCGGTGACAGAAACGTTGTCGCTGCGGAATATTCCTGACTCGCTGCGGAAGAAGTGCGTCGAGCACGGAATTCTTTCCAAGTCGCTCTTGCTGCAGATTGCGCGCCAGCCCACGGATAAGAAGATGGTTGAAATGTTCCATCGCATCATGCAAGGCGGACTGACGCGCGATGAGGCGCGGCGCGAACGCCGCGAAGAGCAAGCTGGGCCGCAACGCCCGCAGCCATTCATCTTTCAATTCGAACCGCCCTCGGAGACGTTTAGGTTCCGAATTCAGTTTAAGAAGAGCCATGTTTCGCGCGATGAGCTGATTTCGACGCTGCGCGAAATACTGGTGCAGCTTGAGGGATCCTCGGCAGCCGATTCGACAGCGGCATAGACAGGCGCGAGTAAAGTTCGCCCCGCAAGACCCTCTTGCGAACATGCAGGAACTAACACCGCAGCAAATGCGAATCATCGAGCGGCTCTTTGAAGCTGGATTCCGCCCGATTGCGATTCCGCCTTACGAAAACGCCTGGTGCATGAGAAAAGGCGATTGCGCGGCGGTCTTGTCTGCCGTTCCGGACGCAGGAATCAAATTACTTGCGCCGCCATCGTACTTGGTTGACGGGAATCTCAGCGTGAAGCTGAAGCGGGGCTCAGGCGAAGTGTTCGTGTGGAAGAAAAAGAAAATCGATGCCACGCCAGAGCGATTGAAGGAATTAGAATCGTTTCGGCGGGAACTCAACGAACTCCTGGATATGCCTCGGAATCAATAGAGTTGCGGCAATTTGCAATTCCGAAAAACTCCCGTCAAACTGAAATTCTCATGGATACGTACGATATTATTTGCGTTGGCGCGGGCCCGACCGGCCTTGCCACTGCGATTGAAGCCAAACGCGCGGGAATGCGAGCCCTGGTCATCGACAAAGCCTGCCTCTGCAATTCGATCTTTCGTTACCCAGTGAACATGGTGTTTTTCACGACCCCGGAACTGCTTGAGATCGGCGACTTGCCGCTGGTTTGCGCTGCGGAAAAGCCTACCCGGGTCGAAGCGCTGAAATACTACCGGAGGGCGGCGGAACATTATGCGCTTGAATTGCGGTTGTACGAGAGGGTGGTGCGCGTGGACGGCCAGGACGGGAACTTCACGGTTGTAACTACAAACGAGAAGGGAATAGAGCAGAAATATCGAGGCAAGAAGATTGCCGTAGCAACAGGGTATTACGATTTGCCGAACAAACTAGGAGTGCCAGGCGAGGAACTGCCGCATGTCTCGCACTACTATACGGAACCTTACGAATATTGGAATCAGGACGTTGTCGTGATCGGCGGAAAAAACTCCTCCGCGGAGGCGGCGCTCGATCTCTATCGCAACGGGGCGCGCGTGACGCTGGTCCACCGGAAAAAGGAACTTGGTGCGACGATCAAGTATTGGGTACGGCCGGACATCGAGAATCGTATCAAGGCAGGTCAAGTGAAGGCCATCTTCGAGACGCGCGTGAAAGGGATCACGAATGACGAAGTTGTAGTTGAAAATGGTGCCGGCCAAAGCAGACTACCGGCGCGACGCGTGTTCGCGTTGACGGGCTATCATCCGGATTTCGCGCTTATTGAGGGCCTGGGCGTCCGGCTCGATCCGGACAGCCGTAAACCAGCGCTCGATCCGAACACGCTGGAAAGCAATGTGCCTGGGATTCATCTGGCGGGGGTGGTCATCGGAGGGCGGCATACCGGTGAGATATTCATCGAAAATGGACGCTTCCATGGAAAGCAAATTATTCAAGCCCTGACGGTGTCGCGGACGTAGAAACATAATCGTATGTGCCGGATTTGCCCAGCCTGAACCCCTTTGCTAGACTGAAACTATGGCATCGATCATCCGGGAAGTGGGGGAGACGTTGGGCGCGCTGGTGAAGGGTTTCAGCGTAACCTTCCGGAATATGTTTCGTAAGACAGTTACGGAGAATTATCCGTACGAGCCGGTCCATTTTCAGCCGCGCTATCGCGGGATCCACGTCCTGCACCGCGATGAGAATGGCTTGGAGAAGTGCGTGGGTTGTTTCCTGTGTGCGGCCGCGTGCCCCGCAAATTGCATTTATATCGAAGCCGCTGAGAATGTGGATGCGAACCGCATTTCCGCGGGTGAGCGCTACGCCAGTGTGTACAACATCGATTATTCGCGCTGTATTTTCTGCGGTTATTGCGTAGAAGCATGCCCGACCGATGCCATCACCCACGGCCATGGCTTCGAATTGGCGACCTACGACATCAACTCCCTTGTTTACCGCAAAGAACAACTCCTTGAAAAAGAGCCCGCGCCTACGGTGGTGTCCGCAAGCTAGTTTGTTGCTCGTCTAACTTCAGAGCTCCTGACATGGTTGGTCGGAAACCTGTCCGCTTTTTGCTTCAAGAAAGCACGGGTTTTTCTATCCTCCGGATTCGAAAAGCGGACAATTTAAGGTTCGCACCCCAGTAAAG
>Ga0137395_10000243_pt1 | contig 21198 bp, 23 predicted proteins | sample czobulk216metaG_FD_108283 | JGI IMG/M metagenome (GOLD analysis project Ga0137395, IMG submission 108283) | Vadose zone soil microbial communities from Angelo Coast Range Reserve, California, USA - czobulk2.16 metaG | ecosystem: Environmental > Terrestrial > Soil > Vadose zone | place: USA...
AGGAATGACTTGGCTTGTTGGAGCATCTGTGCGGGAGAGCCTTGCTTGAACAGGGTCAGAAAGGCTGCGCGTTCCGCTGCATCGGAAATCTGATCGGCTACGGTAGAAGAACTGCGGTTCTGTTTCGTGATATTCGCATCGATGACCTGACCCGCGAGAGGTGCAAGAGGGCTAAAGAGCGCTGCGATTACCAGAAGCCGTCTGAACATTTCAGCGCACTGTAGCCTAAAACACGGTTCCTAGGCAACGGACAGATCGCTCCCCGCCCGTCAAATTGAGCTATTAGAGGACCTTGATGGTACAGTTGTCGATGAAATCCCAGTCCCAGTCGACCCCAATACCCGGAGCCTCAGGTGGACGAGCATAACCATGGGCATCGATATCAATCGGGCGTTTCGTGCCAAAGTCCATGTACGAGATCGGGTAGAGCAGTTCCAGAAATTCGCAATTCGAGATGGCGGCACAGCAGTGCAGATTCACAATCTCGAGGGGATGGTAGATCGTGGTATGTAACTCACAGCGTACTCCGAAGGATTCCGCCAGGTGTGCAGTCTTCATGACCGGCGTGACCCCGCCCTTCCAGGAGACATCAGTTCGCACGATGTCGACGACGCCACCTGAGATGCACTCCGCGGTGGAGTAGTGCGATCCGGCGAGGACTTCGGTGCCACAGACGGGAATATCGAGCTTGGCGGTCAGTTTCCTCAAACCGTGGAAGTTGACGTCAGAAAGTGGCTCCTCCAGCCAGTAAAAGTTCAATCGCTCAAGTTCACGACCAACCCGCAGAGCCTCTTCGTACGAGTAAGCTGCAACCGGGTCTGCCATCAGCTTGAAATCTGGACCGACAGCATCCCGGCAGGCACGATAAGCCGCTAGATCAAAATCCACTCTCCCGGGCGGGTGCAGTTTGTAAGCATGCCAGCCAAGGGCTTTCACTTCCAGCGCTTGCTTCGCATAATCTTCCGGCGAGGCCAGCACAAACGAACTGGCGTAGACCGGAACTTTCTCCCGGTAAGCACCGAGAAACTTGTAGAGTGGCAAGCCGGCGGCCTTGCCCGCGATATCCCATAGGCAGATGTCAAACGGCCCGTAGGAATAAATCGGAACATGATTCCACCAGCGATCATAGGTGCGAAACTCCTGCCAGAGTTTCTCGCGAAACAACGGATCTTTGCCTTCGAAAAACGGCTTCAACGCTGAGGCAGCAATCGCTCCGGCCATCTCGGCGCCGCGACCCGCAAAACCGAAGGAGCGGCCTTCAACGCCGGCATCGGTCTTCATCGAGATGACCAGGAAATCGAAATTCGACTTGCCGCCAGCCCGCATTTCGCTGTCCGACATTGCTTCGCGAGTGTTTCGGCAAGCTCGCACCTCAATGGAGGTGATGACCAATCTGGAATCCTCTGGAAGGTTGTACGTTATGCCCTTCGGAACGTCGTGACTGTACTCAATGCGCCCTTAGCTGTCAAACCAACCGCGGTTCTTGCCAGTGCTCCACTTTATGGATCACAGAGTACACGAAGGGTAAAGAATCGGATTCTGTCGTGTTTTCTTAGTGTTTTTCGTGGTTAAATCAGCGACTTAACCAATTCTCTCGATCTCGTCGTTGATTGTTCTTGACCTATAGAACGGTGATAGTTCATTTTCTTCACTCGCTCTTCTGCGCATGGTCTGTGGGCGTTCAGTGGATCAACTTAAGGAGAGCTTATGAGCGGAAACGTCGTATGGGGACTGGCAGCGGTCGTTCTTGCCGGAATTCTCCAAGGAAGCTTTGCTGCGCCCATGAAACGGATGTCTGCATGGCGCTGGGAAAACAGCTGGCTGCTATTCGCCTTGTCAGGCCTGATCATTTTCCCCTGGATTATTAACTTCGCCACCGTGCCGAATGTGCTCAGAGTTTACTCGGGAGTCTCAACATCCACTCTCATCAAAGTTGTTTCATTTGGGCTGCTCTGGGGCGCCGGTGCAACCCTCTTTGGTCTTGGCATTTCCCGGGTGGGATTAGCTCTTGGTTTCGCTCTCATCTTGGGCATTACAGCTTCGTTTGGTTCCTTGATTCCGATGGCGATTCTCCATCCGGAAGAGCTTCTCCTGAAACGTGGGGTTGCCTTGATCGTCGGAAGCATCATCATGGTTATGGGCCTCGTTTTTCTTGCGCTTGCCGGGCGGACTCGCGAGCACGATCTGGGAGGGGGCAGTGGCGCCCGTTCAGGCTTTACCGGCGGGCTTGTGATTTGTATCTTCTCCGGCATTTTTTCCTCGATGATGAACTTCAGCTTTGTCTTCGGCGATGAGTTGAGGCTGCATGCCCTCAAGGCCGGGGCAAGCAACGCGATGGCCGCCAATCCGATTTGGGCGCTCACGGTGACAGGAGGTTTTGTTTCGAATTTCCTTTATTGCGTGTACCTGCTGAACAAGAACCGTACGTGGGCCGTATTCCGCGAAGGCAACCCATATGCGTCCTGGCCGCTCGGCATCTTGATGGGGTTGTTGTGGTTCGGGGGAGTCGTCTTCTACGGAACGGGCGCCGCCTCCATGGGTTCGTTGGGTAACATCGTGGGCTGGCCCATCTTCATGACGCTCGACATTATCGTGGGTCTTTTCTGGGGCGCAGTGTCGGGCGAATGGAAGGGGGCGAGTCGCCGGGCATTGGTTTACAACTGGGCTGGAATCGGAGTCCTGCTGGTCGCCATCGCGGTCATCTCCGCAGGCAACGCAACATAGTTTGGCTTAAGGGCGGGAGGCGCTATTTGGCGTTCCCGCCCCGCACCTCGATCCGCACCGAACTGACTCCGCGGGTCTTGCTCTTGTCAATACCGCCGCCTTCCCGCACAACGTAGTACTGGTTCGCGGGAAGATCGGAGAGCGTCTCAACCAAGCCGCTAGGCCAGTGAATCACGATCTTCTCCGCCTTGGTGGACTTGCCCAGGCCGAAATGCAGCCGCAGATCGCTCTGCGAGATAAAGCCATCCCCACTGCGCACTTCCTTCTCGTGCTTATCACCGCCTTGTTCCAGGATCACCACAGCGCCCACGGCTGCGCGATTCGATTTCAGCCCAACCAGTTGTAGGCTGATCCAATTTCCAATCGGCGAGGTGTTGTAATAAAGCGACGGCGTCTCGTTCATATTGTTGACCAGAGCCTCTTCGTGACCATCGTTGAAGAGATCGCCGAGTGCCATGCCGCGAGCGGAGTGTGGCTCGCTCAGAACCGAGCCCGCTTCCGCAGTGATGTTGGCGAACGTCCCGTCGCGCAGGTTGTAGTACGCAACCTTCGGCTCACGATAGCTGGTACCTAACGCTTTGCCATCCACCTCGGGATACACGTGGCCATTACCAATCAGGATTCCGGGCCATCCACTGTTGTCGAAGTCGTAGAATTGAACTCCCCATCCCAGCCAGTTCTTGATCCTGCCCAAGGCCGCGCTGTAGGTGACGTCGTCAAAGTTGTTGTCCCCGCGATTGAGGTAAAGCGTTGGAGTATCGTCGCTGAAGTTGGTTTTGACGATGTCCTGATAGCCGCTGTGAGTAAAGTCGTCAACGGAAAGGCCCATGCCTGCCTGCTCGGATCCATCCTCGTTGTATGCCACTCCGGCCTTTTTCCCAATGTCGGTGTACGTTCCGTCATGGTTGTTGTGATACAGAATGCTGGCAGTAGAGTCGCAGGCAACGTAAATGTCCGGCCACCCATCATGGTCGAAATCCGCGGTCAGCGAGGTGAGTCCGTAACATCCCGTTGTATTGAGAATGCCGGACTTCTGCGAGACGTCGGTGAAGGTGCCATCGCCGTTGTTGTGAAAAAGCGCGTTCACGCCCGGCTTGAGCCCCCGTGGCCCGCACATGACGTTGATCCCTTTCCACTGGCACCACCGTCCTTCTCCCGGTCGCGGCACCGAGCCGTAACTGAAGTCCACGTAGCGTACTACGAAAATATCGACCTTGCCGTCGCGGTCGTAATCAACAAAACTGCAACCGGCGCTCCACTCGTCCCGAGAGGTCTTGAGCCCAGCCTTGGCAGTTATGTCGGTAAACGTGCCGTCCCTGTTGTTTCGATACAGCACGTTTTGTCCCCAGTAAGTGACAAACAAATCGAGATAGCCGTCGTTGTCGTAGTCGCCGACGCACGCGCCTTGTCCCCAGCCCGAGCGCGCCAGTCCGGCATGCGATGTAACATCGGTAAACGTCCCGTCATGGTTGTTGTGATAGAGGTGCCCTGTAGGAGCCTTAACTTTGGGGAATCCCTCTACGGTCGAACCGTTGGGAAGGAAAATGTCAGGCCATCCGTCGTTATCGTAATCGAAAATGACGGCGCCATTACCAGTGGTCTCGATGATGAATTCTTTGTGAGTGTCGCCGCCGTATAGGTTGAGCGCGCTCAGTCCCGCTTGCTGGGCAATGTCCTCGAAGTGAACTTCGCCCGGCTTGACTTTTGGCGTCGCCGGCTTGGTGGGCTGCGTTGCCTGGGCTGCAATCCAGGTTGTTAGCAGTGAAAGCACTGCTAGAAGCAGAACGGCTCGGGACCCTTTGACTCCTGTGAACTGGATCACCCAGACATCCTAAAGCAGAAACAGCAACTCTTCTTCACAGTCTCATCTCGCCGGATGGGAGCCAACCGTATCGGTGGTTATGGGCTGCCATACAACCACCGTCTGCCGTGACTCGCCAAGCTGGTCGATGCCCAATTCAACGACATCGCCTGCCTTCAGATACTGCGGCGGGCTCATGCCCAATCCGACTCCAGTCGGTGTTCCGGTGCTGATGATATCTCCGGGTAGCAATGTCATGAATTGGCTGACGTAGCTGACAAGAGTGGGTACATCAAAAATCATCTCGCTAGTGGAACTGCGTTGCCGGAAAACGCCGTTAACCTTCAGCCACATTCCCAACTGGCTCGTGTCCGGAATCTCGTCACGTGTCGTCAAGAACGGTCCTAGGGGCGCAAACGTGTCTGCACTCTTTCCCTTGACCCATTGCCCGCCACGTTCCAGTTGAAATGCGCGCTCGGAATAGTCGTTGTGCAGAACATAGCCAGCCACATGGTCGAGCGCATCTTCCCTCTCGACATAGCTGCTTTTCTTGCCGATCACGACAGCTAGTTCGACTTCCCAATCCACCTTTCGACCATTCTTCGGAATAACCAGATCATCGTTCGGCCCAACGAGTGAAGTGGTAGCTTTGAAAAATATAACTGGCTCTTTCGGAATCTCCATTTTGCTTTCTTTAGCGTGATCGCGAAAGTTCAACCCAATGCAGACAATCTTGCTGGGGCGGGAGATTGGTGGTCCCAGCCGGACCGATTTCGCAACTCGCGGCGCGGAAGTGGCGTTCTCCTTCAGCCAATGCTTGAGTCGGGAGAGTCCGTCGTTTGCGAAGAACGCTTCGTCATAGTCCCGCACGAAGCTGGAAACATCCAGACGCCTTGCGTCCTCCGTGATAAGCCCTGGATTCTCTCTGCCTGGCCCGCCGAATCGGATCAGCTTCATCTTTTGTTTCTCCGTTGCCTGTAACGCGGACGCGCGTCACAAATTGTTACCGAGTCCCCTTACCTTGAAAAGGCTGGATCGTAATCGAAGAGACTCGCGAGTGCAAGTCGAGGGCGATAGTTTTTTGTGTTGCACGACGGAAAGTTTCAAAAGCTAAAACATCTTCCCCGTTAACGCACCTAGAAACACAAAATAGTTTGGCCCGCCGCCGTGGCTGCTGCTAGAGTTTGCGGTGGCGCAGGCGGTTAGACCATTGGTCGTTCACAACTGCGGATATCGAGAAAACTCTGGTGACGGGTGCACACGGGCGCGAAGATTGATTGTTGTTCTTGATCTCGACCGTAAGTAAATCTGTCATTCCAAATTAGCGATCACAATAAGGGGATTCGAAATGCCTGACATTTTTCCGCACCTCGATTACAAACCCAAATTGCCGCAACGCATGGACCACGGAATCGGCATTATCGGCACCGGAGGGATCGTGAATTATGCTCATCTGCCCGCCTACAAGAAGGCCGGATTCAAAGTTGTCGGCGTCACTGACCGGAATCGTGAGCAGGCGGAGCGTACCGCCAAAGAACACGGAATCGGAAAAGTCTATGCCAGCATCGATGAGTTGCTGCGTCAACCGGAGATCGAGATCGTCGACATAGCCGTTTATCCCGCTGGGCAGGTCGCGATCGTCGAACAGGCCACGGCCGCCGGCAAACATCTGCTGTGCCAGAAGCCTTTTGCCGATGAATATTCAAAAGCTGTTCGTAGCGTGGAACTGGCGGAACGCGCGAAGGTAAAGATTGCCGTCAACCAGCAGATGCGCTGGGACGCGGGGATCCGTTGCGCCCGCCTCCTGATGGACGACGGCTGGCTCGGAACACCCAGCTATGGCGCCATCCAAGTCCACTGCAAGACCGATTGGAGTCTCTGGCCCTGGATTTATCAAGGCAAACATGTGGAGATCATGTTTCACAGCATTCATTACATCGATTCGCTTCGTTATCTGCTCGGTGACCCAACCTATGTTTTCACCAGCGGGAGTCGAGGTCCGGGTGAAACGACGCAAGCCGAAACCAAAACGGTGACCACCTGGGAGTACAAGTCCGGCCTGCAAGTGCTGATCGATGTTTGCCACACAACTTGGCAAGATGACCCCTATGCCATTTTTCGTTTCGAGGGCACAGAAGGGGTGATTAAAGGAACCATCGGCCTGATGTACAACTACCCGTCCGGCCGCCCGGACACCTTGGAGTTCATGTCAAAGCGCAATCCGGGTTTTTGGTTTTCCGCTCGCCTCGACAACATGTGGATTCCGGATGCGTTTGTGGGTCCGATGGCATCGCTCATGTGTTCCATAGAGAACGGCTCGGAGCCGGAGACCAGCGGACGCGACAACCTGCGCACCTTGCAGGTTGTGTTTGCCGAGTATCGTTCAATGGCGGAGAAGCGGGCTGTCCGCCCGGAGGAGATCACCACTTGAAACAAGCTACGCTCCCGGTCGCACACCCTTCAGGTCGGAGGACGACCCCGGCGCCTGCGGGGTCACATAGACGCCGTTCTCTATGTGAGCGGGATTCACGAAGTGCGGCTGAAGATGCGGGATGCACTCGAGGAATACCGCTTCGTGTCCCATGGCGATGTGATTGAACAGAACCAGGTGCTGGTGAATCTGTCCCATGTCACCCACATGAGGAACGACCCGCAGGCCGAACTTTCGCGCCAGCAGGCTTACCGTGAGAAACTCGGAAATTCCCGCAACCCGTGTGCAGTCCACCTGCACAATGTGCACTGCCTCCGCCTGCATGAAGTTCTTAAACATGATTCGGTTCGGAACGTGCTCGCCCAGCGCAATAGGGATGGGCTTGATCGCTTCAGCAAGCGTGCGGTGCGCTTGAATATCGTCTGGATGGGTAGGTTCTTCCACGAAATATGGGGACATGTCCCGCAGGTTCTGGCACATCTCCAGCGCACGTGGAAGTGTCCATTGCTGGTTAGCGTCGAGCATGATCAGCGCATTTGCACCGGCGAGTTCGCGGAGCATGAAGGCGCGCCGCACGTCGCGCTGGCCATCGGCGGATCCGACCTTTAGCTTGAAAGCGTGAAATCCTTTTTCCATGGCCTGGCGCGCCAGATCCCTCACCTGACTGTCTTCGTATTGGAACCAGCCGACAGAAGTATCGTATCCGGGATACCCGCTCTGTAAGATGCCTTCCCGCTGTTGCCGAGAACTCACGTGGTTACGGAGGGTCATTTCGGCCTCATCACGGGTGAGCACGTCTTCAAGATAGCTCAAGTCGAGCAGGTCGACGACCTTTCTTGCATCGAGATCCAGAAGCAGTCGCCACAGGGGTACACCGCGGCTCTTGGCCCACAAATCGAAGCAGGCGTTGGTGAGCGAGGCGAGCGCCAGGTGAACCACGCCTTTATGAGGACCCAGCCAGCGGAGCTGAGGATGTTGAGCAAGTTTCTGCGTGACCGCGCCGAAATCCGCCATCAGCTCTTCAATTTCCCGGCCAATCAGTTCCTTGCCGAGCCATTCCATCGCTTCACAAACCAGCTGGTTGCCCAAGCCGAGCGTGAGCACGATACCGGTTCCGAATATCTTTTTGTCGGAGCCGAGGAGGGTGGTGGCAAATGCGTACTCGGCTCCCGAGTGCACTGCGTCGCTGCCCGCGCCTTGCTCCAGAGGAAAGCGCACGTCACGTGTTTCGAGTGAAGTAATCCGATGTTGCGTCATGTCAATTACTGCGAGGATGAATCGCCGTCGCCTCGGTTCTCACAAACTACAGCCACCTTTCGAAGGCATCGAATATAGTAGAGCAGCTTTGGAGAGTGGAACTGCCACTCTCGTTATCAGTACGGGGTTGAACACTACGGGGTTGAACACTCGGACCCGCAAACCGATCGTGAAAGGATGATGACATGAAGCGCTACGGTTCTGTGATCAGAGTAAGGCCGGAGTCTCTTGACGCTTACAAGAAATACCACGCGGCAGTGTGGCCGGAAGTGCTCGCCATGATCCGGCGTTGCAACATTCGGAACTATTCCATTTATCTAAAAGACGACCTCCTCTTCGGATACTTCGAATATCACGGTACGGACTACGCGGCAGACACGGCGAAAATGGCGGCGGATCCCAAAACCCAGGAGTGGTGGGCCATTATGATGCCGATGCAGAAGCCCCTGGAAACATGTGCCCCAGGCGAGTGGTGGGCTGATATGGAAGAGGTGTTTCATTGCGACTGATTTCACCGCGACGGATTTGACAGCTTCCCGACGTTGCGGTTACAGTTTTCGCCCGGTCAACCAACTATGCAGATCGTGGACACACACCAGCACCTCTGGGATTCGGACCTCTTCCGCTATAGCTGGCTCGCATCCGTGCCGTCGTTGAACCGCTCCTTCCGGATGCCCGACTATCTCGCGGCTGCCAAAGGGCTGAACGTGGTGAAGTCGGTGCACCTGGAAGCCGACGTCGACGAACCCTACATGCTCGACGAGACCCGGCATCTACTCGCGCTTGCCGATCAGCCCGACAATCCCCTCGAAGGCATTGTGGCTTGCGGCCGACCCGAAAGCGAGGACTTCAAATCCTATCTGGACAAGATCGCAGGGCATCCCAGGGTAAAGGGAATTCGTCGTGTGCTACACACCCAACCGGACGAAGTTGGCCAGGGAGTGACCTTCATCAAGAACGTGGCTGCACTCTCGGGCTACGGTTTGTCGTTCGACATCTGTGTTCTGGCTCGGCAGCTTCCCATCGCGATCCAATTAGTCTCCAAATGCCCAGATGTAGGTTTCATCCTTGACCACTGTGGGGTACCGCAAGTTAAGGAAAAAAATCTTGATCCATGGCGCTCTCACATCACGGAGATCGCCAAGTTTCCGAATGTCTCTTGCAAGGTCTCTGGCCTCGTGGCTTACGCGGATCCCAAGAGATGGACTGCGGAGGACCTGCGGCCGTTCGTCGAACATGCGATCGCCAGCTTCGGCTGGGACCGCGTGCTCTTCGGGAGTGACTGGCCGGTCTGTACGCTTTCTGCCAGCTACAAGCAGTGGGTGGAGACGTTGCAGACAATCACGCAAGGGGCAGGCGAGGTCAACCAGAGAAAGCTGTTCTACGATAACGCCGTCCGCGTATACCGGTTAAGCTAGAGCCCAAATTCCCTCTGAATAGCCTCGGTGTGTTGTCCCACCCTGGGAGCGAGTCGCTCGCTCGTCAGCAGACCTCCATCCAGGCGAATCGGAAGGCGTGTGGTGAGAATCTCGATTCCTCGCCCGTCCCCTAGGCTTTGTACCATGGCAAGTTGCTCGAAGGCCTCACTTGCGCAGAGCTTGGGCCAATCCAGAACTTCTGCGCACCATATGTCGGCAGCATTCAGAATCTCGAGCCAATGCTCGGTGGTGTACTCTTTGAGACGCTTAGCGATGATCTGCTTGATCTCGTCGCGGCGGCGAAAGCCGTCGGCCGGGTTCGAAATTTCCTGGAGTGCAGGCAAATCGAGCAATTTGCCCAATGTCGGAAGATGCGTCATGGCCAGCGCCAGGTAGCCATTTGCAGTGTCGTAAACTCCATATGGCGCCGCCAGGTAGGCGTGTGCGTTGCGGAATCCGCTCCTCCGCGGCGGCCGTCGTCCGTCATTCAAGTACGTGGTGAGCACTTCAAATTGGAAATCCAGTAAGGCCTCAATCAGGCTGGTTTCCACCAATCCACCTCGCTTGGTCACGCAGCGTCGCACGAGACAGGCCAGAATTCCCTCGCAGAGGTTGTGTCCCGCCAGCATGTCGGCGATGGCCAGAGCCATCGGTGTAGGAGGATCTCCGTCGTTGCCGCTCAGCCACATGATCCCGGAGCGCGCCTGCGCCAGGAGGTCCTGCCCCGGTCGATCGCGCCACGCTTCGGCATTTCCATATCCCGACACGATTCCATACACCAACCGGCTATTGATCTGCGACACCTTGTCGTAGCCGAATCCCAGCCGTTCCATGACTCCCGGGCGGAAGTTCTGTACCATCACATCGGCCCGCGCAATTAACTGCCGCAGTTTATCCAGGTCAGAGGGATTCTTCAGATCTGCGGCGTAGCTTTCTTTGTTGCGATTGATGGCGTGGAACAGCGTGTTCTCGCCATGCACATCGGTGTCGCTCAAGTAAATTGTGCGGCCCAGATCTCCGGCCCCGGGTCGCTCGATCTTGATCACGCGGGCACCCATGTCCGCCAGTCGAAGCGTGGCCAACGAACCGGAAAGGAACTGACTGAAGTCCAGTACCAGAATGCCGTCGAGAGGTCTTTCTGACCTCTCATTGTTACGAGCTGTGGAAGTGGTCACGGAAAGCTCCTGACTTGCGGCCAACACCGGTCATCCCGAACTCCCGGGAGTCTGGGATGCTTTCGACTCAGTCACGGTGAGACCACTAATTCTACACATAAAATAATGTTTTCATTAGGAAAATTGTGTAGTAGGCTAAGAAACGTTTCGCATTATGACCACCCGGCGCGTGCTCCCAACTCGGCGGCAGGTGATTTCGCGGAGAGTCCGCTACGCAGCTCCAGCCCTTGACAAAGGCCTGGACATCCTGGAACTCCTTGCTTCGGTCTCAGAGCCCCTGAACCACAGTGAAATCGCCAGCCGTCTCGGCCGCACTATCCACGAGGTGTTCCGCATGTTGGTGCGTCTTGACGAACGGGGCTACATCTCCCGGACAGGCCCGGACGAGCGATACCAACTCACGCTGAAGCTGTTTGAAATTATCCACCACCATCATCCGCTGCAACGGTTAGTTACTCAGGCGCGCCCGCTGGTGCAGCGGGTCGCGAGCGACACCGGCCAGTCCTGCCATCTGGCAATGCTCAACAATGCTCAGGTGGTCGTTGTAGCGCAGTTCGACGCGCCGGGGAACATGGGTTTCTCGGTCCGACTAGGAGCAAATGTTGACCTCTTGAACACAGCTTCCGGGCACGTGATTCTGGCCTTTCAAAGCGATGAAGTTCGTGCCCGCGCGCTGGGAGCGTGGCGTCTCCGCTCCAGAAAACCAATCCCGGCTGGTCTCTACCGCCACCTGGACCAGATTCGCCGGCGGGGCTACGAAGAACTGGCTAGCTACCAGGTTCGCGGAGTGGTGAACATAAGTTACCCAGTATTGAATCAGCACGGAGAAGCAATCGCAGCAATGACCGTTCCTTTTCTTGCGCGCATCGGAGACAGCGTGGGTCCACCGCAGGTCAAGGAGGCGTTAAACCGGGCGTCCCGCGTACTTTCCTTGGCCATAGGTGGTAAGAGGCTGGAACTCTCTTCGGGTGCGGTGCAGACATGACGCGAACTGAGTATTTCGAAGATTATGTAGTCGGCTCGCAGCGAGTCACCTCTGGGCGCACGATTACGGAGACCGATGTTGTCATTCATGCGGGGCACACGGGAGACTACTTCCCACATCACGTAGACGCGGAGTTTGCCCGTCAGACTTCCTTCGGTCAGCGTATTGCCCACGGCACCATGACCTTCGCCATTGGCATCGGCCTCACGGCGAGTCAAATCAATCCCGTCGCCTTCACTTACGGGTATGACAAATTGCGCTTTCCCAAGCCGGTCTTCATCGGAGACACGCTGCGGACTCGCGTCACCGTCAAGGAAATGCAGGAAGACCCTAAACAGAAAGGACTGGGTCGTATCGTGGAAGCTTGTGAAGTGCTGAACCAACGCGATGAAGTGGTTTTGTATTGCGAGCACATCTTGTTGGCCGAGAAGCGACCGGCCGCTTGACCCGGCCTGACAAGACTCTTTTGGAGCAGGGAGGTTAGTGTGGGAATTATTCTCAAAGGGCTCACCTGGGATCATCCCCGTGGCTACGCGCCCTTGCTCAGAGGAGCTCCCGAATACGAAAAGCAGCATCCTGGAATCAGAATCCATTGGGATCGCCGAACTTTGCGGGAGTTTGGCGAAGCCCCCATCGAGCAATATCTGGATCGTTACGATCTCCTCATCGTTGATCACCCGTTCGTCGGATACGCCGCAGCTCACGGGGCGTTAGTTGACCTTGCTCCCTTCATCAGCGAAGCTGAGAAACTTCGTTTTGCGGCTGACTCCGTGGGACCTTCCTGGGAGTCCTACTGGTACGGCGGCGGCCTTTGGGCCCTCCCCATCGATGCCGCGACGCAAGTCGCATCGTATCGGCCCGATCTGTTACTAGCGCTGTCGCCTGCTGTTCCTGACACGTTCGATGGCGTTTTGGAGCTTGGAAAGAAAGCGCGCAAAGCGGGGAAATACATCGTGGTGCCCGCGTGCCCGACGGATGCAATCAGTCTTTTCTTCACCTTGAGCGCGAATCTCGGATATCCCATCTCTGAGGAACGTCAATTGTTCGCGGATGACTCCGTTGCCGCGGAGATACTGGATCGCCTTCATGCCCTCATAGCACTTGCCCATCCCAGTTCTGTGGAGTGGAATCCGATCCAAGTTTACGACTTCATGAGCAGCGGTTCTAACGCAGTCTTCTGTCCGTACGGTTTCGGATACGTCAACTACTCGCGAGTTGGCAACTCGTTGCGATTGAAGTTTGCTGATGCTCCGGCCGCCGGTCAGTGCGGATGTGCCGGAACCATGTTGGGGGGGACGGGGGTAGCAGTCAGCAAGCTCAGTCCATATCAATCGGAAGCCATCGCCTATGCCAAATGGCTCGTCAGCCCCGAACACCAGCTAGGTACCTACTTCCGCGAAGGGGGCCAGCCTGCCAGCCTGGCCGCATGGACCGACTCGTCAGTTAACGCCGCAGCCGACGGTTTCTTTTCTGGCACTTTGCAAACTTTGCAGACTGCCTACGTGCGGCCTCGATTCGACGGATTTGTGCGTTTCTTTGAAGCCGCAGGAATCGAGATTAATCGCTGCTTGCGCGGAGACGTGAAGGACGGAGCCCTAGTCCGATGGCTTAACGAGCACTATGCCGCGCAGCGAGTTGCAGCACACGCATAACGAGAAAAGAGGACACTGGTGAAGAATCCAAATCCGGATCCCACTAAACACAAAGAAATCCCCATCTGGAACGCCGAAGATTGGTTATACGAGGACTTCGAGGTAGGCAAGCGTGCGCGTTCGATTCGCCGCACGATTTCCGAAGGCGAAAGCATGTTGTTCAATGCCATGGTTCTCGACATGCATCCCTATGTGGCCGATGATATCTTTGCCAGGGAAGAAGGAATTTTCGGGAAGCGCCTAGTGGCGGGTGCTATGGTATTCAGCCTGGGCCTGGGGCTGATGGCGCATAACAATATTCACACCTTTAGCTACGGATATGACAAGTTGCGCTTCATTAAACCGGTTTTCGTGGGCGACACGATTTACACTATTCGCACGCAGCTTGAAAAATGGCCCAGATACCCCGAAATGGGGATGGTGAAGGTCTCGTACGAAGTTTTCAAAATGCCGGGAGAACTGGTTCTCTATTGCGAACACTTGCAGACTGTGAAATATCGCGACCCGGCGAAGTTCAAGGACCAACTGCGGCAAAAGTAAGCCGAAACCGCGATGATGCCAACAATCTCGCTCGCCGACAGGCTGAGAGGCTGCTACTCCGGAGCCGTCTATGACGTGCTGCGGGCGAAGGGCTTTGTCCGGCAGACGCTCCCACAATACATTCGCCCACTGAATCCACAACACAAACTGGCTGGCCCCGTCTTCACTATCCAGGGCCAGCGTGACGATACTTTGGATGCCCATCAGAGTCTGCTTAAGTGGTGTGAGCTCTTGTCGAAGGCGCCCGCGAACACCATCCTCGTCTGCCAGCCAAACGACCATACCCTTGCTCACATGGGAGAGTTGTCGTCGGAAACGCTCGTGTACAAAAAGGTGCTAGGCTATATCGTCGATGGCGGCTGCCGGGACTCGGCATTTATCGAAAATCTGGGATTCCCGGTATTCTGCAAGTACTTCACCCCGGTGGACGTGGTTGCCAAGTGGGCAGCGACCGCTTTTGGGGAACCGGTTCAGATCGGTGAAGTGACGATTCATACGGGTGATTACGCACTGGGGGATCGCGACGGAATTGTAATCATACCGGGCGCGATCATCGAGGAAGTTGTGCAGCAGACCGAAGAAGTCGTACGTACGGAGAACCTAGTGCGCAAGGCAATTCTGCAAGGGGTTGATCCGGTCGCGGCTTACTTGCAGTACGGAAAGTTCTGATGCAAGCCGAGGGAACATCTCGAAAGTTGTTGCGGATCCACCGCGATGATAACGTTTTGATTGTCGTAACCCCGATCAAACCGGGAGACCGTGACCTGATTGACGGCCTGGACGTCGTGTTCGCCCAAGATGTCGCGATTGGGCACAAAGTCGCGGCGCGATCCATTAAACCCGGGGAGAAAGTGTACAAGTGTGGAGTGCCCATCGGGTCTGCGAAAGAAGTGATTTCGGTAGGAACTCACATTCATCTACACAATTTGAAAAGCGACTACATCGCAACCTACACACTGGAGAAAGATCGTGTCTTCATCAAGTAATTCGCCCTCACTGCAGGGTTTTCTCCGCAGCGACGGAAGAAAAGGAATCCGAAACTGCATCGTTGTCGCCTATCTCGTGGAGTGCGCACACCACGTAGCGCGCGAGATCGTGGATGCTTTCAAAGGCCAACCCGTTCACCTGATCGGCTTCGGCGGCTGCTACCCAAATGCGTACGCAGACCGCATGATGAATGCGTTGTGCACGCATCCCAATGTTGGGGGAGCACTATTGCTCTCGCTGGGGTGTGAAAGCTTCAATCGCCACCGGCTCGAGCAAAACATCGAGAAGACCGGCCGGCCGGTGGGGACGGTCGTGATCCAGCAAACCGGTGGCACCCGGAAATCCATCGAATCCGGCAAGGCCTGGGTGGAACAAGCTCTGCGGCAGATCGAGGCGGTACCCAGAGTTCCGCTGCGGTTGAACGAACTGGTTGTTGGAACAGTGTGTGGGGGCTCCGATGCCACCAGCGGAATCACCGCCAATCCAGCCGTGGGACGGGCGTTCGACCTGCTGGTTGAACAAGGTGCGGCCACGATCTTTGAAGAGACTGGGGAAATGATTGGACTCGAAGAGGTCATGTCTTCGCGTGCCGTGACCCCGGAACTAGGCGAGGAACTGAAGAAATCTGTCGAGAAGGCGGCTTACTACTACAGGGTCATGGGCCATGCCAGCTTCGCTCCGGGAAATGCCGAGGGCGGGCTGACCACGATAGAAGAAAAATCGATCGGCGCATATTGCAAGAGTGGGGACTCGAAAATCTCGGGGCTGATCAAGCCGGGTGACGTCCCGCGAAAAGGCGGATTGTATCTTCTTGATGTTGTGCCGGACGGTGAACCCCGTTTTGGTTTTCCCAATATCAACGATAACGCAGAGATCGCAGAGTTGATCGCCTGCGGCTCCCACGTGATTCTCTTCACGACTGGGCGCGGCTCCGTCGTCGGCTCGGCGATTTCTCCCGTCATTAAAGTTTGCGCCAATCCAGAAACCTACGACCGCATGAGCGATGACATGGATGTTAACGCCGGAAGAGTTCTGCGTCTGGAAGCCAGCGTGGACGAGGTCGGCAAAGAGATCTATGGCAAGGTGTTGGAAGTCGCTTCGGGTGTAGAGAGTTGCTCTGAGAGCCTCGGACATCAGGAGTTTGTGCTCACATATAAGTCTTTTGAGCCCATCGGACCAAATTGCCTGCCGACGTGAGGTGGTAGAGGGACAAACTGGCGACTCATCGGCGGCATCACAGTCCGAGGCCCCAAGCTCCTCGCTGGGCGCCGACAGCGGCGTGCCACGACGCGAGACGGCCTCGAAGATCACGCACCTGCGCGACGTTTACGTTCTCACCCGCTTTCACCGATAGGATGATTTGCTTGCTCTTGCCGCTATTGTCGTCATGAAAATATTTCCGTCCGTCAATACCACGGTCTGCACCTTTCTTTGCGCTATCAGCAACCCGCGCTTCTGCCAACCCCAACGCCTGACGTGACCGGCGAAATTTGCCCCAGTGGAATGAGAGAGAATCCACTTGGAGGTACAAACCAAAACGGGACCGACGCTATGAGCGTCGGTCCAGAGTTGTAAGTCTGCAATTTCCCGGATTACACATTCACGGCCTTTTTCCTGCCGAGTCTAATACTCTCGTCCCTGACGCGCTCTAATTGCTCCGACTCGGGTGCCAAAGCGCGGAAACAGAGACGGGCTTTCTCCGAAAGTTCACCCAGTTCCCTTCCAGCCCCACGGCCCTGGAACTGTTCCCTGGCAAAGCGCTCTAAGGCCTCTCCAAACACCTCACACGCGGTGACCGGAGATGGCTCATCCGCTCGGCTGGAAGCTCCAGGCACTTCGGGAGGGATGATGATCCCGTGGGTGTAGAGCAGACCAAGAGCGTAGAAGAACTGGGCCGTAGCCGCAAGATGCGCTTGCTCTTTCACCTCCTTGTTCTCATGCTCAAGAGCGGGAGCGACTGCCCGCAGAGCTTTGACGCATCGGAGTAACTCCGCGCGCAGAAACTCCAGGAACTCAGGAGGGAGATAGTTACCGGTGGTTTTGCCGAAGCTGGAGACGAAGTTTTCCGGCGAAAGGTACTGGGATATTCCGAATCCCGGAAAACCTACCGGCGGCATTCCGTGCGCCATCTCCTGTGAAATGGACACAGGAGCGTGGAAAACCGGTCTGGGGACAATACCTGCGTAGTATGGATTATTTGCATAGTACGGGTTTGTCTCAAAACCTGGAAACGCCCCTCGGTACGGAGCCGGATTGAACATAGCCTGATAAGCAGATGGGTCAAACCATGGTGACGGTCTCTGGTACATGCCGATGTCAATGGGGTTAAAGGTTTGCCAAGGCTGGACTTGTGTCGAAAAATACGGATGCATAAGCTTCTCCTTTTGAATTTGAGTTGTTTTCTTGAGCTTACTGCGGGAGCAGAAACCTCTTCGCGGTAAGGCCTTTGTGGGTTGGAGATCTACTTCAGGGTCTTCGATCACCTGAGGCTTCCCATTCCTACTCAACTGAGGATGTGGCTATTTGTGTGTAAGGGGCAATCCTACATCTCTCACGATTCGGAACCATATCGGGCGAAGGCTGTATTTCGGTGACAGCCTGTGAAAATCCTCTCGTTCGTAGAACTGAAGCTGAGCCAACCGCGCAGCGGATTAGGTTTTAGGAAATGATTTTCGCCCTTCGCCCCTTGAAACGAAATGCGAAAGTTCAAGGAACACAGGCGGGACTATATGCGGTGATATTACGCGATATATCAGAGTCGGAAATCGTCCCCCAAAAAAGTCACGTTCGTGCAATGGCTCAAGAAATTGGTCAGACGACCCAACCAACTGATGACGTTTGGACCGCTACATGGAGTCTCGGCTGAAGGGCTTCCAACAGCCGCCGTGTGGTGCTGCATCCCGCTGTACGGCTAGCTGACTTCGTGGTGCGCATGCGGCGGTGGTAGACTGCGCGTATGGCTGCCAAAAAGAAAGCCAAAAAGAAGCAGACGAGATCGAAGAGAACCTCCGGCAAGAAGGTGATGCTGACGAAGAAGCTGGCTAAGAAGAAGAGAATTCTTGAGAAGAAATCGGCGAATACGAAGCCAGCTCAGAAAAAGGCGTCGGTAAAAACGAAGACCGTCGGCAAGAAGACAATCGGTGCTAAGACGGTGAGCGCGCTTAAGAAACAGGTTCGGGAGAAAAGCCAGAGCGTGAATACGGTGGAATTCTCACCGGAGGGACCGGAAGCGCGTTCGGGCTGGCAATCGGGAGATTTGCAGGGATTGTCCAGCGTCGAAGGTGCGGATTCGGAGAGCGTCGGCCAGTTGCTCGAGGAAGGAAACGCGTTCGAGGCCGACGTAGTGATGGGCGTGGAAGACGCCGGGAACGCTGATGAAAAGGAAGTTCGCGCGCATGAGGTGCCGCAGGATGATGTTCCCGGAGAATATCTGGATAAAGAGTAGTGAGCGAGCGGCTTTGACCGGCTACCCTGCCAAGCGACGATCACGGGCTTGCCGCGCATCTGCGGATCTCCCGCTGCTCGACAGAGGCGTAAAACGCGTCCATGTCAATATGGATGATTTTTCGCGCGGCCATCTCGGAACGATCATAAAATCTCGTGCTGCTCCGGGAAAGAAGTCTGGCCGAGTTGGGGCTGCGGGCTTGGCCGATACCAAGGAACCTCAACTACAGTAATCCTCGCTTGTTGAAACGAAAATGTTACGATCAAGACCCGACCGATTTGCAGAGCCCTGCATCTAACACTCTAAGCCACTTCAGGAGGTGCGTATGAAACGCATACTTTGGGGCATGGCTCTGGTCCTTGTGGCCTCGGCTTTCGCGCAACAGCAATCCCCGACTAACTCGCCACCATATATCACTCCCCCAACTTTCCCGCAGGGCAGGGCTCAGCAGCAGATGCCGCCCGACACAAAGGCGCCACCGCCGCAAGGCTTGTCCGCCTCCGAGGTCGAGCAGCAGATTCAGGCCAAGATCAGTAACGAGCCAGCCTTGGCGAACACGAAAGTCGGAGTCAAGACCAACGATAAGTCAGTGACGCTCACCGGCACGGTGGATACGGAGAAACAGCATGACCTCGCTCTCCGCATCGCTCAGTCGTTCGCGGGAGATCGAAAGATCGTGGACAAGATCAAAGTTCAAGAACGGACATGAGGCCGGCTGGGTAGTATCCAACACTGCAAATCTGGTAGCGCAGCCCCCGCAGTCGGCGTGAGCGCCTGCGAACTGCTCTTCATCGGGGTAACTTTCCAGAATGTGCGCGAGGTGTTACCGCAAAGAATCAGGTCATTGGGGATAACCTGCCCAAGAATCGAGCCGTCTGACTGGTTTGGTTTAATGTCAAACGCCGTCTGGACGGATAACCTGGGAGTTGCCGGGAACAATTGGGAAGTTCGAGCCGCAGTTTTGCAACTCGAAGTGCAGGTAGGCAGTCTTAGATACGTTGCCCGTTCCATCTGTCAACTTAGCGTAGACGGGTCACGAAGCTCGCTATAAGCGAGAACACCGCGTGCAACGGGTGCAGGTGGAAATAGCTGTCACCGTGTCTCTTAAGATGTATTGGGGTCCTCATGAAAGCCCCATCGCCGACAGCGGCGGATCCCTTTCAAGCCCCCCACCACCGTGCAGAATCTCCTCTTTCATTAGGCTCCTTTTCTCCATGAAATTGCAATGATGGCTGCAGGTCACTGATTTTCTTACGTGAACTACCACACTTAAGAGTGTGAAGACGGGCCCAACAAGGGGTGAAGCGATCCGCCCTTGCTGTGACAGTAAGGAAGTGGAACAGACCTGGTCCGCGTTCTACGCCATCACTTCCAAGAAGAGCGACTAAGAACCACGCCCGCAGCACTGCACCAAAGGCTTTTTCTATTGCTGTTGACTTCCCCTCCTTCCGGGAGCACAATCCGCTCGAATCACCTCTCCAAAGAGGACGCTCTAGTTTCGGAAGTGTGATTATGTATTATCCACCACCGCTTCTTGGCCGCTCGGTTCTTGCTGGCAAGAAAGTTCTCCTCGTCGATCGCTGCCAGGCTACCCGCGAGGTGCGCGCTGCCGTGCTGCGGAGTCATGGAGTCGAAGTGCATGCTGCCGAAGAGATCTCCGCAGCGCGATCTCTTTGGCAGCCCAATATCTATGACCTCGTAATGCTCGACGTTCGGAGATACCCCCAGGGGGAGACGCTCGAATTCTACGAGGAGATCAAGCAAGCCAGTCCGCGGGAGCGAGTTGTCTTTCTCGTTGGGCCCCCAACCTACCTTTCGCTTACTTGGCCCGCTGAAGTCATCGCCGAAGATGCCTCATCCGGACAGTGGGGAGAGACCGTTAAGCGTTTTCTGGCAGCGGCCTGAAGTGCGTTTGTTATCACTCGGCGGCGCAGCCTGCGGGGGGCGTGTGGATCGCGTTCGCTTTGTCACCCACCAGGGCAAGCAGATCCTCTTCATCGACATGACGAACTGTGTCTCCGAGGAGGCGATGGTAATCGCAAAAACAGTACAGCGCGTCGTGACCGCGCAACCGCGCAACTCGGTGCTCACCTTGAGCGACCTCACGGGCGGAGAGTTCAGGCGCGAGGCGATCACCCGAATGAAGGAAGTTGCCGTCTTCGACAGGCCATACGTTAAAGCGGGCTGCGATTGTAGGTGCTGAGAGTCTACCCAACGTCTTCTACGAGGCGCTGAAGACCTTCTCCCGACGCGAATTCCCCAGGTTCAAGACACGGGAGGAAGCAATGCACTGGTTGGTACGGGAGGAGACGTGATAACCAGCGTCCCAAAGTACGTCGGCCTTGAAGTTTGACCACAAGTTCTTCGGAGGTTGAAATGACGCAACGAACCTTTTCTCTAGTCACGGCAGTGCTCTTCTTTCTGATAGGTCTCCTTCATGCCGTTCGCCTCCTTCGTGGATGGCAGGTCACCCTTGCAGGCGCAGTCGTGCCAATTTGGATCAGTTGGATAGCGCTTGCCATCGCGGCGTACTTGGCCTATGAAGGATTCCGGTTGGCGAGTGAGAACCTCCGCACGCCGCGGCACTGATTCCGCACGTTGAAAAATGGAGTACGATAACGCTGTTTGCCAATATGGCTTCATCCTATCTTCGCCACAGGACAGGGAGGAGCCATGGGCAGTTCAGGTGAGACCAACCCGTCGCGGGGCTTCTGGAAGCCAATCTTTCCGACCGTAGCACTTCTCTGTACTCTGCCCCTCGTTGCGCAAAAAGCCCAGGAAAC
>Ga0137395_10000244_pt1 | contig 21158 bp, 17 predicted proteins | sample czobulk216metaG_FD_108283 | JGI IMG/M metagenome (GOLD analysis project Ga0137395, IMG submission 108283) | Vadose zone soil microbial communities from Angelo Coast Range Reserve, California, USA - czobulk2.16 metaG | ecosystem: Environmental > Terrestrial > Soil > Vadose zone | place: USA...
TCGAAGGCGCCGATCGCCAGAGCTTTGTCGCGGCGCTCGGTACGCTCCTCGCCGACGAGAGGCTGCGCGACATGATCGGCGACAACGCGCGGTCCACTATCTTGAACGGCTACACCGTGGAGGACGGCGCCCGGCTCTGGCGTGAAGTATTGCCCGCATTACAGCCGCGCCGGCTCTCCACGATTGCCAGGGCCGGGACGGATTCAGCCCAGGCCACTGCGGCACACCATTAACGCGGTCGTTGGCAATGTTCATACATCCCACTGCAATCGTCGAGACCAGACAGATCGGTGCGGGCACGCGCATCTGGGCGTACACCCACGTGATGAGCGACGTGTCGATCGGCAGCGATTGCAATATCGGCGAGCACTGCTTCGTCGAGTCCGGCGCCAGCATCGGCAACCAGGTGACGATCAAGAACGGAAACATGATCTGGGAAGGCGTTCATCTGGAGGACGGCGTGTTCGTCGGTCCGCAGGTCGTCTTCACCAACGATCTCTATCCGCGGTCGCCGCGTCTGCCTCAGGTCAAGAAGCGCTATGCCGACCGCGCCTGGCTGAAGTCGACGGTGATCAAACAGGGCGCGTCAGTGGGTGCCGGCGCCGTCATCCTGGCAGGGGTCACGATCGGTGAGTTTTGCCTGGTCGGAGCCGGTTCGATCGTGACCAAGAGTCTTCCCTGCCACTGCCTGGCCGTGGGTCGACCGGCGCGGGTGCGAGGCTGGGTCTGCCAGTGCGGCCAGCCATTGGTGTTCGTGAATGGCGCGGCCACGTGTGGCGGATGCGATCTCCAGTTCGCGAAGGCCGGCGGCGTCGTCGAATTGCTTCAGCCGCCCAGCCGTCAGTCCGCCTAGAGATCGACCTCGGATCAAACCATGACTGCTGTTCCCGGTATGCGCGTGCTGATGTTGCTGGAAAACAATGCGTTTCCGCAGGACAGACGAGTATCGGCCGAAGCGTCAGCGTTGACGCAGGCGGGTCATCACGTCACGGTCATTGCGCCTGCTCTGAGCGGACAGCCGTGGCACGACGACGAGGATGGCATTACGACGTACCGCTACCCGGCGCCGACTCCCATCAGGGGGATCCTGGGGTTCGTCTGGGAGTACACCTACTCACTGGCCGCCAGCTTCGCGCTGTCGATATGGGTGTTCGTCAGAACCGGTTTCGATGTCGTTCATTCGCACAACCCGCCCGATCTGTTCGTCTTCATTGCCGCCTTCTACAAGGTGTTCGGCGTGCGTTTCGTGTTCGATCACCACGACCTGTCGCCCGAGATGTTCTACGCGCGGCTCGGTGGCAGACCTCCCAGAGCGATCGACAGACTGATTCATCGCGTGCTCGTATCGCTCGAGAAGCTGTCGTGCCGAGTCGCCGATCACGTCATTGCGACAAACGAGTCCTACGCGGCAGTCGAGGCGCAGCGCGGGCGAGTGCCGCGGGAGCGGGTGACGGTTGTGCGCAACGGCCCCAATCTCAACGTCATTCGGCCGGTCGATCCTGATTCTGATCTGCGTCGCAAGGGGAAAGCGATCATCGGCTACATCGGGATCATGGGCGTTCAGGACGGCGTGGATTATCTCCTGCGGGCGCTCAATTACCTGATCAGGGACCTGGGCAGAACCGATTTCTTCTGTGTGCTCGTCGGTGACGGAGACGCCTGGCGCGGCTTGAAAGGGCTTGCCGCCGAACTCGAGCTCCAGGAGTTCGTGTGGTTCACCGGCCCGCTCCCGAGCGAACAGTGGCTTCCGTATTTGTGCGCTGCGGACATCTGTGTGGAACCCGGGCCGTCCAATCCCTACAACGATCGCTGCACCGTACTCAAGATCATGGAGTACATGGCTCTTTCGAAGCCGATCGTCGCCTTCGATCTGCCCGAGCATCGTTTTACGGCGCGCGACGCAGCCTGCTACGTCCAGCCGAATGACGAGCGCGAATTCGCCCGGGCGCTGGCACACCTGATGGACGATCGCGAACGCAGAGAGACGATGGGAGCCTCTGGCCGCCGGCGCGTCGAATCGACACTGGCATGGCCGCATTCCGTTCCGTCTCTGCTGATGGCGTATGCCGGACTTCTTCCTGACAAGGCTGCCGTTCAATGGACCGCCAAGCTGTAGTTTCCGCGCTGCCCCACGAGGGCCTCGAAGCGGGTCCGCGCGAGAGTCTGCGCCGAATCCGCAAAGTCGCCCAATGGTTGGAACTGCGAAGCGTTCTCTATGTATGTTTCCGGCTCATCGCCCTCTTGACCCGGTACGGCCTCACCGCGTCTCGGGCCAAGAGACGGACGCTCCGGTGTGTGGAGGCGCTCGCACGCCAGGAATGCCGTCCCACGTTCCCGACACCGGGTCAGGTGGTCCACCGCAACGGCGCCTTCTGCCGGGAACTGCAGCAACGTGGCGCGGAGCTGGCGGTTCACGGCTACCACCATCTGGACTTTCGCGCGCTTTCCGCGGAGGAGGCGCGTAGCCAGTTCGAGAGGGCGACCTCCGCCTACAAGAAGAGCGGAATTCAGACCGAAGGTTTCCGCTGTCCGTACCTGAGCTATGTCGAACGGATCAATCGGTCGTTGCCGCCCGCGCTCGAGTACGGCAGCAACAAGGCGATCGAGTGGGACGTCGTGCTTCCCGACGCTTCGCGTCGAGCCGGCAACGGAGCCCGGGCGATTTTCACGGGGCTGTCGAAGTTCTATCAACCGGCGCCTTCCCGGACGCATGTGTCGGTGCCGAGCATGGCAGGACAGATCGTCGAAATCCCGGTTTGCATCCCAGACGACCTGCAACTGCTGGACGGACTGAAGCTCGACGATCGAGCCATGCTGGAGGCATGGACGGACCTGTTGCACCAGACGCATCGACGCGGAGAGCTGTTCGACGTGCTCTTTCATCCGGAATCGTTCGATCGGTCGGGACCGGTCCTGGAGGCCGTTCTGCGGAAGGCACGAGACCTCCAGCCGTCGGTCTGGATCACTCAGCTTCGCGACATCAACCGGTGGTGGCGCGAAAAGTCGGGGTTCGCGGTCGACACGTGCCGCGAGGGTGAGTCGCTGCGGCTCGAGTTCCGATGTTCAGAGCGCGCCACGGTTCTTGCTCGTCATGTAGACGCCGGCGAGCGCATGTCCGCGTGGCACGGATCGTATCGCGTCCTCGAGGGTCGGACCTTGCGATTGACCGCGTTTGGGAAGCGGCCGTTCGTCGGCGTGGCGGCTGATCCCGCCGATCCCGTCGTCGGCTTCTTGAAGGATCAGGGTTACATCGTCGAGACCGGCTCAGGGGCGACCGGCTGCGCGACCTATCTCAGCTCCACCGAACTTGCGCGGGGGCTGGACCAGGTGCGGCTGATTGAATCGATTGAGAGCTCCGCGGCGCCGCTCGTCCGGTTCTGGCGCTGGCCGTCGAACGCCCGAAGCGCGCTGTGCGTCACGGGCGATTTGGACGCCCTGAGCTTGACTGACTATGCCGCGCGGCTATTCGCGCTGTGAGGCGGAAAAGGCACACGACTATGCAGCTCCTGCCAATCGACACGCCTGAGCGTATTCAGCTCGTTGCAAGCTGGCTCGCCGAAAAGGAGAACTACCAGTGGTTGGAGTTGGGTGACGGCCGGCAACTCATGAGCGTCGAGTGGCTCACGATTGCCGTTCAGCGCAAGAGCTACGCGCTGAGGTTGTTCACGTCAGACGTCGACGACCGGCCCATAGGAGTCGTGGCGTTGAGCAATATCAACGAACAGTTCAAGACCGCCAATATCTGGGTTGTCGTCGGTGATAAGTCGTACGCGAGTCGCGGCCAGGCCAGCGTGGCGGGTTCCAGGATGCTGACTATCGGTTTCAAGGAGCTCGGCCTCGAGGCGATTCATACCTGGATCGTCGACCACAACCAGTCGGTGCGCATGGCCAAACGGCTGAAGTTCCGGCTGATCGGCCGCCAGCGACAATCTCATTGCATCAACGGCCGCGTGTACGACCGGCTCTGGTTCGATTTGCTCGCCTCGGAGCATGAGGAGATTTCCGATGTCAAGCGCCGACACACTGCGTGAGCGGATCACTTCATGGTTCGCGAGCGACCTGAGCCTCGAGATTCCGTCGGCCGACACAAATCTGTTCGACTCGGGTGCCCTCGACTCGCTGGCCTTCGAGCAGCTGCTGCTTCTCATCGAACGTGAATTCGGCGTGACTATGTCCGTCGACGACATGGAGATGGATCATTTCAAGTCGATCGCCCAGATCGCCGAGTTCGTCGCGGATCACGTGCCCTCGACCGCCGTTCTCTAAATCTCCCGTCGTCACGATTCCTCCGCGCTGACAACTCGACCGCTATGGCTGCAGTTATGAATACGTACACCACCTCTGTGCCGAAACCCGTCTCGGGAGCCCGCGCCGGTGCCGTCGTTCTCGGCGGCGATTTTCAAGGACTGGGCATCGTCCGCAGTCTGGGGCGGCGTGGAACGCCCGTGTGTGTGATCGACGATGAGTATTCGATCGCACGCTTCTCGAACTATACGACTCAGGCGGTGCGAGTTCCGGATCTGCGCGACGAAGCGCGGACGGTGGAAGCGGTGCTGGATGTCGGCCGCCGGATGGGACTGGAAGGCTGGGTGCTCTATCCCACCCGCGACGAGCTGGTCGCAACCTTGTCACGGCACCACGATGTGCTCGCGGAGGTTTTTCGCGTGCCGACACCCGGGTGGCAGAGCGTCCAATGGGCGTGGGACAAACGAAATACCTATCGGCTCGCTGAACAACTCGGTATCCCGACGCCGCGCACCTGGTACCCGGAGGAGCTTGGCGATCTGGATGCGATCGACATGGAGCCCCCACTGGCGATCAAACCGGCCATCAAGGAGCATTTCATCTACGCGACGAAAGCCAAGGCCTGGCGAGCCAACAGCCGTTCCGAGCTCGTGAATCGATTCCTTGAAGCCGCGGCGCTCGTCCCTCGCGGCGAAGTCATGGTGCAGGAGCTCATTCCTGGTGATGGGTGTCAGCAGTACTCGTACTGCGCCTTCTTCAAGGGCGGACAGGCCATCGGCAGCATGGTGGCGCGGCGCAGGCGGCAGCACCCTCCGGAGTTTGGGCGCGCCACCACCTTTGCCGAGACGATTGATCTACCGCTGCTCGAAGAACTCTCCCAGCGCTTCCTGAGGGCGATCGACTACTACGGTCTCGTGGAACTCGAGTACAAACGCGACCCGCGCGACGGAGCGTTCAAGCTGCTGGACGTCAACGCGCGCACATGGGGGTACCACACACTGGGCTTCCGGGCGGGCGTCGATTTTCCATACTTGCTGTTTCTCGATCAGATGGGGAGCCCCGTACCCCAATGCCAGGCCCAGGCGGGCGTTCGGTGGATTCGGCTGGTCACCGACGTCCCTACGTGCGTGCTCGAAATGCTCGGCGGCCGGCTGCCGTGGCGTGAGTTCCTGCGATCGCTGAGAACGTTTCAGATCGAATCGGTGTTTTGCAGGGAGGACATGTTGCCCGGCGTGATGGAGCTGGCGCTCGTTCCCTACCTTTACATGAGGCGCGGCTTCTGACTCTCCTGCTCGCGCTGATCCTGTCGCTCGCCAGCACGCTGCCTCTCGCCTGGAAGTGGGGCCTGGGGGTGCGACGCGTTGGTGTCGCAGTCATCGTCTTCAGTCTGTGCACCGGACTGCTGCTGCTCGCGGTACCGGCGGCGCGGAACGCACACAGCGTGTTGCTCAAAGCAGGCGCCAACTGGCTTCTGACTCTCGTGACCGCCTTCGGCGTCCTTGCCTATCGGTTCTATCGTGATCCCGAGCGTGACGTACCTCTCACACCTGGTCTGGTTGTCAGCCCGGCGGATGGCGAAGTGCTCTACGTGCGCGAGTCGCAGAGCGGCACCCTGCCGGTCTCGACAAAGCATGGCCAGTGCTACCGCTTGCAGGAACTGACGAAGACGAGGCTCGAGACAGACGATGCGACGGTCATCGGCATCGGGATGAGCTTCCTGGACGTGCACGTGAATCGTGCGCCCATCGCGGGGCGGATCGCGAAACGGCAGCACTTTCCGGGCCTCTTCGGTTCGTTGAGGCGATCGGACATGGTCTTTCGAAACGAGCGGCTCACCACGGTCATCGAGTCGCCCGACTGGCAGGTAGCCGTCGTCCAGATCGCGTCCCGCCTGGTTCGGCAAATTGTGTCCTTCGTTGACGAGAGCCAGGACGTGAGACGCGGACAGCGCATCGGCGTCATCCGGCTCGGCTCACAGGTCGATCTCGTGCTCCCGTATCGGCCCGACCTCCGAGTAGCCGTCAAGCCCGGGGATCGGCTGACGGCCGGTCAGTCGGTTGTGGCGACCGTCGAGCCCGGGTGTGTCGGCGTGTCACGTTCAGATCGCTTTTCCGCGGAAGCTTCGTATGAGCATGCACGACGTCATTGAAGACAAATTCGGCCTGTCGCCGATGCAGCAAGGCATGCTGTTCCACGCGCTGTACGACCAGCGCCAGGGGCTGTACCTCGATCACGCCGTTTTTGACTTCCCCGATCACCAATTGAACGTCTCGGCGTTCCGGCTGGCGTGGAAGCGCGTTGTCGATCGACATCCCGGTTTGAGGGCGAGCTTTCACTGGGAAGGCGTCGAGGCCCCTCTTCAGTTCGTCCACGCAGAGGTCGACCTTCCTTTCGATGTCCACGATTGGCGGCATCTGACGCCGTCGGATCAAGAGTGTCGACTCGAGGCGTATCTCAAATCCGATCGGGAGCGGGGACTCACGCTCACCGAGCCACCGCTGATGCGGTGGGCTCTGATTCGCTTCGGCGATGATCACTTCCGATGTGTCTGGACCATTCACCATCTTCTGGCGGACGGGCGCTCGGCGCTGTTGCTCTTGCGGGAAGCCTTTGCTTACTACGAGGCGTTTTCGAAAGGAAGCGATCTGCGGTGGCCCGTGCCACCCTCGTTTCGCGAACATGTCGTCTGGCTCGACCGCCTGGATCGCAAATCAGCCGAGGCCTTTTGGCGGAACGCCCTGCGAGGCTTCAACGCTCCAACTCCGCTTGTCGTCGATCGGCCGTCATCCTCCAGCTTCGAAGGTCCACCGATCGAACGCGAGCTGTGCCTCCGCCGGGAGACGACCATCTCGCTCAAGGCTCTCGCCGCACGCCACCTTCTGAGCGTAGGCACATTTGTCCAGGGTGCCTGGGCGCTGCTTCTGAGTCGTTACAGCGGTGAAGACGATGTGGTGTTTGGCGCGGTCCGCTCATGCCGCCGCTCGACCGTCGAGGGCGCAGACTCGATCGTCGGCGTGTTCATGAACACGGTGCCGATTCGCGTTCGCGTACCGTGGGACGCGAACCTGGTGACGTGGTTGAAAGGCCTTCGGCTCCAGCAAGTCCCGCTCTTGAAGTACGAGCACACTCCCCTTGTCGACGTCCAGCGATGGAGCGATGTGCCGGCAAGGACGCCTCTGTTCGAAAGCGTGCTCGACTTTGCGGATTTCTCCCTGAACGCCACCCTGCGCGGGCTCGGAAGCACCTGGCAAACGAGCACCCTCGAGATCCATGAGAAAACGAACTTCCCGCTCATTATTTACGCGTGCGCCGAACCAGACCTCACGATAAAGATCGCGGGCGATCCCAACCGCTTCGATGACGATGCCATCCGGCGGATGCTCGGACATCTCGAAACGCTCCTGGAGACGATGGCGGCCCGCCCCGACCAGCGCCTGTGCGATTTGCCGCTGCTGACACCGGCTGAAAAAGAGCGCGTTCTCGTCGAGTGGAACGACACCCGAGTCGACTATCCGCGCCACGCCAGCATCCATCAGCTCTTCGAAGCGCAGGTGGGGCGGACGCCTGACGCGGTGGCCGTCTGCTTCGAAGATCGAAGCCTGACGTACCGGGATTTGAACGCGCGAGCGAATCAGTTGGCCCGCCGCCTGGGAAGGGCGGGCGTGCATGCGGGCGCTCGGGTCGGCATCTGCATGGAGCGTTCGTTGGATCTCATGGTGGGCCTGCTGGGAATCCTCAAGGCAGGCGCCGCCTACGTGCCGCTGGATCCCTCTTTTCCGAAAGAGCGCCTCACCTTCGTGGTCGATGACGCGAGCATCGAAGTGCTGGTCACCCAGGAGCCGCACGCGCGCGCGCTTGTCGAGCACGGCACTCGGCCAATCTGCATCGATACGGAGTGGCCGGTGATCTCCCGGGAGCCGGACGCCAATCTCGATATTCCGACCTCGCCCGACGATCTCGCGTACGTGATGTACACCTCCGGCTCGACGGGCCGGCCAAAGGGCGTCAGAGTCCGGCATCGGAATGTCGTCAACTTCTTCGCCGGGATGGACGCCAGAATCGGCCATGAACCGCCGGGCGTGTGGCTCGCCGTGACCAGCATCTCGTTCGATATCTCCGTGCTGGAATTGTTCTGGACCTTGACGCGCGGCTTCACGGTGATCGTGCAGCCCGCGGACGAGACGGCCGCGACTCCGGTGGTCCGCAGCTCGCGCACGCAGCATCAGGGCCGCTCGATGCAGTTCAGCCTGTTCTACTTCGATAGCGATGAGGGAGGTTCCAGGGACAAATACCGGCTTCTTTTGGAAGGGGCTAAGTTTGCCGACACGCACGGCTTCTGCGCCGTCTGGACGCCCGAGCGCCACTTCCACCAGTTTGGAGGGTTGTATCCCAATCCCTCAGTCACGGGCGCCGCGGTTGCCGCATCGACCGAGCGCACGCAAATCCGGGCCGGGAGTGTGGTCCTGCCGCTGCAGAACCCGATTCGCGTCGCCGAAGAATGGGCCGTCGTCGACAATCTGTCTGGTGGAAGGGTCGGCGTCTCGTTCGCATCAGGATGGCACGCGAACGATTTCGTCCTTGCGTCCGGGAAGTATCGCGACCGCAAGTCGATCACGTTTCGGGATGTGGATGTCGTGCGCCGGCTCTGGCGTGGTGAGTCAGTGCCCGTCGAAAACGGCGCCGGACACGTCGTTGACGTGCGGATCTATCCCCGGCCCGTGCAATCCGAGCTGCCGTTCTGGATCACTGCCGCGGCCGATTCGGAGACCTTCCGCATCGCCGGCGAGCTGGGCGCCAATGTGCTCACCCATCTATTGGGTGCCACCATCGAGTCGCTTGCCCAGAAAATCGCCGTGTATCGCAAATCATGGCGGGATCACGGCCACGAACGCGATGGGCGTCAGGGTTGCGTCACGCTCATGCTGCACACGTTTGTGGGCGAAGACCTCGACGCTGTTCGCGAGAAGGTGCGCGCGCCGTTGATGAATTACCTGCGAACCGCATCGAACCTCGCGCGAGCGACGGCGGGAAGTCTCGACGATGACCGCGGGCTGTCCAGGCTCTCGGAGACCGAGATGAACGAGCTGCACGAACGGACGTTCGACCGTTACTTCCAGGGCAGCAGTCTTCTGGGAACACCGAAAAAATGTCTCGCGACGATCGACCGCCTGAAGGGCATCGGGGTCGACGAGGTTGCGTGTCTGATCGACTTCGGCGTCGATTTCGATTCCGTGATGGCCGGCCTGGAAACGCTCAATCGCGTTCGGGAGATCAGCCAGTCCCAGGCGCCGCTGCAGCAGACCGACTATTCGATTCCGGCGCAAATCGCGGCGCACGGCGTGACCCATTTCCAATGCACGCCGTCGATGGCCCGCATGCTGTCCGTGCGACCCGAGTCGCTGCGTGCGCTGCGGCCGTTGCGGAAGATGCTGGTTGGCGGCGAAGCGCTTTCGGGCCCACTTGCGGACCAGCTTCAGGACGCGGTGTCGGGCGAGGTTCTCAACATGTACGGTCCGACGGAAACGACAATCTGGTCGACGACCGCGCCGGTTGAACGCGGTCGACGTCCTGTGCCGATCGGACGGCCGATTGCCAATACGCAGACCTACATCCTGGACCGATTCCGCCATCCCGTGCCGGTGGGCGTGCCTGGAGAGCTCTTCATCGCGGGAGACGGCGTCGCGGCCGGTTATCACAATCGGCCCGAGCTGACCGCGGAGCGATTCGTCGAGAATCCGTTCTCTGCGGACCCTGACGCCAGGATGTATCGGACCGGCGACGTCGCCCGCTACGGTCCCGACGGCGCCATTGAGTTTCTCGGCCGCGTCGATCACCAGGTCAAGATTCGCGGCCACCGGATCGAATTGGGCGAAATAGAAGCGGTCCTTCAGCGCCATGCGGGCGTACGCGATGCCGTCGTCGTCGCAAGAGAAGATCAACCGGGAGATCAGCGGCTTGTCGCGTACATCGTTTCCCCTGGCCGGCAGGCGATCGCCACCGGTGATCTGCGCGAGTACTTGAGAGCCAGGCTTCCGAAAGAAATGATCCCGGCGGTCTTTGTCATGGTCGACACGTTGCCGCGCACTCCGAACGGCAAATTGGACCGTCGCGCGCTGCCGGCTCCCGACCAAGTCCGTCATGACACACCGCGCACGTTCGTCGCACCGCGTGACCGCGTCGAGGCGGAGCTGACGCGGATATGGGAGCGAATCCTGAGCGTGCGTCCGATCGGCCTGACTGACAACTTCTTTGAGCTGGGCGGTCATTCGCTGCTGGCTGTGAGCCTGTTCGCGCAAATCGAGAAGGCGTTTGGCAAGAATCTGCCGCTCGCCACTCTCTTTCGCAGTCCGACGATCGAACAGCTGGCCGCGATTCTGCGGCACGATGCGCAGGCGGAGCCGTGGTCTCCGATGGTGCCCATTCAGCCGCACGGTTCCAGACCGCCGCTTTTCTTCATGCATGCTGAGGGCGGCAACGTCCTCGAGTACTACCCGTTGGCCCGGAGTCTCGGAACGGATCAGCCGTTCTACGCGCTGCAGTCAGATTTGCTGAACGGACACTCCGTCCCATCCGCGCTGCGGCTCGAGGACATGGCCGCTCGGTACATCCGCGAGATCCGGGCAGTGCAGCCGACCGGGCCGTATTTCCTCGGAGGCTGGTGTCTCGGCGGCTACCTGGCGTACGAAGCCGCGCAGCAATTGCGTGCCCAGGGCGAAGAAGTGTCCCTGCTCGCCCTGATTCAATCGGCCTCCGGCGATTACGGGCGCCGCCGGCCCGGCGTCACCTTCTTCCATCGGCTTCTCTACCGCTTGATCAAGCGGGTGGATCTGGAGTGGAGCAACATCGCGGCCCTGCCACCGAGAGCGCGGATTTCGCATGTCGCCTCGAGAGCGAAACGGCCATTGACGATCGCCCACCTGAAAGCGGAAACCGTACTCGATCGGTGGCTCGCCGAAGGCAATCTCAAGGGTTGGCATTCACTCGCGTACAGGCTGGAGGCGGTGGGCAAGCACCACGTCCAGGCCGCGATGAGCTACAGCCCAAAGCCGTATCCAGAGAAAGTGACGCTCTTCCGCGCCAGCAAACAACCGCTCGAGATTGTGCCGGACCCGACGATGGGGTGGGGTGCGGTCGTCAATGGCCAGTTGGAGATTCATGAAATCCCCGCGCATCACCAGAACATCATGATCGAGCCCAACGTGCGCTTACTGGCCCAGCAGTTGACGGCGTGTGTGGATCAGGCCTGGAGAAAGGGCCAGGGCGAGCTCTCACGCAGTGCGTAGCGATGCTCGTCAACTCCGAAGGGATCAGAAGGAGAAGGCGATGACGGCAGTATCGACAAGAGTCACCGGCCATGTGCTCGCTCAAAACATGTACATGAACGGTGAATACCAGAGACTGAATCCCCATTGGCATATCGAGGAGTCTGCATTCAAGGCGAAACACATTCTCAAGATGATGGAGAAGAACCGCCTGCAGCCCAAGGCGATCTGCGAGGTCGGGTGTGGCGCAGGAGAGGTGCTCAAGCTCTTGCAGGAGAGGATGGACGATACATGCCGCTTCTGGGGTTATGACATCTCGCCGCACGCGCTGGAGTTGTGCAAGAGTCGAGTCAACGAGAGACTACAGTTCCGCCTCGCAGATATTTGCCGGGAGGAAGATACCTCCTTTGATCTCATCTTGGTTCTCGACGTGATCGAGCACGTCCAGGACTACTACGGCTTCCTGGACGGAATCCGGCGGAAGGGCAAGCTGAAGATCTTTCATATCCCGCTGGATGTGAGTGTCCAAGCGGTGGTGCGCAAGAACGGCCTCTTGAGACGCCGCGAGATGCATGGGCACATTCAGTACTTCACCAAGGAGACAGCCCTGGAAACGCTTAGAGACGTGGGCTATCAGGTGCTGGACTACTGTTTTACGCCTCGGTGCATCGACCTCGGACAGGAAACCATTCAAAAGATTGTCAAGTTGCCACGAATGATTTGTTTCGCCATTCATCAGGAGCTGACTGTACGGATCCTGGGAGGATACAGCTTGCTGGTACTGGCCACTTGAGGAGGCCCCGTTCTTGGGCTCCCGGTGGCAGGTTCTCGAGTGAGACGACCATGACTGCATGCGACGTCGCGATTGTCGGGGCCGGCCCGTACGCCCTATCGGCTGCAGCACACTTGCGGGCGATCAAGGGCTTGGATGTTCGGGTGTTCGGCGAGCCCATGTCCTTCTGGCGCCAGATGCCGGCCGGTATGTTCCTGCGGTCCAATTGGACGGCGACGCACATCGCGGACCCGCACCGATCGTTGACGCTGGAAGAGTATCAGGCGGCCACCGGGGACCGGCTTTCGCTTCCGGTGCCGCTTGACCATTTCATTCAGTACGGCCTGTGGTATCAGCGGCGTGCGGTGCCAGACCTCGTTCACCAGAAAGTCGTTCGCATCGAGTCCAGTCCGTCGGGCCTCATGGCCTTTCTCGCCGACGGCGGGGCGGTCCGAGCCCGTCATATCGTCATTGCTGTCGGCGTCGCGTCGTTTGCCTGGCGTCCGCCGGAGTTTGACGGCCTCCCATCGTGCCTGGCGTCACATTCCTCGGAGCACCGCGACTTGGGGCAGTTCGCCGGGCGGCAAGTGGCCGTCATCGGCTCAGGGCAGAGTGCGCTCGAGTCGGCTGCGTTACTGGCCGAAGGGGGCGCCCAAGTCGAAGTGATTGCCCGATCGCACCGAATCAACTGGCTTCAAGGATGGGCCTCGAAGCTGCTTCATCACGGCCTGGGCTCAATCACCTCGCGGATCTTCTATGCCCCGACCGATGTCGGTCCGGCGGGTATCAGCCAGATCGTGTCGCGGCCCGATTTGCTGAAACAGCTGCCGCGGTCGCTTCAGGACCGGCTTCGGAAGCGATCGGTTCGTCCGGCCGGCGCGCGTTGGTTGCTATCCCGCCTCGGGGATGTCCCCATCGTCTTCGAACGGAGAGTCGTTTCGGCCAGGCGCGTTCGCAACCAGGTGAGAATCTGGCTCGACGACGGGAGCGAGCGAACGGTGGATCACGTTCTTCTCGGGACCGGCTATCGAGTAGACATCTCCAAATACGATTTCCTGGCGCCGGAGCTCCTGCAATCAATCGAACGCTCGAACGGTTACCCGCGTCTCCGCGCCGGCCTGGAGACGTCGGTGCCCGGCTTACATATTCTCGGAGCGCCGGCTGCCTACACCTTCGGCCCGCTCATGCAGTTTGTCTCCGGCACCCGCTACGCTTCTTCCTCACTGGCCCATTGCATCGCCAGGAAGAGCGGGGTCAACCGTTTCGCAACCGACGAATCCTCCCGCCAGGCCCCCACCACGATTCAAATCGACGACGCCTGTCGTCAGCACACATGACATGCGACTATCGTCTGCCCCGCACGTTGTGGCAAGCGGATCGATAGTAACCGGCGCGACCATTGGAAAATCTGTATTCAGGCTGCTCTGACGCGAGTCGGTTCGAAGCGAAGCTCTGTCAAGGGTTGGAGAGTCTCAGATTGGAGGGCGCGCCGGGCGGTGTGGGGCCCGCGGTGAATTCATTGGCGCCGGCGTCAGGGGCGAGACCCTGCGGGACGGGCTTGTCAGCGAAGTCCCGGGTGTAGCCGAGAGCGAGGCCGACATCGATGGCCGGGCTGAGCGGCTGCAGAAGCAGGTTGCCGGCGGCGGCGTTGACAAACAGCGGATTGCCGATGCGTTCCCCGGTGCCCAGGGCATAGCCGACGCCGGAGCCGCTCATCGTGTTCACCATGAAGTACACGTTGTTTGTGTGCGTGAAGCTGCCGCTGTTGGTGATCTGGGTATCGCTGTAGAAGATGTTATTGCGCGCGGTGAGAAACGACAGGCTTGAACTGCAGCCAAAAATCCGAAAGACGCCGCTATCGCCCGTCTGCTGGTAGACGGTGTTGTTGTCAAAGGAAAAACTCGAGATGGTGATGGTGAAGCTGCCTGTATTGAAGCAGAACGTCGTCGTCGGCTGAGCGGCGTCAGCGTGCGAGTTGACGAACACGTTGTAGGCGATTCTCACGTTTGCCGCGGTCCCTCCGCTGCTGGCACCCGCTTCAAAGAAGGCGCCGGCGTTCTCGGCATAGTTGTGATGCACGTAGAGGTTGTCCCCGTTGTTGAATATTTCCAGGAACTTCCCGTTGATGTCGAAGAACGGATCGGGCGCCCGGCAATTGATGGCGCGATTATAGGAGAGCTCGTTTCCTCCGCTGCCGGCCTGCTGGAAAAAGAAGCATCCGGCCCCGTAATTCCCTCCGCCGGCATTGCTGACAATCATGTGCAAGTCGTGGACGTAATTCTGTGTGAGGAGATTGAACTGTCCGTAGATTGCGGCTCCGTAGCCGGTCGCGGTGATTTCGTTGTTGCGGATCGCGTTGTGGTCGGCGGTCGTGCTGAGGAATATCCCGGCCTCGTGCGCATTGGTGATCAGGAAGTCTTGAAAGATGATCCAACTGCCGTTGATCACGACGGTGCGGGTCAGTCCGCTGGTCTCAGGCGAGCCAGCGCGCCGAATCAGCGGCGCGTTTCCACTGCCGTAGTCCTGAAAGGTGATCGGATCGGCGGTGACGCCGCTACGCGAAATCGTGAGCGTGCCGGTCCACGTTCCACCGCGCTTGAAACTCACGACATCGCCGGGATTGAAGGCGAATCCATTGACTTTCGAAAGCGATTGCCACGAGGCGGCATCGGAGAGCCCGGTTCTCGCGTCGTTGCCAGCCACGCTGTCGACGTAATAGTTCGCCGCGTCGGCCGGAGTCACCGCGCCGATGACGAGGGCGCTCATCATCGCGATTATTGAGATTGCGCGCAGCATCGCGAGCACACCCCCATCGTCGTAAAGCACTTCGCGGTGCTCCGACAGTCTGCTGTTGTCGTGTGACCAGAAAGGCGTGCAAATCGACTGCCACTGCTCAGCCATCCCGGAGGCTCAATGGTTGGCCGCGTTCTCGGCGGAGTCGAGAGCTCTCGCGGTCAAAAATCGTGTGGTTTGCGACGAATTCGACATAGCGCCTTCGAACGGCCGAGTTGCAGCCGGCTCACGGTAGGTGACTGCACTGGAGACATGACGCCGACGTTCTTTCACGATGAGCGCCATTTTTTCTCGATCTGGCGGCACGACAGTGAGGCACCGAACAGTGATTCTCGACTCCGATTCGATCCATCTGTGGTGCGCGTTCTACGACGAAATCCGCGACGAAGCCTTGTTGCAGGAGTACGAGCATCTGTTGAGCAGCAGCGAACGGCAACGAAGATCGCGGCTCGTCTTTGCCCGCGATCAACATCGCTTCCTGGTTACTCGAGCGTTGTTAAGAACGGTGTTGTCGCGGTACGTCGCAGACGTCGCGCCAGCTGAATGGGTATTTGCGCCCAATGCGCACGGTCGGCCGGAGATCGTCAACGATCATCCGACGGCAAGGCGTGTGTCCTTCAACATCTCGCATACGAGGAGCCTGGTCGTCCTGGCACTGACGCATTCGAGAGAATTGGGCGTGGATACCGAGAATGTCAGGCGGGCGGCACCGCTGGAGATCGCGGACCGTGTCTTTGCGGCGGCCGAAGTCGCGTCGCTTCACGCCTTGCCGCCAGAAGCCCAGCATCGCCGATTCCTCGAGTACTGGACTCTCAAAGAGTCGTACATCAAAGCTCGAGCGATGGGCTTCTCGATCCCGCTCGACACATTCAGCTTCGAGTTCGTCGGTAACAAAGGTGTAGCGATGCGGATCGACGGTGAGCAGCCAGCCTCGGCCGCGAACTGGTTGCTCTGGCAGTTTTCCGTGCGTGGCGACTATCTGATTGCTGTCTGCGCTGGGCGTGATGGCAACGTCCCGCGTTTACTTCTGAAAGAAACGGTCCCGTTGCTGGCGGAGTGCAACCTCACCGCGAAAGAATTGAGGGTGTCTGCCTGAGCCCGCGGCGCGCCGTTACAGCCCGCAGGTGTACATTCTGATCTGCATCGCTGGTTGATCACCGCTGCCCGCAGTTGCCGTCGCCGTATTGCCCTTGGAGTCGGTGACCGTCAGCGACACCGAGAGCGGATTCGGCGCGCCGTCGTCGGTGCTCTGTGGCTGTCCGCATTTGTCGGTGAAGTCGATCGACGAGCTGGTCCCTGTGAAGGTCTTGACCGTGTCGTACGTGTACTGGACGTTCCACGAGTAGCTGACGATCGCCGTTGCGTCGAACGTGAACGACGTCGACCGCAGCGTGCACATGGTCGTCTGGCTCGAGACGCTTCTGAACCTGCACTCGTTCGTTGCCGACGGCTGCGATCCCGAATCGAACAGCGAGAACGCGGCAACGAGGCCGGCGGCCTGATTGACGGTGAACGTCTGCGCCGCAATGGTCACCGTGCCGCTGCGCGTGTTGCCAGGATTCGACGCGATGGTCAGCGTGACGGTGCCGGGGCCCGTGCCGCTCGCTCCGGATTTCACCGTGATAAATGACGCGTTGCTGACGGCCGTCCACGCGCAGGTCGCCGCGCTCGCGCCCACGTTGACGGTCAGCGTGTCGCCGGCCCCGTTCGCACTCGCGCTCGCGGAGCCCAACGCAAACACACACGGCGCCGGCGCCGGCGTCGTCGTCGTGGTCGTGGTCGTGGTCGACGGCGTCGTCGTCGAATTGCTGGAGCAGGCGCCCGCGAACATCGCGGCCAGCAGTCCGAATCTCGCGACGGCGGCAGAACTCGTCAAAGCACGGTATCGCATAGGGCGCATATTCTAGTCCGGATGAGCTACAGCGGGTTGCCGCAATGCGAGAATCGTGCCCTCCGCCATTCCGCTACGATACGGCTGTGAAGCTCAGAGACGTGCCTCGCGCCCTGGGGTTCTCGGCGGCGCCGCGCGAGTATCCCTCCGAGATTCAACGACTTATGCTCGCAACCGACGGAGAGGTCCGTTTCGCGACCTGGCTGCATCCTGGGGAGCGTAGGAAAACGCTTACACAGGAGAGTGTCAGTGCTGTCCGTACGTTCCTCAGGGAAGGCGACGTGGCCATCGACATCGGCGCCCACACGGGCGATTCGACGATGCCGATGGCGCTGGCCGTCGGAGCACAGGGGGCGGTGTTTGCCCTGGAGCCGAACCCGTACGTCTTCAAGGTGCTGGCGCTGAACGCCACACTCAATCCAGGGCGGTCGCGGATCGTCCCCCTGATGTTCGCGGCGATGCCGGCCGACGGCGAATTCGAGTTCGAGTATTCCGACGAGGGTTACTGCAATGGCGGTTTTCACCGGTCGATCAGCCGCTGGAAGCATGGACATTTCCTGAAGCTGCGAGTCCAGGGCAGGAACCTCGTGACCTACCTGAGAGCGAACGCGGCAAACGAGCTGCCGCGATTGCGTTTCATCAAGATCGACACGGAAGGCTTCGATCGCGAGGTGTTCCGATCGCTTGTCGAACTGGTGAAGGTCTACCGGCCGTTCATCAAGTCGGAAATCTACAAACACCTTCCGGCCGGCGAACGCTCCGGCTACTTCGACGATCTGCGCGCGCTCGGCTACCGCGTGTTCAAGTGCGAAGAGGACGTGTATCGCGGCGAGGAGCTCCGGCAACCCGGCGACCTGATGCGGTGGCGGCACTTCGACATCTTCGCGGTGCCCGAACCCTACTGACGTCGCCGCAGGATTGCCTCCGCCCGCGCCAGATTGTTTCCCGCTGACGGGTGCTGCGGGTTGATCCGCAGCGCCTCCTGAAACTCCCGCGCCGCCTGTTCCAGTTGTCCCTGCGGGGCCAGCGCCGCACCGAACACGTTGTGGGCGTCGGCGTCTTGCGGATTGAACTGCAACGACTTTCGCGCCTGCTCCGCGGCCCTCGCGAACTGCTGCTGTTGCAACGAACGCTCGGCCATGCCGCGGTAGCCGCGGGCGATGAGCGGACGCGCCGGAGCGCGATTCGGGGCCGAAGGATTCGCCTGCACGAAGGCCTCGAGGACCGCGACGCCTTCATCGAACGCGCCTCTGGTCAGCAGTTCGGTGCCGAGGCCGGCCCGCGCGTCCGGGAAATCGATGACAGCCGCGCGCAGCTGATCGATCGCTTCATCGTGCCGGCCCGCCTCCATCAGCTGAGTCGCGAACGCGAACCGTGCGCGCCCTTGCGGCCGTCGGGCGACGACGCTCTCCCACAGCGAGAGCGGCGACGCGTACTCGCGATTGCGGTACGCGGTCCGTATCGACAGCGCGGCGATCGCGGCGAGGCTCACGCCAATCGCGAGGGCCATCACGGTTCGGGCGCGGCCCGGAGAGCGGCGGCGGGCCCGCTCGACGAGGACGGCCGCGAGTGTCACCACAAGCACGATGAGGGCGGCGAGCGGCAGATACATCCGCCTCTCTGCGCCAACCTCGCTCGTGATGGGCACGATGCTGGATGTCGGCGCCAGCGTGAGAAAGAACATGGCGCCCATGAATCCGATGGACGGCCAGCGGAACAGGGCGACCGCCGTGCCCGCAAGGAGCGCGATGATCAGCGTTCCCTGAGCCATCACGTCGCCGATGGTGAGCGCCCGCGGCAAGCCGTAGTCGGCGACAAGCGATTGCGGCCAGAAGGCGAGCGCGAGGTAGCGCCCGATCATCTGCGCCTGGTTGAGCAGGTACGTCCACGGTCCCACGACGGTGGCGCCGACCGTCGAGCGCGGCCAGTGCCAGATGATCGCGCCAAGCTCGATCCACGTGATGGCCAGACCCGCGTACAGAAACGATCGTGACCGCAGCGCCTCGCCGGCCGACTCGAACTCGAAGACGAGGTCGTACAGCACCACCGCCACGGGGGCGGTCACCATCGACTCCTTCGTCGCCATTCCGAGGGCGCACGATCCAATCGAGACGAGTTGCCAGCGCAGCGCCGCGCGTGAATCGCGCGCGCGAATCGCCGCGTAGAGCGTCAGCAGGAAGAACAGCCCCATCATCGACTCGCTGCGCTCGGTCACGTAGTCCACCGTTTCGCTGAGCAGCGGGTGAACCATCCACGTCAACGCGGCGATGAGAGCCACGCTGTCTGAGAACATTCCGTCGCGAAACACCTTGCGCGCCCGAAGCGTCCGCCGCACGATGCCGAAGAGCAGCAGGGCGCACGCCACGTGCACCGCGAGGTTCCAGACGTGATAGCCAGTCGTGCCGAGCTGGCCGAATCCGTAGTTAATCGCGAGCGAGACGTTCACCGCGGGCCGGCCGGACACCGGGGTTTCGAGTGGCGGCGCCAGCGCGTCCGCCAGCGATCCGCGAATCGACTGGTTCGTGACGATCGCCGGGTCGTCGTCCCACACGAACGGCGCACTCAGCCCGTTGGCGTACGTTGCGAGCGCGACGAGCGTGAGGAGCGCGATCGGAAGGTACGGCGGCACGCGAGACTGCGAAGGACGCGGCCGTCCGGGCTTGGGCATCGGATGATTCCCGGCATTGTGAACTACTATTCCCAAAAGCTAAAGAGAGGACACCCTCCGACTGACGCGTAATCCGCCCAGGTACGTCAGCGGAATCAGCGACAGCAGAAACGTCACGTGATACCAGAGCGGAAACTTCTCCCAGAGCATGATGTGCTGGGGGATGAAGGCCACGAGCAGCAGGAATCCCGTCGTCAATCTCACGAGCGTCGATGGCCTGGCGATGAGGGCCGTGACCAATCCTGCTGCGATGGTTGCCAGGGCCCCGATCGTCAGCCGCGCGATCATCATCGGCAGCGTGAAGGTCATTTCGTCGGCCACGCGCGCGTAGTCGGGCCAGGCCCCGCGCATGATGATCCCGGCGACAGTCACAACGGCCGCGAACGCCAGCAGTCCCGCGACGACACTCAAAATTGCCTTCGCCATCTTCGTTCCTTATAGCGTCCGGCTTCAGCCGGACGTCCGACTCCGAGGAACGAATCTTAGGGAAGGTCGTCGCAGCGGGTCTTGGAAAAATCGGACACGCAGCGCGACGCGAGATGACGAGGGGTCGCGCCGGCGAATCGAGCCACGTCCATCGTCAGGTGGGCCTGATCGAAATACCCGGTCTCGGTGGCCAGAGCCGCGCCCGATCGGGCTGGAGCGTCCTGCATCTCCGTCAGCGTCGCCTGAAACCTGACCACGCTGGCAAAGTACTTCGGACCGCAGCCCACCCAGATCCGCATGAGCCGGTTCAGGTGACGCGCGCTGATCTGACACCGGTCCGCGATGACGCTGACGCTCGAGCATCCGTGGTCGCGTTCGATCTCGCGGATCGCCCTGGCGACCACCTCGTGCACGGAGGCGTTCTCGAGCCTCCGAATGAGGAAGCGCTCGAGGACGTCGATGCACTGGTCGGGTGCCTCTGGAACCGGGCTCTCCGCGACGAGCTCGCGAAAAGAGGGGATCCCAGACAACCTGATACGGCGCCCCACCAACGCATCAGCGGCCATCGCGCCGAGGATGAACGCCACGCCCGGACGCAGGCGGACGCCGACGACCGTCGCCGGCGACGAGTACCGCCGCTCATCGGGCCGCACGATCGGCCCGCGCAGCCACCAGTCGGGCGCCCGGTTGTTCTCTAACTCCGTGGAAATGGAGGTGGTGCCGTCCGGCACCATGCGGATCATCGCATCCCGTTCGGCCGAGATGACCCAGAAGCAGCCGACGTAAGGCCGCAGCCTGAGATCAGCCTCGCGGAACCGAATCTCCGCTCGATGGACGACGGTGCTGGCGATGGTCGTCATGCTTCTCTACATCACTTCATCGACCGGCAGCTTGAATCCCGGCAGCGCGTCGTCACACGCTACCGCGTCTGATTCCGCGTAATGCATGACCGTTCCGTTCGGCCGGTGCGCTGAGACCGTTCGAGCCGTCGGATCCTCGTGATCGGGCATGCGTGCGAGCTCGTCGCCGGTGATCAACGTGTCGTGATTCCCCGAGTCTTGTGCAGTGGTCATGTCGCCCGCTTCTGTCGTGAAGATACCA
>Ga0137395_10000246_pt1 | contig 21142 bp, 12 predicted proteins | sample czobulk216metaG_FD_108283 | JGI IMG/M metagenome (GOLD analysis project Ga0137395, IMG submission 108283) | Vadose zone soil microbial communities from Angelo Coast Range Reserve, California, USA - czobulk2.16 metaG | ecosystem: Environmental > Terrestrial > Soil > Vadose zone | place: USA...
AAAGAAATGATGACTACCGGTACGAGCAGCGCGAGAAAGGCGATGCCGTAGATTCCGAAGACGGGCACGTCATGGGTGACGTCCACGGTATACGGAATATTGGGCAATGACGGATCCGCCTCGGGCTCAACGCGAAGGTAGTAGTGGCCGGGCGGTACACTTGGAATCACAACTTCGTCGTTCTGTTTTCCTTCGGTCCAGGAGCCGTCGCTGTCGTAGCCGTAGTAGTAGCTCACTTCGCGTCCGAAGTCCCAGGCTTGCCCGGTCTCCTGATTGATCAGCGCGTAGTTCAAGTAAATCCAGTGGTTGCTGACAGGGGCGTAGGTTTTCACTTGCACGGTTGAAGTGCGGCCGGTGAGTTCGAAAACATCCGTAACGAAAGAAGCCTCGGCTTTCGAATCGGCGCGGTTGTATCGATAGGTCTCATGAAAGACCGGCTGTTTTTTCGCGCGCATATCGAAACCGGCCATGAGCACGAGGAGGAACACGGCGAAGGCCGCGAACGCAACCCACATTCCGGTGACATTAGTGGTGACGGGCGAAGGCTGGTCTTCGTAAACGCCCATCGCTTCGGGCGGAGCGCCGGGCAGCCTGAAAGCCTCCCAGATTTCGCGGCTATACATGTACTCGCCAATGGACCAGGTGACTTCCTTGTCCAGCTTCTCGCTGGAGAGGACGCGAGGCGGATGCACATAGTCTGTGACTGCCGCCTTTTCGCCCACGCGAACCTGCCAGGGAAATTCGCCCAGGACGAAATCGGTGCTGGCGTCGGCAGTTTGAAAATGCTTGTAGGATTCTCCGAGATAGTTGGCCGTTAGCGACGAACCGCCGAACATGTTGTGGTCCGTCGTGGGAAGGACCTTGCAGATGCTAATGTCGTTCCAATGGCCGTTGTATTCGCTGAGGTAGCGAATACCTTTGTAGGGATTGAAGAGCACGTATTCGTGCCAGCAGTAGGTGATTCCGTCGGCCTGGATGCTGCGGCGCTGGAACCCAATGACTTCGTAGTCCGTGCCGCGCAGCTTGCCGCGCGTGCCAAGGGGAATGAGCGGCTTGATATCACTCGTCTTAATTTCGAATTGCTGGAGGATGGCCAGGTTGGGATCTTTGGCGTCCAGGATGCAATGACAGCTCGCGCAAACGACGGTTTCGGCCTGGCCGAACGAGCGGAGAACAATGGCCGCGCCGCACTTTGGACAATTTAGCGCCTTCGCTTGCGGTTTGGGAGGTCCAGAGAGTGGTGGAGTTCCCGCGCTCATCACCAACCCTCGAAACTGCGCAGATTTTTCAATTTAAGATCGTCGAACTCGACGAATTCACCTAGATATAAAGCCGGTTCGGGCTCGCTGTAATCGAGCGTGGCAAATTTCCTGGACTCGCTGCGCAGATCGACGAAGGTGACGTCCGTCTTGTCCCAATATGGAAACGGCAATTCGCCCTCGACGCCACGATAATGTGCGGGAGTGATGACGCTCACCGTAAAGGGCTGGTTGTTCCAGGTGAATTCCTGGCCGACATGGACCTGCGCAGCGGCGGGAAGATTCTGCGCCTTCGAAGATAAAGACAGCGCGTATTCACTCTGCGCGTCGGAGAGCCAGGCGCTTGTGCCGTCGTTCATCATGACGTGCCACTCGTTCCAGCCGCCTTGATCGTACTCGTAAAGGATGCGCCCAACCACCACGAACGCCTTGTTGCCGTAATGGCCTTCGGTATTGATCTGAATGGGTGAGCTGTCCGGCGGAAGATCGGCCACCTGGCCGACTTTTTTCAGGTCCACGTCGGTGCGGACAAGGATACTCTTGCAAAACTCGCAGACGGTCTGGACGCTGCTGGACCAACGAAAAACGATTTTGGCGCCGCAGTTCGGACAGTTGGCAACGGGCTGAGTCATCGCGAGTGACTCACCGGACTTCCGGCAGTACGTTTTGCCTCAGTCACTGGCGGCCTGCTTCCGTTGGGATTCGTAGGGCCTCTGAAGCCGACGGACGGAGACGGAATTGGCCTCAAAGAGTTGGCGCAGAACTGTTTCGAAATCCCACTCGGCGCGAGGAACGCAGCAGAAAAGATTGAGGCACAGTGAGCCGTGTTCTGGAAACGTGTGGCACGCGAGATGCGACTCCGCAAGAAGGCAAAGGCCGGTAATGCCCCCAGTGCCGGGAAACTGATGCCACTGCGTTTCGCCAACGGGCCGGAGTTTCATTTCGCGAATGATGCTGCCAAATAAGTTTTGTAAGACAGCAACGTCGCGCAGCGATTGCGAGGAGCATCCGAAAGCTTCGACCACCCACTCGATTCCGCTCATGGCAGGCGGTGACGCTACACCTGGGGCTTCCCGCATTCCGGACAGAATTTGGCGCTGCGCGGGATGGGCTTGCCGCATTCGCCGCAGAATTTCGTTTCGGCAGCAGGGGCTCCGGCCGTCCCAGGGGCTGTCCCACCGGAAGGCGCCGAAGTCGATTTCTTGACGGCGTCCATCATGGCCTGGCCCATGGCCACGCCGGCACCGAGTCCCGCGCCCATTCCTACCGCGCCTCCGCCCTCATTCCCGGCGGCGATGGGGATGGACTGCGCCACTTGATATTGGGTGAATTTGCCCATGTCCCCGAGCACGTTCATGCTGATGCGCTGGTCGAGCACTTTCTGCAGCTCCTCCGGCAACGAAAGATTCTCGACCACAAAACTATCGAGCGTGAGCCCATATTCCGTGAACGATGGTTTGAGGGTCTCGCTGATCTTTTCGGCTAGCGCGCCTTGGTTTGCTGCCATATCGAGAAAAGGCACCTGGCTGGCGGCGAACGCATCGGTCATTTTGGCGACGATGGTGTTGCGCAACTGGCCTTCGAGGTCGGCGACGCGATAAATGTCGCGAGTGCCGCTGATTTTGCTGTAGAACGATTTGGCATCGCTCAAATGATACGAATAAATGCCGAAGCCGCGAAGACGAATGGCGCCGAATTCCTTGTCGCGGATGGAAATGGGATTCTGCGTGCCCCAATGCTGGTCGGTCTGAATTCGCGCGGAGAAAAAATAGACGTCGGACTTGAAGGGCGATTTGAACGCTTTGTCCCAGTTCCTCAGATAAGTCAGGATAGGCAGCGTTTGCGTATTCAGCGTGTAGAGTCCCGGGCCAAAACTGTCCGCCACTTTCCCTTCATTCACAAAGACCGCGGCCTGCGAATCGCGGACGGTCAGCTTGCCGCCATTCTGGATCTCGCGATCCTGCATGGGATAGCGGTAGGCCAGGATGCCCTCTTCCGGCTCAACCCATTCGATGACGTCGATAAACTGCTTGGTGATGAAGTCGCGAAGGCTCATGAGAGGCCTCTCTTCCGGCGCGCGCGGGAGCGGGAATTGCGGCCGGTGAAAGCGATGCTACGGTGCGTCTTGCAGTGTGTCAATGGTGCGCCTAAGAATACAATTGCGCGAATATAGCCAGGTGCAATCTGAATAAAGCAGTCTGCGCTACCCCTGGGAAATTGAAGGAGTTGTGCCCTTCATGGGATTGCAAGGGTATTACAAAATCTATTGGAAATTTTACTGGGCAACTCCCCTAGGTCCCCTTGCTTTCTTCCGCGACTCTAATGATGCGATTTCCAACCTGCCATAACGCTGCTCTTAATGCTGATCTTCAGGACTTTGTTTCTGGCCGGGAGGCAGCACAACTGTAGACGGGTTGGCCTGGTCCGCCCTCGCTTTCCGCGCTTGGACGAGCGTACTCTCTTCACGGCGAACCATCTTCTCCAGCTCCTCGAGACGCTGAAAAACCTCCAGTTCGACGCGTGCTTTCTCCTGCTGTGTGGATCGCGTGTACAAAAGGAAAAGCTGGTAGTGGGCCTGCATATTATCCGGGCTGAGTTGCAGGACACGTTCGAAATAGGAGATGGCCTTGCCCGCCTGTTTCTCTCTGGCATAAGTCCGTGCCAGATCGAATAGCGCGTCGACGTTTTCCCCGTCGAGTTCGACTGCCTGCTCCAATTCTTTCTGCGCGCCGTCGAGATCACCTTCCTCCAGCAGAATGAAGCCCATCCCGGCCCGGGCGCGCACATGCTTGGAATTTGCATTTAATTGGCGCTGAAAGTGCTCCTTCGCTTGGTCCAGTTCACCCTGAGCGCGGTGGCAATAGCCGATCAGGTATTCGATGTCTTCGGTGTTCGGGTCCAACCTGGCGGTTTTTTCGAAGGCAGATGTTGCCGGGGCATAGTTTTCGGCGCGGAAGAGGGCGTTTCCCAGGCTCAGATTGTAAAGCGGCTGCGCAGGATCGAGTTCCGCGGCGCGCTGGTAACTCTTGGCGGCCAACTCCCAATTGCCGGTCGCGAATTCTTCGCGCCCCAGCAGGTAGTGATACTGGGCGCGGTCGGGAGCACGTGCCGCCGCGTGCTGGAATTCCAGGATAGCGTTGTCATGATCCAGGCGCTCCGCGGCGATCAGGCCCAACCGAAAATGAACCTCGGGAGTTTCGGGTTTCAAGTCTGCGGCTTCCGCGAGGGCCGCGGCGGCATCATCCAACCGTTTCAAGTTGTGGTACGCAACGCCCAGATTGTAGAGGACTTCCGGAGTCTTGGGGCGAAGCTGGCTGACCTGGGAGAAGAGATCGGCGGCTCGTTCGTATTGCCTCTCCTGGGCCAGAGTTAGTGCAAGATTAGAGAGAAGCGCAGGATCTTGTTGATTTGCCTTGGTCAATTCTTCCGCTGCTGTTAACGCCTCGTCGACGCGGTTGGCCTTCAGCGCCGCGCGCAAGAACAGGAATGTAATCGCGGGATCATTTCCCTGCAGTTTCCGCGCGATGTCGAATTGATCCGCGGCCAGCGAATACTCTTGCAAAGGCGCCAGCACCATGCCCAGGTTGTAATGTGCCCTTGCATTGTTCGGATCGAGCTTGATGGCTTGTTCGAGTTCCTTGCGGGCGGCCGGACTTTTGTGTTGCTGTAACAGAAGATTTCCGAGGTTGCCATGGGCGGCAGCGAATTTTGGGTCAAGGCGGATGGCTTCACGGTATTGCGCTTCAGCGGAAGCAGCCTGCTTCAGCTGTTCGTAGATGAACCCGAGCAGATTGTGAGGAACGGCGGATAAGGGTGCAAGTTTCGCGGCTTCCTTTGCCATCAGCTCAGCCTCGGAGAATTTGCCGCCCTGGACGAGCGCACCCGCTTCCTGCAGGGCTTTTTCGGCCACGGGATTGGATTGTGTAGGGGCGACGGCCTTCCGCTGTTGGGCGAGGGCGGAACCAGCCAGAGCGAACACTGTCGCTGCGGACAAGACGATATGGAAGAGCGATTTCACTTCGGCTGCTCGTTTACCAGACCTTTGCCTTCGACGATGTTGAAGACGCCATTGATTCCCGGCAGCGAAATATTTTCTTTTGTGCCGTCCGGCCAGCGGATTTCGAGCTTGTCCACTTGCTTCGCTTTTCCTATTCCGAAGTGGAGCCGCATGTCATTGTTGGAGATAAAGCTCCCGCCGCTGATTACGTCGTCCCGCTGGGTCATTCCGTTGGCCGTCAAGAAAACTTTGGCCCCGATGGCGTCGCGCGGACCTTTCGGTCCGCCCGTCAATTTCAAATCAATCCAATTGTTGCCGTTACCGACTACATTCCGCAGCAAGACCGGAGAACCATCGATGGTGTTCAGCACCACGTCGATCTTGCCATCATTGAAAAGATCACCGAAGGCCGCCCCGCGCGCCGAGACGACGACAGCCAGCCCGCTGTTGGTGGCCGCAGGCACGACTTGAAAATGCTTGCCGTCCACATTGTGAAAAAGGAGCGGCCGCTGCGCGTAGGTCATTCCCCAATCGTTCTGGTCCACTCCCGGATAAACGTGGCCATTGGCGTCGAAAATATCCTTCCAGCCATCGTTGTCGTAATCTAGAAATCCCGTGCCCCAGCCCAGGAACGGGATCGTCACGCCGGCGACGCCGGCCAGAAAGCTCACATCCGTGAAATTGGCATCGCCCTCGTTCTTGTACAGCGTGAAGTAGTCGTCGGAAAACGTAGTGACGTAGAGCGACAAATGTCCGCTATGGTCATAGTCTCCGATCCCCAGCCCCATCGCTGCTTGTTCTCGACCGTCATCCTTCAGCGCAAATCCTGACGGGTAGCTCGCGTCTTCGAATGTGCCATCACCCTTGTTCAGGAAAAGGTAGTTCGGTACGGAGTCGTTGGCCACTGCCAGGTCGAGCTTTCCATCGTCGTTCACGTCGACGAACGCCACGCCGAAACCATAGTGGCCCTTGTCATTCGCAACGCCGGCTTTCTGGCTCACCTCTGTGAAGGTGCCGTCGCCATTGTTCTGAAAAAGGTGATTGTGCTCGCCCGGCAGGCCGCGTGGGCCACACATCACCGGCTTGCCGCGGTACTGGCAGAAGCTGTATTGCGTCGCGGCCGTTCCGGCGACTGGCGGATGGTTCAAGTCGAACTTCACATACCCCGTTACGTAGAGATCGAGATGGCCATCCCCATCGTAGTCGCCAAACGTTGCGCCCGTCGACCAAACTGGTTGCGCACCGCTGACTTGAACGCCTGCCTTTTCTGCGACGTCCGTGAATGTTCCGTCGTGATTGTTGTGATAGAGGCGATTCTTGCCGAAGTTCGTGACGTACAGATCCGGCCAGCCATCGTTGTCGAAGTCGCCCACTGCCACGCCGAATCCCCACCGCTCATTGGCGACTCCGGCCTTCGCGGTTACGTCGGTGAACGTTCCATCGTGATTGTTGTGATAAAGCGCGGCACGCGGCGGCTTCTCCTTGCCGCGCATCGCATCGAAGGTTGAGCCATTGACCAGATAAATGTCCGGCCAGCCATCGTTGTCATAGTCAAAGATGGCCACGCCGGAGCCCGGCGCCTCCAGAACCAAGTTTTTGTCTGGCGATCCGGAGACGTGTCTGAACTTGTCCAGCCCGGACTTTTTCGTGTCGTCCGCAAAGATTACCGGTGCCCCGTCCACGAACCCGCCTGCAGTGATCGGCCGGTGCTTTTCGTCCATAATTGGCGCAAAGACGCCCCCCGTCGAGGCGCCGCCCGATTGCGGTGGTCCCTGGGGCTTGGGCGTATCCGGCTGCTTATTCTGCTGTGGGCTGGCCAATGCCGCGGAATTCAGCGTCGCACTCAATAGGAAGGCCAGGGCGGCTCTAACAAAGGTCACCAAGGGACTCATTTTGCCGCGCCTAGCCATCGTCTCTCAGGGTTTTGGACTGCCCATATTCATTCCAGCCGCTCCTCGACGCTCGCGGTTCAGGCGGTCCACTTCCGCGAATTCCTTGGCTGCTTCCGCCTTGCGACCTGCTCGCTGCAGGCTCAGAGCAAGCTGGTAATGAACTTCCGGACTTTGAGGTGATTGCTTCGCAGCTTCCTCCAAGTATCGTATGCTCTCGTCCAAGTTCCCGGTTTTTGCCAGGAGGCGGCCAAGGGCCAGGTTGGTTTCGAAATTGGCAGGATCCAGTTCTCGCGCTTTGCGTAACTGCGCGAGGGCGTCTTCATTCTTACCCGCCTTGCCGAGGATGCCGCCAAGTCCGACGTAACCGCGCGGATCGTTCGGACTGACTCGCTGAAGCTCCTGGTATTGCTTGGTAGCGCCATCCGTGTCTCCAGCCACTTCCAACACGGTGCCAAGCAAAAAGCGCGCTTCAGAGTCCCCCGGACGCAAGCTGACGGCCTTCTGCAAAGCCGCAGCCGCGCCGGCCGTATCGCTGCGCGCATAACGCGACCTTCCCAGGTACAGTTCCGCGTCAAACGAATTTGGATCGATCTCCGCGGCCCGGCCCAACTCGCTGATGGCGTCGTCAAAACGGCCTTGCGAGGAGAGCGTAATTCCCAGGAGGGCATGCGCGTCGGCCGAATGGCCGTCCAGTGTGAGCGCGCGCCGTGCCTCAGCTTCAGCCTCTTTGGAATGCTGAGAATTCTGCAGGGCCAGCGCATTCAAATAAGCCACAACGTAGGAATTCGGCCGGGCAACTGCAAGCGGACCCAGGACCGAGGCGGCCTCATTCCATTTGCCCGTCCGCACAAGCGCAGCTCCTAAGTCCTGACGGACGGTCAGCGAATGGGGATTGCTTTGCAACGCGCGGCGGAAACTGGCCGCCGCTGCTTCCGGATATCCCAGATCAACAGAGAGCAGTCCCTGCGCGTATTCCAGCCGGGCATCGCCTGGCGGCAACTGGTCCTTCAGGATGCGAAGTTGCACGCCCGCGGCCGGGAAGTCCTTCTGCTTGCGTAAGGCGTTGACAAGCTCAAATCGCAAATCCGTCTGCCCAGGGTACAAATCCAGGGATCTCTGAAGCTGCTCGATCGCCTCTTTCGGATCTGCGGCGCTCGCCAGTAACGCGCGCCCCAGCAACGCGTGAGCTGCATAGCTCTTGTCTTCCAGCGTCAATGCCTTGCGCGACTCGATGATGCTTTCCTCCAACTTTTGGTTCAGCAGAAGCCCGTATGCCAGATTGATGTGCAGTTGCGCGTCGGCCGGTGCAGATTCCGTGGCCATCCGAAGATCCGCAATCCCCTCAGGAGCTTTGTTTAGCTGCAACCGCAGCAAGCCGCGCGAACTGAGCAGGTTAGCGTCCCTGGGATTTCCCTCCAGCTTGGCCGTCAATTCGCTGTCCGCTTTCTCAAGCGCCTTCACGGCCGGCACAAAGCGCTCCTGGTGTGAAAGCTCAGGCGTAGTTTGCGACAGAGCGGCTAGCGGCGTTAGCAACGTCAGCATCACGAGAGCCAGCGGGTGTAGCGACATTTTTTCACATAGATTCATACAATCTTCATTGTAACAAGGAAGGAAGAATCCTCTGCGCAAAGCCAAAAAAAGCTCCGGCCAGGGCACTTGCCCTGGCCGAAGAAGAACAAGCCCAATATGGCGCAGCCTAAAAAATAAGCCTCGCCCGGTACTGGATGATGCGCGGCGGCAGCCAGGTGTTCTGGAAGAATCCGAAGTTGGTTCCAACGGTGTTATTGGGTACCAGAGCATTTGCTTGGTTCCAAATGTTGAAGCCTTCTAGCCCCAGCTGCATTCTAACCCGTTCAGTAATTGTCAGGTTTTTGAAGATTGACATATCGGTCCGGAAATATCCCGGACCCGTGAAGTGGTTCCGGCCCGAGTTTCCATAGCAGAATTGGTTTCCCGCCAAATTGTTGTAGCAAATCGTGCCGGGATTCGCGGGTTTCGTCCCGTCCGTAAAGGCGGCATTGCTCAGTACCCCATTGACATAAGCAGGCCCAACGAGGTTTGCAGGTACGCCGTTCTCGACGACCGTGAAGTGCTGGCCCGTTGATCCGCTCAGCAGAACGTTCCACTGCCAGCCGCCAATCGCCCTGTCCGCCATATCGCTGACGCTGCCACCATACTTTTTGCCTTTACCGAACGGCAGATCCCACAAGAAGCTGGAGACGAATGTATGGCGATGATCCAAGGCAGAGTCAGAACGGTCAGCGTTGAGGTTGAGCGCGTTGATCGGACCGCCAACATTTCCGCGCTGATCTCCGGGATTGCCGAACAAACCGGAGTTGTTATCCCGGTTATGGCTCCATGTATAAGCCACCGTGCCCCCGATTCCCATCGAATAGCGCTTTTCCAGCTTTGCCTGGAGTGAATCGTAGTCCGCGTTTGCACGCCCTTCGAATGCGCGAACGTCGCTGAAAAAACACTTCGGATTTGCGCATCCGAAACTTCCATTCGTTGTGGACACGCTTCCGAGACCGTTTCCGTTTGAACCTAGCTGCCTCTCGGCAAGCAAGTGGCGGCTCCTGGTGCCTGCATATCCGACGTCGAATAAATAATTGTTCGAAAACTGATATTCGACGCTCAGGTTGGCCTCATAGATCGTCTCATTCTTTAGGTTATTCGGAATTGTGTACAGAGTGGTGCCCGTTGTCAGCACGGGTGGGTCCGTCACCGTCGCGACGGGCGGCCCAATCTGGAAGTTCGCCGGACCAGAGAAGGTCTGATTGACATTGGGTGGATTGAGGATGAGGGGGTAATCCCCGCCAAAGCCTTCGAGGGCGTAAAATACACCAGCGCCGCCTCGAAGCGCGTACTGGCGCTTGCCGCCGAAGGAGTAAGCGAATCCAGCCCGAGGCCCGATGTTGTCGTGCCGTGTGCTGGCAAGGCTATTCCCGCTTCCTTTGGCGCGGTTCAGCGTCAAAGCCGTGGGATCAAAGTTCCCAAGCCGCCCTTTGTCTTCTCCGTAGAGCGGGAAGACATCCCAACGCACACCGAGGTTTAGAGTGAGATTGTTTGTTGCCTTCCAATCGTCCTGTATGAAGAACGAGTATTCCGTGGACTTCAGCACGAACGGATTGTCGCCGCCCGCAACGGTCCCGCTGTTGGAAAAGTCCGCAGGCACGGTAAGCAGCGCGTCCGCTTGATTGACTCCGGTGTGGCCCGCACACACTTTGGTCGCGGTAGCGCAACCCACGCCTCCGTTACCCCAGGCAAACGCGCCTTTCAGGTCGCCAAAACCGCCGGAGTCGAGCTGGTCGATTTCTCGAGGACGAATTTCAACGCCGCCCTTCCAGCTGTGCTTGCCTTGAATGTAGGTCACCGAATCTGCAACGTAGTAGCTCTTCGATTTTTCCAGGAAGATGCCGCCATCTCCGGTGAATTCCAATTGACCTGGAGGATTGCCCCCGCCGAAGCCGATCAAGGCTCCACCGGTAGTCGCCGCAGTACCCTTGTTGCAGTTCGGAATGCCAATGTCGCTGCACCAAGTGGGACTAACCCCGCAGGCGCCGTTCACTCCGCAGTTGAAAATGCCGAGTTCCACCGACGTATAACCGAAGCGCAACTCGTTGAGGAGAGTTGGCTTGAAAACGTGCGTATCTGTGACTACGACCTGCCGCGTGTTGCCTAGTTCGTTGCCAGCGCCGAATCCTGCCGTGGGCAGCACCGGGAAGAAATTGGCGCGCTGCCGCAATTGGTTGTCCCGTGTGAAGCGGCCCGACAGAGTGTTCTTATCGGAGAAACGGTAGTCGCTTTTCACATCAAACGAATCAATCGTCTCCTGATTCCTTCGCACCCCGATATAGTTCGGATTTGTTCCGGAGTTCGGGTCAAGGATGTCGGCCCCTGCCGCGGTCTTCACATTTGGCAATGGAAATTCATTGAAGTATTTCTGCGCCACGGGACTGAAATCGGTTCGCGTCGTCAGGTTGGGAATCACATTCCCAGGAAAGGCGGTTCCTGTCTTTGGGTCTACTAGCTGCTGTCTGAAGGCCGAAAAATCCCCATTACGCGCGCCCTGCGTGGGCACTGCCGTTTCAAACTGGGTGGGAATCAGATTGCGCTGGCCAAGGTAATCGCCAAAGAAGAAAAGTTTGTTCCTTATAATTGGTCCACCGACCGTTGCGCCAAATTCGTTGATGTGCGTCGTCGTCTTCGGTAAGAAAGCTGCCGCCGCTGCGCCGGTCTTGCCGGACAAAAACCGCGCCGCGCCAATCCCAGGATTGATGGCATCCAATGCCGTGTTCTGCCCGTAGTAGGAAGCCGTGCCATGAATTTCGTTGGTCCCGGACTTATAGCTCGTATTGATCTGTGCGCCGCCTCTGCCCGCTTCTGCCTTCGCCATGCTCGTGTCTACACGGAATTCCTGAATCGCATCAGGATTTGGAAACACGCCGATTTGCCCATAAATCGGCTCATTATTATCCACGCCATCCAGAGTGAAATTGTTGTTTCCCGGCCGCAAGCCATTCGCCGAAATTGCCGCACCTCCCGAGCGGCCAAAGCGCGCCGCCGGCGTGTCACCGCGATTATCGGTCACTCCGTTGCCGCCAGCGTTAGGGTCGCCTTGATTGAAGAACGAAGAATCTGTCAGCTGCGCGGTGATGTCGCGGTTCACGCCTGGCGTCAAAAGCGCAAGGTTTGTAAAATTCCGGTCGCGCAGCGGCAATTCCGTAATCTGCCGTCCCACGATGACTGTCCCCTGCGAACTCGTCTCGGTGTTCAACAGTGGCGTTTCCGATGTGACCGTCACCGATTCGGTCGTTGCGCCAACTTGTAGCGTGAGGTTTATCTCGCGCACGTCTCCGATGCGCAACTCTATGTTGTCACTCACCGCCGCTTTGAACCCCGACTTCGTCGCCTCGACGCGGTATTGCCCGACCTGCAGGATCGACGGTACGACAAATCGGCCATCATCATTCGTGGTCGCTTCGAAAGACGCACCCGTATTCATGTTCGTCACTTTGACCGAAGCGCCGACAACATTTGCTCCACTGGGGTCGGTAACTCGCCCCGTGATGGATGCCCGGTCATTCTGCGCCATTGCGGAAATTGCCAGGCTCAGCGCAAGGCATACGACCAGGACAGCACACCGGCTAGCTTTGCCCATCATTTGTGCCTCCAAACCCCAATTCTCAGTTTTCTTTGGTTCGTGCATCGGAAGAACTCCTGAAGGAATCGGGTTACTCGCTGGACAACCCGTCTCCGGCCTGGAAATTACCGATTCCCCGCAAGTACGAGCGCGAGGAGCATCCCCGACGAGTCATGCAGCACGCGCTAGAACCCTTAAATGTCTCTTCGGAACCCCTGCACCCTGCAGACTTCCCGGAAACATCGGAAGCCCACCCGAATTTGCACCTACGGTATTTACGCATGAATCTGAGTTTTTTCGCGTTGCAATGCAAGTACTTGATTGGAAGTCACCGTTACCTGTCTAAATCCTTTGGTTGCAGCAACGTCCACAATTTGTTACCTTGCTGTCACCGTAGGTGACAGAGGTTACTCGTGAACGAAAAGGACCAGTTCGTTAGGCAGATCGACACACTGGTCGCCAGTAGAGAACTGCACGGTGCGGATTCCCTCTGCAAGCTGCTGCGCTATTTGGCCAATCATGCTCTGGAAATCCCCGGGGAACCTCTAAAGGAATATAAAATTGCAACGGAGGTGTTTGGTCGTTCCTCGGACTTCGATCCGCAACTGGATTCCATTATTCGAGTGCAGGCAGGGCGCTTGCGTTCCAGGCTGGCGAAGTACTACGAATCCGAGGGCGCGAACGACCCGGTACTGGTGGAGTTGCCGAAAGGCTCTTATGTCGTTTCTTTTCATCACCGCGGCAAGAGCGCCGGCAAGCTCAATGGCAATGCCCTTCACGAGGGGAGGCGCCAGGAGACCCAGTTAACCGCCAGGAATCTGGGGAAGACAGTTGTCGTATTGTCAATTCTTCTGGCCCTCGCGATCGCTGCGGTGGCAAGGCTGGTAGCAACCCGCCAGCCGCCAGAGGCTAGCGCGGCCCGCGCCGAATCAGCTCCAACCGCCGCTTTTGAATTGTTCTGGCAGCCATTCACCTCTGGTCCTGAAGAGCCTTGGGTCGTTTTCAGCAACGCTTCTTTCGTGGGACGGCCAGAGACCGGGCTCCGGTACTTTGACCCGGCTAGGGATCCCAAGGCCTCGGTGTGGGATCATTACACCGGAGTTGGCGAGGTCTTGGCCGTGCACTCCCTCGACCAGGTGTTTGGATTGCTTCATCGCGGCCTTCGCGTGAAGAGGGGTAGTCTTTTTACGCTTGATGACGTCCAGAACAACAATTTGATCTTCGTGGGCTCACCATCGGAGAACCTCACCCTTATGGACATCCCCGGTACCAAGCAATTCGTTTTTCAGCGGCTCACCTCCGGACGTCGGAAGGGTGACCTGGCGATTGTCAACGTACAGCCCGAGAAGGGCGAATCGACAAAATTCCTTGCTAGCCCATCATCAACGCCGTTAACGGAAGATTACGCAGTCATCGGACTGTTACCGGGGCTGAGTTCCTCCAGCTCGATCATGATACTCGCGGGAACAACGACTTTTGGAACCCAGGGTGCCGTCGATTTCCTGTGCCGCGAGAATTCCGTACAGGATTTGCTGCGTCAGCTTTCTGTTTCGAAAGCAGGCCAATTGAAGCCGTTTGAAGCCGTACTGCACGTGAAAATAGCGAGAGGCGTACCTGTCCAGATGGACCTTGTCGCGCTGCGCCGGAAGCCGTCCTAGTTACATTCAGGCTAATCCCATGATCAGGTCGGAAAGCCCAACGGACGAATTGCTTAACACTTAACCGCCGGACAAATCTTCTGGCACACCAGCCCTAACTTGAATACTCTCACCGCGGAAGGTTCCTGGAACGATGTGTCCTCGTCGAAATTGCACAAGAGGGTTGCGTTGTCATTCCCCGTTCACAAATACAGAGTACGGCAAAGTCTGGGCTTGGCTATACAGAGGTAATATCGAGGGATTCAAGAAGGGGCAGTCCATGAGATTGTATCGATTTTCGATCGCGCCTCTCTTCTGGGTTCTTTTGGCTTCCATCGCGGCGGCTCAAGATTCCCCGCCGCCCGCGCACCTCGTACATGACTGGTCGAATCGTCACGTCATCTTTGCAGGTCTGACGCCCGAAAACCTCGCCACCTCGGTCGCCGCTGACCCGCGCGCGTGGCACAGTTGGGCGAGCCACGCGCGGCACCGTTTTGAGCGCCCAGAAGCGAATTCAGAAACTACTCTCGAGCCACATCCAAAACCTGATCCAGAACTCGATTCAGAATCTGACGAACTGCGATTTCCAAATCATGGACATCATCACCACCACAAGGGGCTGGCAAGGGATTGGCAGATGCCCATAGCCACGTTAGTTGGGCCAAACGTATTCCCCGCGAAATTCAACTTCGATGTGAATGCCGCTCCCGACTGCGCGAATGATTATGTCGTTTTCCCCGCGAACGGTTTCGGCGATACACCAGGATCAAGCGGCCCAGGGGTGCGAGCTTCCCTGATTGCTTTCAACAATCTGTATACTGGGCCCGGTCCATCAGGCATCTGTCCGACACCTCTTTTGCCGGCATCTCAGCCCTCGGTCCTGTTCGCGTATAACACGGCGACAATAACGAGCGGAATGGTCTACCTGTCACCGACTCTGTCCCTGGACGGAAACAAGATTGCTTTCATCGAGAGCAATAACGGGTCTGGAAACAACTACACAGCTTTCCATGTCTTGACGTGGAAAGCGGGAGAGGGTACGGCGTGGAATGATGCTGCCGCGCCTGGTAATTGTTCCGCCGGAAACTCCTGCATGACCACGCTGGTCTTGAACAATACTCGCAGCGATTCCAACTCCAGTCCGTTCATTGACTACGCGCACGATACCGCGTACGTGGGTGATGATGCCGGGCTGTTGCACAAGATTACACCGGTGTTCAACGGGGCTCCGGCGGAAGTGACGGGAGGCGGTTGGCCCGTGCAGCTCCGGTCAGCACCGGACCTTGCCCAGTCGCCGGTCTACGATTCGGTGAGCGGAAGAATTTTTCTGACCGACGGCACTGCGGGAAATCTCTATGTGATCGATGCGGCCTCAGGGGCGATCCTCAAGACGATTTCCATCACGAACTTCACCCCATCGGACCCCCTTGTCGACTCCACCAATCAGACTGTGTTTGTGTTCGCCCCAGATTCGAGCTTTAATCTCTCCGTCTCACAGTACGACACTGCCGGTACGCTCCTGCGGAACATTCGCGTGAGCTCGCTCGCTGGAGTCATAGCTGTTTACACGGGGGCGTTCGATAACAATTACTTCGCCAACCCGTCTTCCGGGCTACTGTACTTTTCTGGGGCGATCAACGGTTTCGCTAGCCTTTGTGCTGTCGGTTTCACGGGCACAACAATGAATTCATCGTTTCTCGGTCCTCTCACTCTGTCGACAAACTCCATGACGAGTGTGCCCACGCCAATGACGGAGGCGTTTAACCCTAACTTGTCAACCGCAAAGGACCGGCTATTCCTTGGAATCGATGCGGACTGCGCTATGGGTAGTCCCGACGGATGTATCGAGAGCTTTGACATCAGCAATGGCTTTCCGTCAGGAATTCTAAACTCATTCGTGATTTCATCAGGTGGAGGGGTTCCCAGTGTCGGTGGCATCGTCATTGATAACGTCAGCTCTTCCGCGCAGGCTTCCAGCATCTACTTCGAGGCACGCACGAACGGGCCTAAGGCCATCAAGCTCACGCAATCGGGCCTTCAGTAGCTTCCTGCCATCCTGACCCTTGAGGCCCCTTAAATTCGGGGCGTGTACCAGTTGGCTACGTCATTCGGAAAGAAGATTTTGCCATTCTGCTTTTGCGGCGTATCTATTTGGTGGAAATATGCTCACCGGGAATTGGGAAACGCGTACGTGAAGTCTTTGAACTCCAGTATTGCGCGCTTTGGCGTCCTTCTCCTCGGCGGCTTTTCGGCTTCACTCCTTTTGCCGGGGCAGGACAATCCGTCGTCTCGAAATAGAATCAGCATGCCCTATGACTGGAGCCATCGGCATGTCATCTTTTCCAATCCGGCCACGATAGAACAAGCCACACGCATTCGGCAGGACCCTCGCTTCTGGCATCAGCATTTTCGCCGAAACGTGGTTTCAGCACTTCCCATCGCAGAGCCTGCCGATGACCAGGTCGTGAGAGACGACGAGACTCTCGAGGAACTCGATGGACATTGGTTAAGGTGGTGGCATCGTTGGCACCACCCGCCGCACCCTCGCCAGACACTAAAACGCGACTGGAGCGTCTCGCTTGGGCCGAACGCGACCGTAGGTGCAGGCAATTATCCCGCAAAGTTTTCATTTGACGTGACCACGGCAAATTGCGGAAGCGCGGCGCAGCCGGATTTTGTCGTCTACAACACCAACGTTGCCGGATCAAGCACTCAGGCAAGCATCGTCGCTTATGACAACCTCTACACCGGCTGCGGCGGAACCGTGCCGACCGCCTACTGGTCCTACAATACCGGGGGATCGCTCGTCACTTCGGTGGTGCTTTCCCTAGATGGCTCGCAGATCGCCTTCATCCAAACTGCTGGCGGCACCACCACCGCAAACCTGGTCTTGTTGAAATGGAAAGCCTCGACGGATGGTGCGACAAGCACGACTCCTGACCCCATTGCCAGCATTGTTCCCGGCTCATATCCGGGCTGTACTGCACCATGCATGACCACGTTGGCCTTCAGTGGCGGGCAAAACGATACAGATTCGTCCCCATTCTATGACTACTTTGACGACGAACTTTACGTGGGCGATGACAACGGATCACTCCACAAGTTTCAGCATGTGTTTAGGGGTGGGACTCCCGCCGAAGTAAGTTCAGGGTCGTGGCCCGTGACACTGGCGAGTGGTTTTGTACTGGGCAGCCCCGTCTATGATTCGGGGACCGCTCGAGTCTTTGTGGGAAGCGCGTCCAATGGTACGTCCGGGGGCCAACTTTTTTCGGTGGACGCCACGACGGGCAGTATCTTTCAAACCAGCGCACAACTAGCCAAAGGGAATGGAATCGTAAGTGGACCTATCGTTGATTCAACCGCCGGGTTGGTCTACGTCTTTGTCGCTACCGACACCGGCGCCATCACCTGTTTTAATGGCGGGAGCCCATGCAGCGGCGTTTACCAATTCTCAGTAAACACGATTTCGAGCGGGGGAAGGGAAACTCCGGTAAGCTGGGGAGCCGCAGCACCGGGATTCCCGATTTACCTCGGCGCATTCGATAATTCCTACTACTCGTCACCAAATGCCACTGGGTCTCTGTTTGTTTGCGGGCAGATAGGGGGCAGAGCCCTTCTTTTCAAACTCCCGATCGCCTTCGGTTTCATGTCCCCGGCACCTACCAATTTTGGTTTTCTAGCCGGTGCCGCGCCAACAGCGAACATCCCTTGCTCTCCGATCACCGAGGTGTTCAACCCCAACCTGAACAGCGGCGTGAACAGTGGGGGGCCGCAGGGAACGGACAAGATCTTCGTGAGCACTCAAGGGACGGACAATGTGAACCCCTGCGTCCGGTCTGATAATGGTGGCTGTCTTTATGATCTGCCTGCTACGTCGTGGCAGGCGGGAACGGCATATACGGTTGGTCAAGTAATTCTCGACGATGGCCGTGGAATGTGCCTCCAAGTTGTAACCAAAGCCGGCACTTCAAGCGCCACCACGGAACCAAACTGGGCCGTCAATGAAGGTATATCGACAGCGGACGGCACAGTAACCTGGACGGGTAAGACATGTTTGGGCCATGCAGGTCCTGTCAACACCTGGTTCCCTAACACTACTTTTGGCATTGGATTTCCCATTCTCGACGCTCATGGCAACCTCGAGGCACCCACAGTTACTGCCATGACGGGGAGCACGCAACCCAGCTGGCCGCTTACAATTGGGACGACAACGAACGACGGAGGGCAAATCTGGATAAATGTCGGCCCTGTCGATGCGTTCTCCCTCAAGATACTCGGCGGCACGAGCGGCATCGTTGTGGACAACACGGTGCTGCCAGGTACGCTCGCGGGAGCCTCGCAGGTCTACTTTTCACCTTTGGGCACGGGCTTCGGGACTTGCGGCGCGGGCAATGGCTGTGCCGTGCAAGCTTCTCAGGCAGGACTAAACTGACTTGTAGGGACTAATCTCGTCCTGGTTCCCGTAATATTGGTCGCGGCTACTATACGGTGGCCCTCTTCACGATACAGGCTAACGCTGATATCAGCGTGCTCGACCTGTCGGGCCTTCAAACCAGGACCGTTCCGCCATCGACCACAAGTATCTGCCCTGTGGCGAAGGCTTTTCGGGGTTAAACGGTGCCGAATCAACGGATCGTTTTAAAGTTAACAGCCGAGCGATCAACGCAGTCTTCAGGACAGGAAAGGTGCCGGTAGTTTGTCGGAGCTGTGCCGGCGCGAACTTCAGCGCAGTTCCTGAGCGCGCCCGGTGTGAACAGATTCCCTCGCCGCGTCCAGGATCTCCAGCACCTGCACGTTCAATTGAGCAGACAGCGGCTCTTCGATCGTTTTATCGTGACGGATGCAGTCCACAAAGTACGCTACCGGATTGCTCATGGCTCCCTGCAGTGCGTTGAGGGAAACCGGCTCGCCCTCTAATCCCGATTTCCCGCGATCTTCGGCGGACCTGTAGAACAAAGTGTTGCGAGTCGCGAGCAAGCTCCCCTTCGGGCCAAACACCTGCACCTGGCCCATGCTGTGCGGCCAATCCCAGGAGGCCTCAACGATCACGGTGGCATCCGGATATTCGAGAAGGATCGTCGCGTCGTCGTCCACTTTGTTGTGTTGTGAAACCTTCAACTTTTGCGCGATCGCTTGCACGCCTTTGGGCCGGCCCTTCAGCCACAGCGCCCACTCCGCCCCGTAGCATCCAAAGTCCATGATTGCCCCGCCGCCATTTTTGACCGGATCGTAAAGCCAATCCGCAAAATACTCCGACACGCCAATCTCTTTGGGACCCGCGTGCCCGTATTGCACTATGATTTTCTGCACCGCGCCGACCTGTCCGTCTTTCACGCGATGAAAAAGCTCATGACTCGGCGCCACCCAGGCGTTCCAGTAGTTCACCATGAGTTTGATCCCGGCCTGCCGGGCCAGCTTTTCCATCTCGCGGGCGTCGGCTGCGTTCGTCGCCATGGGCTTTTCGACAGAGTAATGAATGCGCCGTTTGGCGCACTCGCGCAGGATCTCGAGGTGCCGGTCGTTTGACGTGGTGACGATAACGGCGTCGGGCTTGACTTCGTCCAACATGGGGACATAGGCGAAATAAAACTTCACGCTGCCTTGCACCCGCGACTTCGCCTCTTTCACGAGCGCGGGCTGAGGTTCAGCGATCGCCACTAGTTCCGCATAGGGTTCCGCTTCGAGGTACTTCAGCAGTCCCCAGACGTGATCGTGGTCAAGTCCCACAATGGCAATGCGTGTCTTGGTCTCAGGCGGACTCGGTGCCGCGCCAGCGGCTTTAGCGCCCAGAACATGCAACGCCATTAGAAAAGCCGAGGAAAACACAAATTGTCGCGCCAGCATCCTTGCTCGCATGCCAAGGCTCCTATCCCATCACAAAAGCAGAAATTTGAGGCGTTACGCAGTTTCCGGATGCCGCTTGGCGTTGTCAAGCCACTCGCATGTACTCTGCGCCGCCTTCCGTATTCTATTGATAGATAAAACCTTACCAAGAGACATTCCCCAAACGCAGTGTGCCGATTACAGGCCCGCGCGGGTTACGTAGCTGCTTCTAGATCCTCTTGGCGGCGTGACGCGGGATCGCTTGGCCCCTAATTTCCCACTCTCCGGTTCATGCCCGTCTGCAAAGCAGCAGACGCTTTCTGGACCATTAGCTTAAATCCTTCTTTGGCCGCATCATTCTGCAAGGCCATCAGATAGGCGCGGCCTGTGCTTGAATCGGCGTTTCGCATCTCAATCTCGCCTTTTGCCAGGCGAGCCTCCAGCGTGATTGCCTGGAAGCCTGTCGTCGCCGCGTCAGCGATTACCCTGTCGAGGCGCCGTAGAGCCTCCCTGGCTTCCGAAGAATCTCCCGACGCCGCACGAACACGGGCAGCCATCAGCGTTGCCGATAAATCCAATTCCCGGTTGTGCGTTTCGGTGGCAACGCCCACGACCTGGTCGACCATCTTGCGGGCATCAGCGATGTGGCCGCTAACGAGCAATGTTTTAGCCAGAAGGAGGCTCGCGGCTGCCTCGTCGCTCGTTCCCTTGGTCCTGGTAAACACGTCCGAGGCGCGCCGCGCCGAGAGTGCCGACTCCTCGCTCTTCCCTTCATCAAGGAAGAGTTCGGCAAGATTCAGGTCCACGTGTGCTACCTCGGTCTTGTCACCAATCTCCTCGAAAATGGCTCTAGCTTCCGTTTCCTCTGCGAGCGCTTGGGTCAGTTCTCCTTGTATTCGGTGCGCCCGGGCCTTGCCGGCCATGGCTCCGGCTTGCCTGCCTCGATTGCCAATCCTTCCGCAAATTTCGAAAGAACTCTCGAACATCTGCATGGCTTCCCGATGCTTGCCCAGGGCCAGGAAGACATCACCGAGACCGTTCTTCGCCAGAGCCTCACCGTTTTGATCCCCAACCTCGTGATAAATTGCCAGAGCCGCCTGGTACCCGCGGCGAGCTCCATCGAGATCGCCAAGGTAAACAAGAATGTCCCCGATGTTGTCATTCTCGGCGGCAAGACCCGTACGGTTCCCGATTTGGCGATAAAGCGTTAAAACCTCGTCATAGCCCTTTTTCGCACCCAGGTAGTTTCCCTGATTCTTGAGAGCGATGGCGCCGAGTGTCGTCGCTTCCGCGACCCCGCTGCGGTCATTCGCCGCTACATAGAGTTGTTTCGCTTCGCGCACCGCGGCCTCAACTTCAGAAAACCTGCCGAGGTTTTCAAACAACCACGC
>Ga0137395_10000247_pt1 | contig 21115 bp, 22 predicted proteins | sample czobulk216metaG_FD_108283 | JGI IMG/M metagenome (GOLD analysis project Ga0137395, IMG submission 108283) | Vadose zone soil microbial communities from Angelo Coast Range Reserve, California, USA - czobulk2.16 metaG | ecosystem: Environmental > Terrestrial > Soil > Vadose zone | place: USA...
AGGTCATCCGCCTCATGTGGAGCGGCGAGCGCAACGTCCGCTTCGACGGCAAGTTCTACCAGCTGGCCGGGGTCCAGACCGGGCCCAAGCCACAGCACCCGATCGGCCTGTGGCTCGGCGCCTACAAGCCGCGCATGCTCTCGTTGGTGGGCCGCGCAGCAGACGGCTGGCTGCCGTCGCTCGGACACGTCCAACCCGCGGACCTCCTCGAGGGGAATGGGCGCATCGACGAGGCGGCGGCCGCGGCCGGGCGCGACCCACGCGCGATCCGCAGGCTGCTCAACGCCGGGGCCGACGTCTCCGTCGAGGCGTTCACCTCGCTGACGGTCGAGCACGGCATGGACACCTACGTCATCGGCGGCATCGAGGACCCTGAAGCGCTTCGCTGGTTCGCATCCGATGTCATCCCGGCGGTGCGCGAGGCGGTCGCCAGAGCTCGGTGAATCACGCCGACCTGCTGGGCCTCATCGAGGACGCCATCACCGAACGCCGCGGCAATTGGGCCGACCTCGGAGCGGGGGAGGGGGCCTTCACTCGGGCGCTGGCGGACCTGCTTGGTCCGAGCGCCCACATCATCGCGGTCGACCGCGACGCCGGCGCATTGAGGAGGGGCCTGGCCGGCACAGCGATCGATACGAAAGTCGCCGATTTCACGCGCCCGCTGGATCTATCGAACCTCGACGGAATCGTGATGGCCAACTCATTGCATTTCGTCCGCGACAAGGGTTCGGTCCTCGAGTCGGTGCGAAAAATGCTGAGACCTGGAGGAAAGCTGATCGTCGTGGAGTACGGGACGGACCGCGGCAATCCCTGGGTCCCGCACCCGTTCACATTTGAGCGCTGGCAGCAGATGGCGGCTCAGGCGGGGTTCGAAAAGACGCGCCTCTTACGAACCATCCCGAGCCGCCACCTTGGCAGCATGTACTCGGCAGTATCCGTCTCCCCAGCGGGGAGCAATCAGTAAGTCCCATCCTGCATGCGCCTGGCGCACAGGGGTGGGGGGTGAGGGGCTTAAGCTGGCTTCGCCGCTAGAAGACCTGTGACTGCGACTCCGCCTGCTGGGCCTGCTGCTGGCGCCGGCCGTGCCGTCGCCGCAGCCACCGGCCGATCATCACTCGCCGGTCGGCGCTCGAACCGCCGCCGCCGCCCGGGTTGAATCGCTTGGTGATGCCGCCAAGCTTCGCGCCCCAGGTGACGAACTTGTGGAACCGCTCCTCGGCTTCCCGGGCGATCCCGATGCGCTCGCCGCGGGTCTCCTCCCTGAAGCGGGCGATGCGGCCGGCCGCCGCGCCTTCCTTCTCTTCGGGGGTCGATCCCACGTTCATCTCGGGCAGCGTCCCGAGCACCACGATCTGGTCATCCTCGACGGTGACCTCTACTCCCTTGAACCAGCCGTCTGGGAGTCTTCCGGCAAACCAACCCTTGATCGTTCCGAGCTCTTTCTCATCCATAATTACATGATTACGCTGCAAATCCGAATCTGTCAAGGGGTCATCCTCCCCGCTTGCCGGGGAGGTGGCGCAAAGCGCCGGAGGGGCCGACCAAGCTTGTTGAACCCACGTAAGCTGCCGTTGAGATGGGCATGATGGGCGGACCTCCCTCCATGCACTGGTGGGGAAGGCGAAACAAGCAGCCCGACACCGGGCAGGCCAACAGCGGCCTCACCGGCGACCCGGCGCTGGAGCAGCCGCCGCTGCCCGAAGGCCCGAAGGACCTGCGCGGCCGGTGGGAGAACCTCAAGCAGTCCGTCACCGGCACGAGCGCCGCGCTGCCGCGGGTGCTGCGCCTGGTCTGGGACGCGAGTCCGGCGACCACGCTGGGGTTGTTTGTCACCACGGCCGTGGCCGGCGTCATCCCGGCCGCCGCCGCCTATACGGCCAAGCTGCTCATCAACTCGGTCGTCTTGGGCATCTCGATCCACACCTTCCACCAACCTGACCGCGAGACGTTCGCACAGGTTTGCGCGTGCAGCCCGGTCGGGCCATTCCAGAACCTCCACTTCACCGCCGTCGGAATGATCGTCGCGCTCGCGATCGTGCAGCTGGCGCTCTTCGCGATCACGGCTCTGCTCGGCACGATCCGCAACATCACGCAGCAGCTGCTGCAGAACTCGGTGGCGATGCGGATCCAGCTGATGGTTATGGAGAAGGCGGCGTCCCTCGACCTGCAGTTCTACGAGGACCCCGCGTCATACGACCTTCTCCGGCGAGCGCAGACCGACTCGATCAACCGGCCGGTGATGATGATCTCGACGGCGTTCGGCCTCGTGCAGACGCTGCTGACCTTCATCACGATGATCGCGCTGCTGGTCGCGGTGAGCCCGCTGCTCGCGCTGATCGCGCTGGTCTCTCCGATCCCCGCATTCATCGCCGACACGCGCTACGGGTGGTGGGGTTACAACATCGCGCGCTGGGGATCGAGGCTGCTGCGGCGCATGAACTACCTCGTCACCCTCGTCACGACCGACCGGTTCGCCAAGGAGGTCAAGCTCTTCGGCCTCGGCGGATACTTCATCCAGCGCTACAAGCTCATCGCGGAAGCGTTCTACGCGAGCCAGCGCCGCCAGGTCGCCAGGCGCTACCTGACCGGGTTTGCCTGGGGCAACCTGAGCACCATCGCCAGCTCGCTTACCTATCTATATGTGGCGCTGCAGGCGATCGCCGGGCGGCTGACGCTGGGCGACCTGACGCTGTACACGGCTGCGGCGCAGTCGGTGCAGGGTTCGATCCAGGGCATCCTCAGCGGCTTCTCGGGCATGTACGAGCACAACCTGTACCTGAACAATCTCTTCGAGCTGATGGCGACCACGCCCTCGATGCCGGTCTCACAGACCCCGGTCCAGGTGCCCGCACCGATGCGTGGCGAGATCAGGTTCGACAACGTCACGTTCGCGTACCCGGGAGCGGACAAGGCCGCGCTGACGGACCTGAGCTTCACCGTCAAGGCCGGCGAGACGCTGGCCGTGGTCGGGCGCAACGGAGCGGGCAAGACCACGCTGTTCAAGCTGATCTGCCGCCTGTACGACCCGGTGGAAGGCAGGATCCTCATCGACGGCATCGACATACGCGACTTCGAACCGCAGCAGCTGCGCGACCAGATCGGCGGAATGTTCCAGGACTACGTGGACTACCAGGCGACCGCGTCCGAAAACATCGGGCTTGGCAATGTGCCGCAGATCGGCGACCGCGAATCGATCGTTGAAGCGAGCGAGAGGGCCGGGGCGGACGACCTGATCGCGAACCTTCCGGACGGCTACGACACGGCGCTCGGAAAGTGGTTCGACGCCGGAGTCAACCTGTCAGGAGGCGAGTGGCAGAAGGTGGCGCTGGCCCGCGCATTCATGCGCGACGCCAAGATCCTGCTGCTCGACGAGCCCACCTCGGCGCTCGATGCGCAGGCCGAGTACGACCTCTTCGAGCGGCTGCACTCTCTCACCAAGGGTCGCACCGCCGTCTACATCTCGCACCGCTTCTCGACCGTGCGCCGCGCCGACCGGATCATCTTCCTCGAGCACGGACAGCTCGTCGAAGAAGGCACGCACGAGGAGCTGATGCGCCTGGACGGGCGCTACGCGCGCCTGTTCCGGATGCAGGCCGCGGCCTACACCGGCGAGGACGTCGTCCCCGAAGAAGCAGTCTCACAGTAGGAGTGGGGAAGAAGGCGGTCGCAGCCGGGGTCCTGCTCGGGGCTGCCACCGCTGCCGTTTACATGATCGGGTCGAATCGGTCGTTCGGATACGACGCGGCCGCGACTTTCGCCAACTTCGTCGCCACGCCGTCAGTCTGGGATGCCTTCGCCGTCAATACCGTCATCCCAACGGTCCCGCTGAAAAGCGTCGCGTCGAACGACCACGTCCTGCTGTCGCTGATCAGCCATCTCATCTATTCCTCAACCGGCTCTCGCAGCGAGGTCGTCTACCGCCTGGTGCCGGCGCTGGCGGCGGGCGGCGTGGTGGGCGTCTCGACCACAGCCCTCGCCCAGCGCTTCGGCCTGCTGGCCGGCGGCGCCGCCGGCCTGTTCATTGCGACCGACCCGCTCTTCGTCGAGAACAGCCGCGACCTGCGTGGCTACAGCCTCGCCGCGCTGGGCTGCGTGCTGGCCACGGTCATCCTTGCTGGGCGATGGACACGCTGGCGGCTGATCGCATACGGGCTGCTGATGGGCCTGGCCATCGCCGCTCAGCTCTTCGCGGGCGTCGTGCTCCTGATGCACGTGGCGTGGATCATCACGCGAAGGTCGTGGCCGCAGCTCGGCCGCCTTGCTCCCGCCTGGATTGCGGCGTCCGTGATCGGCGTCGCTGCGAACGCGAACATCCAGGTCATGGAGCTGCTGCAGCACGGCTACCCGCCCGGCGTCTTCTACCCGACGTTTGCGCGCGACCTGCTGCTCTTCCTGCTGGGCGCGCCCGTGCTGATTCCGCTGGGCCTGTGGCTTGCCACCGCCGGGCTTGGAGTGTGGACGCTGCGCGGGCAGCCGTGGCTTTGGGCCGGCATCGCGGTCGTAATCGTTGTCGTCGGTGTGCTCTGGGTCGGGCTTCGCCCGGCCTTCCTGTACCCGCGATTCTTCATCGTCCTGGTGCCGGCATGCGCTCTGCTGATGGCGGCGGCGATCGCCCGCTGGAGGGTGCTCGGTCCGGTGGTGGTCGCCGGCGCCGTGGTGGCGGCGATCAGCCAGGTCCCAGGCTACGTCGAAGATCCTCTCGCCCTGCCTCAGGCGGCGGCCGCGATCGAGCGCATCAAGGCGGAGGGCAAGCAAGCCTGCGTGATCCACAGCGACGAGCAGGTGCTGGCGGCCTATACCAAGGACTTTTCGGTGGTCTCGACGCCTGACCAGCTGGCGGGCTGCGGAGCGGTCGTGGTGGTCAGCTGGAACGTCGACCTGGCAGTGCGCGACCTGGCAGCCCAGGAGTTTCCGCGGGCAACATTGCTGGAGGCCTATTACCCGGCCGTCGTCCTCGAGCGGTGAGCTTGCCCGGGCGCTAAGCCCGGAGCCCGTTCGGGGTCATCTGCAGCACCTTGACGGCGCGCCCGCGCATCCGGTCACAACGCCAGCAGAAGACGACGGCGTCGATCCCCCCGGGCAGGATCCCCTTCAGCAGTACCTCGCGCTCTTTCTGGTGGAAGAACCAGCAGATGAAGAAGTGCATCAAGCCGGAAGAAGCTATCACGGCTTCGCCGACAAAACAAAGGAAACTCAGTAAAGAAGTTGTGAAACGGGCCCGTCCAGCCGCGCGGCAAGGATGAAATCGTTGTCGGTGAGGCCGCCGGCGGCGTGCGTCCACAGCCGGATGGTCAGCGAGCCGTAGCTCAGCAGCAGGTCGGGGTGGTGCCCCTCGGCCTCGGCGATCGGGGCGATCCGGTTGACCAGGTCCACCCCCGGCATGAAGCCCTTGAACTTCACGGTCCTGGTCAGCCGCAGGTGCCTGTCCGCCTCCTCGACCTGCCAGCCGGGGACCTGGTCCAGCAGCCGGTCGACCTCAGCGCGCGGGAGCGGAGCTGTGCCGGGTTTGCACTCGACGCAGTGTCGCTGGGCCAGCGGAGTCGCCATCCGGAGTGGATCGTACGAGGGTGGGTAGAATTGTGAATCCCATGGGGCGGCTAGCTCAGTGGAAGAGCGCTCGCCTCACACGCGAGAGGTCGTTGGTTCGACCCCAACGCCGCCCACCAGTATGTGGCCCCGTCGTCTAGTGGACTAGGACGCAGCCCTCTCAAGGCTGATATCGGCGGTTCGAATCCGCCCGGGGCTACCAATCCTGCTATCACTAAATGTGATAGTTACGGTGCTGAGATGTCGGCCGAAGAACTGTAATTGGCGAATGCGTCACTCGGCGTCAATCTGGACTACGGCGATGATCCGATCAACCGGCAGCTCCGCCTGGCGGCACGCCCTCCTCAACCATCGAGGTGGAGGTGGCGTCAACAAGCAGAACGCGACCTCGTCTCTACTGACCAGGTACGACGTCACGTACCTGACCTCACTGCCCGGGCCGGTTAATGCTTCGACGGCTTGTCGGGCCCGATGCATGGTCGCAATGACCCCGGGCTGAGTGACCCCCGGCCAATACGATTCCACCAGGTGGCTGCGAAGATCGGCCTGCTGCTGCTTTTCTCACCGGCTGAAATTAGCAATAGTTCCACACACTCGCATCGGGGGTTTCTCTAAGCTTCCCTCTCTAAGTCATGTCCGTCGAGGTTATTGGCCGCGAAGCTGAGCTGTTGAAAATCCGCGGGATCCTCGACTCTGTGCGAGAGGACCCGCAGCGCTCGTCCTCGAAGGTGGGGCGGGCATCGGGAAAACGACTCTATGGCAGGCGGGGCTCACGGAAGCAACCCGGCGTGGAGCGCCTTCAAAGCCGACAACCCCGGGATCTGGATGCTCCAGTGCCATGTGCTCGCGCACGCTTCGGCGGGGATGAGCACGACCATCAACTACGACGGCATCTATACGCCTTACACGATGGACACCCAATCCGGAAACATCCCGGAATGAGCAACGCCATGATCGTGCGTGCGGCAGCGGGTGGACGACCTAGGGCGGTCGGTGTGCTTGGAGGCGACCAATGAACAGATTGCGGACGGCTGGGATCATCTGGGTCGTCTCGGCTCTACTCGCCGCCGCGATATCGCTCATCTTCAGGGTGGATCCGGTCCAGGTGGTCGTAACGATCGCAGGGAGCGCGGTCGCAGCCGTTCTGGGTCTCTGGATGATCGCGCGCACGAGCACCACCGCGGTGCCGCTGTCCTACATCGTTGGCGTGGCTTGGCTGGTGCTCTACGCGGCGCTCACCGTCCAGCAATCTGGCGAGCTCGTAGCGTGGACTACTGACGTCTTCCTCGCGCTGATTGGCCTTGGCGCCACACTCGCCGCCTACCGCGGGAGGAACGAGGCGATCTCGCGGCGGTCGTAACGAGTGAGCCAGCTCTCCTTCGACGCTGACGCATTCACGTCTGTGCGAGAGCTTTGCTTTACGGCTGACCTTTCAGAACTCGCACCGAGGATGCGATTGCGACGCTTCGTGCTACTCCGCAAATGCCGCTACATGCGGCCGTGTTTCGATGTGACAACCTCGTCCAGCGACGCCATTTGTCAAACCCGATTAGATCAGCTTCCGAACTTATCGACTCGTGCGGCCTTTTCCAGTCTGTCTATGTGGTTCGACTAGCGTCTCGCTGGGGCTGCCATGTCCTGAGACATGCGAACCCTAGAAGGGTCCGCCATGTGCTGAAATCACACACCGCCGGGGCAACCAGGTCCGACCGCGGTCGAATCGCTAACCGCGAGTGCGTTGAAACTGGGCTTTCGATTCCCATCGACGGTTTTCCGCGCAGTCGAGCTCGTGGGTCTGGGCCCCCGTCTGCATACGCCGGGTATTGTGGCGGGCTGCGTCGACATATGACTCTGCGGAGTTAAACTCCGGCCGTGCCGTGTCGACGATGCGGTCAGGAGAACCCGGCTGGAGCTCGGTTCTGCCTGGCGTGCGGCGCGCCACTGGAAGAAGACCAAGCGAAGCAAGAACGCAAGTTGGTTTCGGTGCTATTCGTGGACCTGGTCGGCTTCACTGGCCGGTCTGACCGAGCGGATCCTGAAGACGTCAGAGACACGCTGCATGCGTACCACGCGGTCGCGCAAGAAAAAATCCAGGAATTCGGCGGAAGCATGGAGAAGTTCATCGGGGACGCCGTCATGGCCGTTTTCGGCGCACGCGTTTCTCACGGCGATGATGCAGAGCGTGCTGTAAGAGCCGGTCTCGCGGTGCTCAACGCTGTCGGCGGGCTGAACCTCGAAGCCCGCGGCGCTGTGAATACGGGCGAGGCTGTTGTGTCTGTCGCATCGGGTCCGGCCACCGGCGAGGCGCTGGCAATGGGGGACGTCGTCAACACTGCATCGAGGTTGCAGACATCAGCGCCTGCGGGCGGCCTCGTCGTGGGCGAGGAGACATATCGGCTGGCGCGAAACGCGATCAATTTCCAGGCTCTGCCGTCGGTTGAGGCCAAAGGAAAAGTTGAGCCCGTGCGCGCGTGGCTTGCGGTGGCACCTGTCGCCGCGGGTCTGTCACGACCCGACTACCCGATGGTCGGCCGCGAGCGCGAGCTCACGCTACTGACCTCGATCTGGGAGGGCGCAATTGGCGACCGGCATCCGCACCTCGTGACGGTGGTTGGCAATGCCGGCATTGGTAAGTCGAGGCTGCAGCGTGAGTTCTCGCGGCGCGTGCAGGGACGCGGCGCCGCTTTCGCCCGCGGCCGCTGCCTGCCGTACGGCGAGCGCGCGGCCTACGGTGCATTCGCGCAGTTGGTGCGAGGTATGGCGGACATTTACGAGAACGATCCGCCGGATTCGGCCCGGACGAAACTATCTCTGCTGGTCGAGAAGGTGCTGCCACTAACGGAAGTCGAAGAGACGACCCGCTACATCTCGCTGCTCACCGGCCTGGGTGTTGACGAACCGGCCCGTGATCGCGATTACTTGTTCTTTGCAGCCCGGCGGTTGCTCGAGGGTTTTGCTTCGATCCAACCCTTGCTTATCATCTTCGAGGACCTGCACTGGGCCGACGCCGCCCTTCTCGATCTCATTGAGTACCTTGCAACTCACATCAGGGATGTGCCACTGGTGATCGTAGGCCTGACCAGGCCGGAGTTCATCGATCGCAGACCAGGCTGGGGCAGTGGTCTGTTCGCTCACACCACGATTGGACTCGAGCCGTTATCCAGCGCCGAGTCGTTCACCCTCGCGGAACGACTCCTTGTGAAATCGGCTGGCCTGAAAGAGGCGATCGAGCGATTGGCCGAAGTCTCCGAAGGAAATCCTCTTTTCGTGGAGGAGCTGACTTCGGCGCTGACCGAGGGGCACGAGCTCGGATCCGATCTTCCGACCACAGTCAGAGCCGCAATTGCCGCTCGTTTGGATGCGCTCCCAAATTCCGCTCGTGCGGTACTCCTGGATGCATCAGTGATCGGCCGGACCTTTTGGCGCGGGGTACTGGCTGCCCTTCGCGGCCAGCGAGAGTTGGACGAGGCTCTGGCTGCACTGGAAGTCCGGGACTTCATCCGTCGGGTGCCATCGAGCAGGGTCCGTGGCGATATCGAGTACGTGTTCAAGCACATGCTCATTCGAGATGTCGCCTATGCGACGCTTCCACGGTCACTCCGCCGCGAGCGCCACGCAGTCGTCGCGAAATACATCGAATCGGCGGCCGGGCAAGCGAAGGATCTGGCGGCGTTTCTGGCGCATCACTGGCGAGAGGCCGGGGAGCCCAACAAGGCCATCGAATATTTGATGCTCGCTGCCGAGCAGGCCCTCGATGGGTGAGCGTTGGAGGAGGCGGTCGCTCACTACAATGCCGCGGTCGAGCTGGCTCCCGACGACGCGACTCGGCGGAGGATTCGTCTTGCACGCGGGCTCGGCCGGGCCAGGCTCGACGACTACCAGGCAGCGATCGACGATCTAGGGGAGCTGCTGCCGGAGCTGAGCGGTCGTGAGCGCGTCGAAGGACTGCTGGGATGGATCTGGGGAACCGAGTGGACAGAGCGCAGCGAGGAGACGATCGCCGGAGCCCAGGAGGCACTCGAGCTAGCGCAGACAATTGGAGATGAGGAGCTTGTGGCGGTCTCGACGGGCCGCCTTAGCCAGGGTCTGGCGATGAGAGGGCAGCCGGGTGACCTGGACCGCGGAGCGGAACTGGGCCAGAAGGCCCTGGACATCTGGGTCCCGGGCAGCAGGTCCTGGGATCTCATCAACCATCAACACATGTTTGGCGAACAGCTCTACTGGATGGGGCGCCTGGCTGACGCGGGTGCGCTGATGGCTGTGGTGACGGAGTCGGAATCGGATCCGCTGAGCCTCGAAGCGCGCCTCAGGAGCGCTTCGCTGAGAGCAATGGTTCTCACCTCGAGCGGGCATTACGAAGAAGGTCTGGCTCTGTTCGACCAGACGCTGGAGCTGGCGAAAAAGGTCGGCCGATCCATTCGAATTGTCCAGAACTACTCCACGCTCCCGTTGCGCGACCTGTTTGACCTGGAGGAGGCAAGGCGCCGTACCGAGGACGCATTGGTCGGTGCCGAGCTGCTGTCCGGATTCACCATGCCGAGGGCGATGGCAATGGCCGATCTCGTTCAGACCGCGTTATTGCAGGGTGACATCGTGACCGCTGAGACCACATGGCGGATCCAATGGGAGGACTCGATCAACACCAAGGGCTGGGCCCGGTGGCTGGTCAGCATTCGCCTGGCCGCCGCGAAAGCAGAGCTAGGCGTTATGACCGGACGGAGCGAGGACGCGGTCGAGTGGGCACGTAAGACCATCGAGCTGTCCATACCCGTCCGCAGATTGAAATATGAGATCGTGGGCCGGACGCTGCTGGGTCAGGCCCTCGTCGCCCTCGGAAAGAGTGGCGAAGCACTTCCTGAGCTGCGTCTTGCTGTTCAGCAGGCCGATCGGCTGGGCAGTCCGCCTCAGCGTTGGCAGGCCGAGGCGGCCCTGGCTCGGGCCTTGTACGCAAGCGGCGACGACAATGGCGCGGAGCAAGCCTTCGCCGCCGCCACGACCGTAATTCAGGACGTCGCCGCCGGCCTATCGGCCGAGCGCTCCGCCCGCTTCCTTCGTGCGGAGCCAATCCGAGGCATTCTTGGAGGCCTAACCAACGCCCGCCAGTAAATCTCGCTCTATGCGGAGGTGAATAGCGTCACCGCGCCGCTCGCGATCAGGACGAAGCTCCAGCCCAGGTCGAGATTGAACCAGCCACGGCGCAGAATGCCGAGCCCGACCTTCTCGTAGATGACTACGGAGACGACACCCATCACGACAAGCATCGCCGCGACATGGAGCGATGCCGCCGCCACCGCTTGCAGAGAGATCTCGCTTAGGCTGTGGTAGGTCGCATAGACCGGCAGGCCGAGAAGCACTGGCGCCAGCATCAGGCCGGCGCCATGGGCAGAAGACATGAGGAAAGACCACATCGCCAGACCGGCCGGTCCGACGCGCATCCCGAACCCCCCGGGGTGAGATCGCGGTCGCGCCAGCTTGTAGAGCCCGAAGCTGACGAGCACGAATGCCGCCAGCAGGCGGGCGAAGAATGGTGGTACGACCTGCTCGGTCAGGGAGACGGCGACCACGACCATGACGATCGACGCCTCATGACCGATGGCGATGGGTAACAACGAGCCGAGCACCGCGCTCCGGCTCTTCTCCTGTAGGCCGCGCCCGACCGCAAACAGCCACCCCATGCCCGGATTGACACCGTGGTAGGCCCCGAGCAGCACGAGCGCTGCCCAGGGCCACAAAGCGCTGGTCACGAGTAGCAGTACGAGTCGGACGAGGCGTCGCCGCCTTCGAGGTGGATCTGGTGCGTGCGCTGCTCGAACGTGGTGAAGAACCCGCCGTCGAGGCTGAGTCCGCCTTCAGGCTTCGCGTTGATGAGCGTCGCCCAGCTCTTGATCCCGTCCGGGTAGAACTGCTCGTCCCAGCTCGCATACAGGGAGTTGGTCAGATAAGCCCGCTTGCCGTCGCGGCTGAGCTCGACCATCTGGGGGCCGCCATTGAGTGGGCCGCTCGTCGGGTGTGCAGCTTTGCGCACAATCCCGCCAAGGTGGACGCTCCCAGTCTTCTTCGGCTTGAACGGATCGCTTACATCGAACTGCAGGAACTCGCCCGTTCCCCACGCGGAAACGTAGAGCCAGCGGTCATCGAGCGAAAGGTTGATGTCGCTGACCAGCGGCGGCACCGCCTTGAATCCCTTGAGCAGCGGCGGCAAAACGTCTGGGTCGGCGGGCTCGGCGGGAATGTCGATAACCTTCTCGATCTTGTAGCTGGAGCCTTCGAGGTACCAGGTCCAGATCGACGCGCTGAGATCCTTTAGGCTCGTCACCACGCCGACGAAGCCGTAGGCCTTGCTCGGGTCGTGTGCGGGGCGCAGCTCGAGCACCATCTGGTACTCCTTGCCCAGATCGATCTCCTGGCGGTGGCGGCGCTTCGGCAGGTCCCAGATGTGGATCTTGTGGCCGTACTCGCCGGCAAGGAGGATCTCGGGATTGACGCCGCCCTCGACCATGTTGGGCGTGCCCCACTCGCTCGTTATCGCCGTGTCGTAGCCGAGGTGCCACCAGAAGTCGTAGGCGAGTTTCTGGGGACCGCGGTCGAGCTCCCAGCGGCCTTTGACCGCGAATGTGTCGTGGTCGATCACGAAGACGCCGCCCGGGGCGTCGCCGTCGGGGTTGCCGAGCGCGCTCACGTAGATCCCATCCGGGCCGCAGTGGATGGTGTGGGGTCGGCTGTAGCCGGCGCGGTCGGCGATCTCTTTGGCCTCGATCGTATGGACGAGCTTGGGCTGCTTGGGATTGGGTTTGACGTCGAAGATGTAGATGCGCGACGAGCGCAGTCCGGGAACGAGCAAATAACGCCGCTCCATGTGCGGATGAGAGGCGTAGGGGCAAAGCGCCGAGCTGCACACGTTCCAGCCGAAGTGGTGAAACTCATCGCCGACGTTGGGCGCGTCGACGCGGCCGATCTGCGTGCCGAAACCCTTCGATTTCGGGTCCACGTCGACGGTGACCAGGCCGTCCGGCTTCTGGCGTGTGGGGTCGAAGGTGACCATGTAGGCGAGCGTCTCGACGGGCGCCTTCGCCGCGAGACGCGGCGACGGATAAAAGGTTTGATCTGGTCGGAGAAGCGTGGTTGCCATCTACTTACCGCACTGTTTCGCGCACAACTGCAGTTGCATGCGTTTAAATCCATCCACTGGGTCCATCTCGATTCCTCCTTCAGACATAGCCGTGCGTCTGGTTCGGAACGAGCCTATGCAGCTGGACGGTCCAAAGGTGTGCCGTTCAGCACAGTGACGGTGTGTTGTTCGACACACGTCGCCCCCAGCGCTTTCCGCCAGTCCCGCCTATCGCGAATCATACGTGCGAGGAGGCGCGATGGCGAAGGCGGTCGCGGTCGAGCACGGTGATCGAACCGGCAGATCGGCGGATGTAGCCGAGTTCGGAGAACCGTCGAAGCGCACGGTTCACGTTCTCACGGCTGGCGCCGACCATGCCGGCCAGCACGCGCTGGCTAAGCGGTAAGTCGATGACAATGCCATCAGGTGTTGGCCGACCCCTCGCGTCGGCCAGCTCCGCGAGCTTTGATGCGACCCGACCCGATATGTCGAGGAATGCGACGTCGCCCATGGCCGCGTCCTTCCGTTTTATGTAGACGCTCAGGCTGGTGATGATTCGCAGCAGCAATCTCGGTTGGGCTGTGAGAAATCGAAGCAGGGGCGCCTTTGCGATGACCAGGCACGCAGTCGGCTTCAGGGCCTGGGCATCGGCCGTCCTCTCACCCTCGTCGTCGAACAGGGATAGCTCCCCAAAAACTTCACCGGGCCCCGCGATGGCGAAAACCACCTGACCACCACCCTCGCCAACGCGCCCGATCAATACCTCGCCCTCAACCACCATGTAGAGGTGTGAGCCGGGGTCGCCCTCTCGGAACAGATACGCGCCTCTGGCGAAGCTGCGCGTGCGGATGGCGGTGCGCAGCGGTTCCAAGTCAGGCGGCGCTAGACCCTCGAAGATCGGCGCCTTGGTCAGCAGTTCGATCGGGTCCATATATGCGGCCAATCATGCGCGGTGCGCGTTTTGTTTCTGTGGCGCAGCCTGACGCGTTCGGCTATATCAAACCGGTCAGCTGAACGTCACGGACGGTTTCGTAGGTGTTGCCTCGAATCCCGCCGGGGCTACGCCTCCTCCCCGCCCGCGGAGGCAGGGCCGTCGTCTGCTTATTGACTCTCAGCGGACCTCGACGTGAGCCCGACGCGGCTATTGACAGCTTGGCGCGCAGGGCCAATAGTCGAGGCGACGGATACACCGCGGCGGGCACCGAGCTCCAAGAACAAGATTGCACGGGAGGAGCCATGGAACGGACGCTGTTCGAGCGACTTGGTGGAATCGACGCCATCACGGCGGTCGTCGAAGACTTCAGGGACCGGGTGGCCGGAGACGACCGGATAAACCTGAAATTCGCGAGGACGGACCTTGCGCGATTGACAATGATGCTCATCGACCAGGTCTGCGAAGCCACGGGCGGGCCTTGTCGATACAACGGACGCGGCATGAAGGAAGCACACGCCGGGATGAAGGTCACTAAAGGTGAGTTCACTGCCCTGGTCGAGGATCTTGTCGCGACGCTAAATCAATTCAAGGTCCCCAGCGCCGAACAAAACGAGCTCTTGGCGATTCTTGGCCCGCTGAGGTCGGACATTGTCGAGGTGGATTCGAAAGAGGTTGGAACCCCACTTCCAGATGAGTTCCGACCTGCGCCAGCGTTGATGACGTGAATGCGGGCAAGCGGCGATCCCGTACCTGCACCGGCTCCCGGATCTGGAGCTTCTCGAGTTCATCTAGCTAGTTCGAATAGCGTCCCGTTTGGGCTACTCTCGCCTGCCGCGACCCCGCGCCGCGAACGCACGTGGCTTTGAAAACGAAGCGCCCAGGGCCTTAGGGAACTCCGGTCAGATAACGCTGCGCTAACGCCGGTCGCATCCCGGCTGTGAAGACTTCGCCTTCTGCTTGGTCGTGATGCTGAAGACGGTCGGTTTCTTCGAGCTTCCGGGGACTGTCGGCATCGGGAAGCAAACCTCAATCAGATGTTCGCGACGTCGCGAGATTCGACACTTTTGGCGCGCCAAACGTGCCGAATGGCGCACGGCCCCCCGCCGAGGGCTACCAGTTCTTTCGGTATCGGGCAAGCAGCTCCTGCGAGGCGGAGGTCGCCGGCTCGAATCGCGCCTCGGGCTTCGCATCCCACATCGCGCGGTTGCGGCGTAGGCGGATCAATCGAATGGCGGATGCCACCGCCGCGATGAGGAAGGAGACCTCCGCCGCAACGTAGCCGTAAGCCCATGGCACTGACGTTTCCACGAGGTACGCCGACCCCAAACAAGCCAGGCCCACCACCGCGCAGACCAGCGGGGCCAAAGACCCGATCCATCCCCGCCCGCGCTGATAGATGAGTCCGACGAAAGCCGCGATAATAGGCAATGAAAACTCGAAGAACGGATTCAAAACGGCCACGTTCAAGTAGGCCAAGCTCAAGTAGATAGCAACGATGCCGCTATCGCTGTATCGGTGGACACCGGATAGAACACCGAATGGAAACGCATACGAGATCATTGCCGCAACTAAGGCGGCAGGCCCCAGCGAGTTGATCGCGCGATCCCGCCAACTAGCCGCGCCCGACACGGTTCCGGAGGTGTCCCCCCGCACGATCAACAATCTAGCCGCTCAGAGATTGATGCGCGCCACACGCCAGGTGAAGCCCGGCGGATCAAGGGAGCCACTGGTGACCAATGGCACGTCGCCCTGCTGATCGCCCAGGACCACATGAAGAGTGCCCGCCGGCGTCCCGGTCGCTACGGGCCCATCGACGAGGAGCGTCTTCGTGTCGAGGCTCTCGTGCAGGATCATTCCCGGCCACTCGACCATGGTCAGGTCCGCCGTCGCCACGAGATCGGCACGGCTCCCCCATGGGGTTTCATACGAGCCGACAACGTCGTTGCGGGCGACGATCGGGCGCATTTTCAAGTTGGCCTGCATGGTGCGGATGAGCGCCTCGGCGGCGTTGAAGGCAATGTCCAGCGTCGGTTGGCCCATGACGCATCCGTACACGGTCAGGTCGTGGCCGTCGATTGTGGCCGAAGCCGCGAACAGGAAATCGGCGCCTGCGTTCAGTCCAAAGCCAGTTTTGATTCCCACGATCCCGTTCTGGCCGAGAGCCCCGTTGACGTTGTAGACCATGCCGGCCACGGGAAGCGTCGCCTGTGGCAGGCTGACAATCTCCGCCAATACCCCTTGCTGCATCGCCGCCATGCCCAGAGCGAGCAGATCGGTGGGAGTGCTCACGGTCTGAGGCGATACGCCGGCTGGATCCGCAAACGTGGTGTGCGTCAGATGAAGGGCCGCCCCGCGCCGATTCATCTTCCCGACGAATGCGGTGACGGACCCGGCGTCCCAGCGGGCGAGCGTTTCCGCGATGTTGTTGCCCGAGGGGATCAAGAGCGCCTCCAGCGCTTGATATTCACTCAGCCGCTCACCGGCGATCACCGGAACCACAGATTGCTGATCGGCGGCGTCCGCCATATACGTCGCCACATCCTCGTCGGTCATGAACAGAATCGGTCCTGGTTGGCCGATCGCAAGCGGTTTGTCGTCGAGCAGGACGAGGGCTGTCATCACCTTCGCCACGCTCGCCGCGGGGGTGGGAGGAACATCGCCCGAGACTGCTATCAGGCCGAGACCAGGAGCGCCCACCGCCGCGGAACCCACATCTGGCCACGGCAGCCTTGGCGGCGTTCCTGTGATCACGTATTGGGACGGGCCTGAACTGGCGGCCGCGACCGCCGGAATTGGTTGGAGGAAGTTCCACGTTCCCACTGCAAGAAGCACCAAGACGACCAGCAGCCCCACCCTTCGGATCGGCGTGCTCGGCGAGCGTGCTGCCCACCGCCGCGGCGCGTAAGCGTCAGCCGGTGGCCTCGGCCTCCGCACCCTTCTGACACCAGGTGCCGGTTTTGCGCTGACCTCGACTGTCAATCGGAAGCGTGCCAATCTCTGGTTATCTTGTACAACATGCCCGGCGACGCTGACCTCTACCGCGTGCTTCAAGTGGATTCGTCAGCTGATCCCGACGTGATCGAGGCTGCTTACAAGCGCTTAGCCCACAAGTACCACCCTGATCACAACAGCGGGGACGCGCTGGCCGAAGAGCACATGAAGCGGATCAACGAGGCCTATCGTGTTCTGCGCAAACCCAACCTACGCGCGGAATACGACGCACGTACGGGCGCGCGACTGCCCGACCTGGAAGTCATTCCTTCAGAGGTCGTGCTGCGAGCCTTCGACCCCAGTGCTCGGGAAATCACATTCTCTGTTCGTTTGAAGCAGGCATCCGGTCCTTCGTTCGATCCGGCGCTTCACCGTATCGATCTCGCACTATCTCCGCCGTGGCATCAAGCCGAGGTTCATTGGCACTGGAGCAACGACAGCCTTCCAGCGGATGTCGATTTCACGCTTGCAATCGCCCACGGGCTGCTCAAGCCTGGCGCCACACTGAGCGGCGACATTGAGTTGACCGTGACCGCAAGGGATCAGGCATGACCAAGTTGGTGCCGACTCCATCCGGCTCAGAGATGCGGACAACCAGCGAGGCGAAAGTCGTTCGGATGGAGATCGGCCGAGATTCCGCGAAGGCGCGTGCCGACCTGGTGTTCGTCATCGACACCACCGGCAGCATGAACGACAAGATCGACGGCCTCATCGAAAGCTGCGAATCCTTCGTGGACAAGCTCGCCCGAAAACGAATCGATTGGGTGGCGGCCGTTGTTGGCTTCGGAGACCTCACAGTCGAAGGAGACCGGATCGTCGCCACCCCCTTCAGCTCGAGCGCGGACCGCGTCAAAGCACTGCTTCGCGGCTTGCCGCGCTATTCGGGCGGTGGCAATGAAGGGGAATCGTCTCTGGAGGCCGTGCAAGCTGCTCTCAACCAGCCGGGCTATCGCCCGGACGCAATCAAGGTTGTCGTTCTGATCACAGACGAGCCTGCATTGCAAGGTCAGCTTCACCCCTCAGCCATTTCAGGAAAGCTGCGCGAGGCGGGGGCGACTGCTTTCGTCCTGTCCAAAAAGATCAAGTACTTTCGCGAGATGGCCGCTGAAACCGGGGGCGAATGGTGGAACGTAGATTCCGGCGGCGACTTCTCGAAGATCCTGGACATTTTCGACAAGATCGCAACGAAGGTTGCCTCTACGGTCGCCGCGGTGCACAACCTGACCGGCGGAAACGTGAAGGAGTACCTGGGCCTTCCACCTTCGAAGAGAGAGGGATAGCTGCCCGGTCAGGAGCCGCCTATCCCTTGAAGCCCGCGAATCGCCTCGATCGTCCCGAGGTGGCGGCTCAGGTGCTCCTGGTAGACGAGGACGTTGTCGAGCCTGGTGTCGCCATCGGGGTCGACCTTCGGAACGGCAAGCAGCTCATCTTCGGACGCCGGCGCGATCGCAGCCTCGGCGTAGGCGAAGGCGAGCGTTGCGTAGCGGATGACCTCCTGCTGATCGGGCAACTTCATCTGTTCCGCCATCTCGTCCGACATCTCGGTTCCAGTGTCGCGGCGCCCCATCGAGTCCGGGGCCAGGGACCATCGAACCGCCAGCGACTCTCGTTCCCACACCTGGGTACGAGGGTCGCGGGCGAAGACCCGATGGAGGTATGACGCGAAGACATCGTCCCAACGCGCGGCGTGCCACAGCTGCCAGGCGACAGAGTGGAGGCTCGGACCTGCGCTCCACGCAAATTGCTCAGGAGACATCCCTTCCGCGGCAGCAAGGAGGCGTGCATGCGTGACCTTGAAGGCGCGCGACAGGGACTCCGTGAGCGAACGAGGGCGTGCAGCCATCAGGCGCTTAAGTTACTGCGCTCTGCGAAGGAGTTGATCGCGGCCATGACCACCTCTTGAATGCCGGGCTGACCGGCTCCGTGGCCGGCGTCGTCGATCACTATCAACCGACTGCCGGGCCACGCCCGACTCAGCTGCCATGGAATGTCAAGAGGTGAGCTGAGGTCCAGCCGGCCGTGGACAAGCACGCCTGGTATCCCCTCCAATCGGCCCGCGTCACGAAGGAGAGCGCCGTCCTCGAGGAAGCCGGCGTGGTGCCAGTAATGCGTGACGAGCCGCGCGAATGCCATCCGGAAGCGTGGGTCGTCATAGCGCGGGTCCGGCCGATGATCCGGCTTGACCGCGACATGCGCGTCCTCCCAGCGGCACCAGTCGCGAGCTGCCTTCTCGCGCACAGCCGGGTCGGCATCGTGCAGCAGTCGGTAGTAGGCGTCGACCAGGTCGCCATCGCGATCGGCCGCGGGGACCCCGTCCCGAAACCGTGCCCACTCCTCCGGAAAGTAACGGCCTACGTCCCGGGTCACCCAACGCACCTCCCGGCGCGAGGTCGTGACCACGCTGAAGAGCACCATCTCGGAGACGCGTTCGGGAAAGCGCTCGGCATATGCCAGAGCAAGCGTCGAGCCCCACGAGCCACCGGCGATGAGCCAGCGCTCGATCCCAAGGTGCTCGCGCAGTCGTTCGATGTCCGCGATGAGGTGGTCTGTCGTGTTCGCGGCGAGATCAACCGAAGGATCGCCCGCGTGTGGCGTGCTGCGGCCGCAGCCGCGCTGGTCGAAGAACACGACGCGGTAAGCAACGGGATCGAAATACCGGCGCCACCCGGGCACGCAACCCGATCCAGGACCGCCGTGGAACATGACGGCGGGCTTTCCTTCAGCGTTCCCGCAGACCTCCCAATGGATGGCGTTGCCGTCACCGACGCCGAGCATCCCCCGGTCGTCCGGCTCGATCTCCGGGAAGCCGGAGCTGTCTAAGCCGGCGCCCACGATGGAAAGGAGCTCGGAATCTGCTTTGGGGCGGAGCCGATGACGATCGCGATCTCCTTGCGATCCGTGAGCGAGATGTCCGCTGGATTTCCGGAGTACTTCGTGCCATCGACGTACACCGCGATCGTTGTCGCCGGCGCGCAGTACTGGCCGACGCACGTGCCGCTCATAGGGACGTTCCACTCGGTGAAGAATTGGCCCAGCCGGTTGGGCGTGCTGCTGGCGGACTCTGTGTGGATGACGCCCGAATCGTCATGCGTGTGCAGAGGCGAGATGCAGGGCTGCAAGCACCCGGTGATCCCGCCATAGGCTGGGTCTCCGTTCCACTGTCCGTGCTGAACGTTCGGGTCCGCGATGTTGATTCCGATGCCGGCGGGAACCTGGACTGCGCTCCCGTCGACGAAAACGTCCAGGTGGGCATGCACGTGGAAGTGGAGCGTCTCCTTCTTCTCCGGCTGAAGTCCCGCGTTCACAGTCAGCTCAAGCGGGTTGCTCGGCGCCGCCCAGACCGCCTGCCCCGCAGACGGCGTGGGTTGAGCTTGCGCAAACGGGCCGCACGCCGCGAGGACCGTGACCATCACTGCCGGCAATACGGGCCCAAACTTGCTCAACGCCGCTAGGCTAATCACTCCATGGTTCCGCTTGCTTCGGGCCAGGCGCTCGGACCGAAGGCAGCAGTTCGCAAGGCACAGTCCATATTGGGTCCGACTGTGCAAGCAGCCATGTACGTCTATCCTCGCGGGCGAATGCAGCGCACGATGACCATGTCCTTGGGTCTGATCGGATACTTTCTCCGCCGCAACGTTCCTAAAAGCTCGCTGCCTGACCTGATGCTTCTGTCGCTCGACGACACCAACCTCTATCTCCATGAGCTCGCCTTTTTGAAACAGCCGCGCGAGTTGGGAAGATGGCCGCGAGGGCGGTACGGAGCGATCATGGCCGGAACGGGCTGGATGCGCAATCTGACCCTCGAGCTCGACGGGCTCGGAACGGTTGAGCTCGAGTCGCCGGTCCAGCTGGCGAACCGCCTCAACCTGCAGGTCCTCGATGTCGTAGTTGGGTTGGGGCAGAAGGCATGACGCAAGAGTTTGACCCGGTCGCACGAGCGCCGAACGACTCTCGCTCGAGACGCACGCACTCGGCCGCGGAAGTCAGGCGAAGGGGCGTCCGAGGAGAAGCTGCGCGAGTTCGATGGCGACACCGGGTTCGAAACCATGGCCGAGCTGATCGTCGGAGCTGGGACCAAGTAGCTCCTCAGACTGGCCCTTCGAACTCGATCGCGATCACGTCGATCAATGCTCCGCTTGGCACCGGCGCATCGATGATCAGCTCCGCGCTCACATCGGAGCCCGTCAGGTGGTCGTCATACGCAGCGAGGGGCAGGCGGTAGTGGAGCGGCTCCTTGCGACCGATGAGGCTGACGCGGCGCACACGCCGCACCGGGATTCCGCGCACGACGACGTTCTCAATCGGCAGCGCGACCAGGTGCAGGTACAGACGGTTGTCGCGCACCGTAGCCGGCCCATAGAAATCGACGCCCGGCGGCGCGGGCCGCACGCCGATGAGCGCTTCGCCGTCGTCCAACTCCACCGCGCACCCGCTGGACGCGACCGGATGGTCGTCGATCAGCGGAGAGGGATCGTCGATTCGGGGCGAGCCGCTGGCCGCGGGACCCGTCGGCCCGCATCCGCTCAGGGCCAAGG
>Ga0137395_10000248_pt1 | contig 21091 bp, 20 predicted proteins | sample czobulk216metaG_FD_108283 | JGI IMG/M metagenome (GOLD analysis project Ga0137395, IMG submission 108283) | Vadose zone soil microbial communities from Angelo Coast Range Reserve, California, USA - czobulk2.16 metaG | ecosystem: Environmental > Terrestrial > Soil > Vadose zone | place: USA...
AGAGGTCCGAAGTCGCGCCGAGCATAGCACTTCAGCCCACGCCTCCGCGTGTCGCCTCCCGGCGCGCCTGGCAGGTGGGTGCCGGCCGTCGAGCTGACCGACCGGCGCTGCCTGCCGCTACTTCGTGACGACGGGCTTCTTCGAGACGGGCTTCTCCTTCGTGGCGGGCGCGAGCCCCGCGCTCTTGAGCAAGGCGGTGTGGGCGGCGGTGCCCTTCTTGAAGGTGTGGCCTGTCACTGGCTTCGGCATCTTCGGCGAGCGGTGTTCGTCGCTGCAGACATAATCGACTCTCCTTGTGTGCCTTAGAATCCTCTGAGTTGTTTGCGCGCCTGCTCCGACGTTAGTGACGGCGTCGGCGCGGTGATCCCGCGCTGCGCGATGGGCATCACGTACTTGGCCTTGGGCGCCGTCTTCTTCGCGTGCTTGGGTTTGTGCTTCGCCACATTGGTCACCCCCTCCCTTTGATTCGTTCGAGATGCTGGCCGTACCACTCGAAACCCAGTCCGATTCCTACATTGCCACGGTGTTCCTAGACGGATTCCCAGCGAAGCGAGGCGGACTCGTTTTTGCGCCCCAGTTTATCCACAGCAATCCACCGTACTAAATGGCCGTGAATCTAATCACTTGCGATTACTGTGCAAGAAATTCACTTGACAGGTGATCCGGCCCTGCATAGGTTTGTCGCGCCCTTGACGGGCGCGCGTGATCACCGGGCCGACGAAGTAGGGGGATGCCCAATTACTTGCACAGCGGCTGAGCAGACTTCCGGGAAGTCGCGGACCGCGGCGACGGACACGGTCTGCCGCCTTTCGTCGGGCAGGATCCGCGGGTTCCTCACGTGCGGGGTGTTGAGCCGTGGCGCTGCACGCGGCTTCGGTGTACGAACTGCACCTTGGACACCTTGGAGCGTCTGGCGCCCTTCTCCTGCAAGCGACGCGACTTCTGTCCCAGCTGTAGGGGACGGCGCATGGCCGAAAGTGCCGCCTCGCTCGTCGACAGGTGCTGCCGCCGTCGTTTCAGGGCAAGCGCACGCGGATGGAGCAATGTCGGCCTCGTTGTTTCGGGCTCGGGTGCAGTGGCGTTGGTCGGCGCGGATCGATAGCGACCAGGAGTCCGGGAGAGAGGCCGAGTAGGCGCGGCCGGTCTCGTCCTCTCGATAGGCGGCCAACGAAGAGGCGACGGTCCAGGTCGTCGGAAGGCCCCGCGGATCGGCGCTGGATGAGACGCCAGGAGGAGGGAGAGCAGTGCTACACGGCGTGTTCGAGCAAGGAGAGTTCTTGCCTCACGGGGTGTGTCTGCTGTGGGACCAGTGGCTGGTGCTGACGCGGGTCGTGGCCGATTCCGTCACTGCCCTCGCCTATTACTCGATTCCCGTCGCCCTCGTCTATTTCATCTGCAAGCGTAGGGACCTGGCCTTCCGGTGGATGTTCTTGTTGTTCGGCGTGTTCATCTTCCTGTGTGGCACGACCCATGTGATGGAGGTGTGGACGCTGTGGCATCCGCACTACTGGCTCGAGGCCAACGTCAAGGCGATGACCGCGGTCGCCTCTGCGATGACGGCCGCCCTCCTGTGGCCCATGATTCCCGCGGCGCTCGCCCTGCCCCGCCCCGCGGATCTGACCGCCAAGAATCGCGAGCTCACCACGGAGATCGGCACGCGCAAGGAAGCCGAGGCCGCTTTGTGGGCGGCCCAGGCGGAGCTGGAAAGGCGAGTCCAAGAGCGCACGAGCGACCTCTCGCGCGCCAACGTGGCCCTCCAGCAAGAGATAGTCGAGCGGAAGCGGATCGAAGAGTTGCTGCGGGCCAGCGAGGCACGGCTGGCGGGAATGCTCGACACTGCGGAGGACGCGGTGATCTCCATGAAGCTGCATTTGGAAGCTGGGATCCGAAGCGACCGAAACTTCGAGGACATCGTCGGCAAGAGCGCGGCCCTGCGGCGTGTCTTGAAGCAAGTGGAAACCGTGGCGCCGACCGAGGCCACCGTGTTGATCTACGGAGAGACCGGGACCGGAAAAGACCTGATCGCGCGCGCGATCCACAATCTCAGCCCTCGACGCCCGCAGGCATTCGTGAAGCTGAACTGTGCGGCCATTCCAACGGGACTCCTGGAAAGCGAGCTCTTCGGTCACGAGCGCGGGGCCTTTACCGGCGCGATCGCGCAACGCATCGGTCGCTTTGAGCTGGCCAATCACGGCACGGTATTTCTGGACGAGATCGGCGACCTCCCGCTGGAGCTGCAGCCGAAGCTGCTACGCGTGCTCCAGGAGCGGGAGTTCGAGCGGCTCGGAAACAGCCGGACCCTTCGGTCTGACGCGCGCCTGGTCGCGGCCACCAATGCCGACCTGGGGGCACTGGTGGAGGCGCAGAAGTTCCGGGCCGATCTGTTTTACCGGTTGAACGTGTTTCCCATTCATGTCCCGCCGCTTCGGGAGCGCGCGGAGGACATTCCACTGCTGGTGTGGCATTTCGTCCAGCATTTCGCGCGGCAGATGAATCGTAAGATCGAGACGATCAGTTCGGACGCGATGGAGCGCCTGACCCGATACCCATGGCCGGGTAACATCCGCGAGCTGGAAAATCTCATTGAGCGCGCGGCGGTCCTGTCGGCGGGGCCGGTCCTGCGGGTCCCGCTGGAGGACCTGCCGGTCTGCGTTGCCCCCAGCCAAGTGAATGCGAATGGGAAGTCTCGCACGCTGGAAGAGGCCGAACGTGAGCACATCCTGGCGACGCTCAAGGAGACGAGGTGGGTGCTCTCGGGGCCGCGCGGCGCGGCGACGCGGCTCGGAATGAACCGGTCGACCCTCCACTTTCGAATGAAGAAGCTCGGGATCGTGCGGCCCGGCTCGTGAGCGATCGGGGACTCTCCAGGCCATAGAGCTGCCCTCGAGCTGCTACTTCTCGCCAAGCAGTGCCTTCTTCGCCGCGGCGAGCGCCTTCAGCTTCTCCGGACCCACCTCGGGATACGTGAGCCCCAGCGAGGCCAGAGCCCCGACGATCGCGGCCCCGACGATGACACGGGTGAACCACTTGTTGTCGGCGGGCACGACGTACCACGGGGCGTGCCTGGTCGCGGTGGCGCGGATCAGCTCCTCGTAGGCCTGCATGTAGTCGTCCCAGAACTCACGCTCCTTGATGTCGTTGGTCGAGAACTTCCAGTTCTTCTCCGGAGTTTGGAGTCGCTCGAGGAAACGCTTCCGTTGCTCCTTCCTCGAGACGTGGAGAAAGAACTTGCGGATGACGACGCCGTTCCGCGCCAGGTATCGCTCGAAGTGTCGTATGTCCTTGTAGCGATCCTTCCAGATGTTCTTGGTGACGAGCTCCTGCGGCAGCCTCTGCCGATCGAGGATTTCGCGATGAACGCGGACGACCAGCGTCTCCTCATAGTAGCTACGATTGAAGATTCCGATGCGCCCCCGCTCGGGGAGCGATGTCATGCACCGCCACAGATAGTCGTGGTTGAGATCTTGGGCCGATGGCGACTTGAACGAGAAGACCTGACAGCCCTGCGGGTTGACCCCGGACATGACGTGCTTGATGGTGCCGTCTTTGCCGGCCGCGTCCATGGCCTGGAAGATGAGCAGCACCGCCCAGCGGCTCTGGGCGTAGAGAATCTCCTGCAACTCGGCCAGCGCGTCGATACCCATGGCGAGAGCTTCCTTGGACCGGGGCTTGTCCTCCGAGTCGAACCCGAGCGTGTCCCGCGGGGTCGATGTCCTTAAGGTGGAACTTCTCACCGTCGACGACCCGGAAGGGCTTCGCGAGCTTGTCGGCGCGCCTGATGAGCTCTTTGGTCTTCATGGGTATGGTTACCTCGCTCCCCCGATCCCCAGGCGTCTCATGGCTCCTCAGACTTGGCGGCGTCGCTTGACGCGCAATTGGACCAACGAGCGAGCGAGCGACGCGTTGACGGAAGCGACTGCCTCGCTCGAGAGCTTTTCGCGGAGACGGGCTTCGGCACGCTGCCGAGCTTCTTCGGCTTTCGCTTCGTCAATGCGGTCGGCCGGAACCGCGAGGTCCGTCAAGATGGCGACGCGGCGGGCGGTGATTTCGATGAGTCCCTCGCCCGTCGCGATGAACAGTTCACGACCGTCCTTGCGCACGATCATTTCCCCCGGCACCATCTGCGTGATCAGCGGGACGTGTTGTGGATAAATCCCCATCTGGCCTGCCACGCCCGGCAGGGTGACCATCTCCACGTCTTCGGAGTACACGGTGCCCGCCGGCGTGACGATCTCCAATTTCACCGTGTCGGTCATGTTGAGCGCGATCCCTCAGCTCGGCTTGACTTCATCGATCCCGCCCTTCATGTAGAAATCGCCTTCCGCCACGGCGTCGTGCTTGCCGGCGAGGATCTCCTTGAAGCCGCGCACCGTTTCGGCCACCGGGACTTGCTTGCCCTCGTGCCCGGTGAACACTTGGGCCACGCTGAACGGCTGGCTCAAGAAGCGTTGAATCTTGCGGGCGCGGAACACCGTGAGCTTGTCCTCCGGCGAAAGCTCGTCCATGCCGAGAATCGCAATGATGTCCTGCAGGTCTTTGAGTCGCTGTAGCACCCTCTGCACTCCACGCGCGACGTCGTAGTGCTCCTGGCCGACGATTTCTGGCGCGAGGGCACGGGAGGTCGAGGCGAGAGGATCCACCGCCGGATAGATCCCCAATTCGGCGATCGCCCGCTCCAACACGATGGTTGCGTCCAAGTGTGCGAAGGTCGTGGCGGGTGCCGGGTCGGTCAGGTCGTCGGCCGGCACGTACACGGCCTGGAACGAAGTGATCGAGCCGTTCTTGGTCGAGGTGATGCGTTCCTGGAGCGCGCCCATTTCCGAGGCGAGGGTCGGCTGGTACCCCACGGCGCTGGCGGTGCGGCCGAGCAACGCGGACACCTCGGAACCGGCCTGCGAGAACCGGAAGATGTTGTCGATGAATAGGAGGACGTCCTGCTTCTTCTCGTCCCGGAAGAATTCGGTGATGGCGAGGCCGGCCAGGGCCACGCGCAGGCGAGCGCCGGGTGGTTCATTCATCTGGCCGTACACGAGGGCAATTTTCGACGCGGCGAGGTTGTCCTGATTGATGACCCCCGCCGCGGACATTTCCTTGTAGAAATCGGCGCCTTCCCGCGTACGCTCGCCGACCCCGGCGAACACCGACACCCCGCCGTGGAGCTTGGCGATGTTGTTGATCAGTTCCATGATGACGACGGTCTTGCCCACGCCGGCCCCCCCAAAGGCGCCTACCTTGCCGCCCTTCAGGAAGGGGCAGATCAAATCAATGACCTTGATGCCGGTGGGGAGCACCTCGGGAGAAGTCGATTGGTCTACGAGTCGGGGTGCCGGGCGGTGGATGGGATAGTATTTCTCCGCGTTGACCGGCCCACGCTCATCCACCGCGTTGCCGCACACATCGAAGATGCGCCCCATCACCCCCTCCCCGACGGGCACGGAAATGGGCGCGCCGGTGTCGACGACCTCGTAACCGCGTTTGAGACCATCGGTCCCGGACATGGAGACGGTCCGGACCCAGTTGTCGGCGAGATGTTGCTGCACTTCGAGGGTCGCTTGGACGGGCCGGTCCTGAACTTTGTATTCGACGGTCAGCGCGTGATAGATGGCGGGCAGTGTGTCCGCGAATTCGACGTCTACCACCGGACCGACGACTTGAACAATCCTGCCTTTATTCATCTTCGCCCCTGCCTCGTTCTCGTGTTACTCGTTGTCCAGTTGCCCGCCGGCGATTTCCAAGAGTTCCTTGGTGATATTGCCCTGGCGGAGATGGTTGTAATGGAGGGTCAGGTCCCGGATCAGCCCGGTAGCGTTGTCGGTGGCGTTCTTCATCGCCACCATGCGGGCGCTTTGCTCGCTGGCCTTGGCCTCCAGCATGACGCGGTAGACGTAGATGTTGAGGTAGTGTCCGAAGAGATATCCGAGCACCTCCTCGGCACTGAATTCAAAGAGGAACTCGGTCACGTCGGCGGCGGGGTCCGCTTCGGATTCCGCGCCCGGAATCTTCAGCCCTTTGATCTCGCCGATCGGCAAATACTCGACCACGACGGGTTGCTGGGTCAATGTGTTGATGAACCGCGTCGCGAGAACCTGGACCTGATCCACGTCGCCTTTCAAAAACAAGTCGCGGGCAAGAGCGGCAATCGGACGCGCCTCGTCGAACCGCGGCGAGTCGGTGAAGGTGAACTCCGCGGCCAACGCTCGGCCGGTACGCGCGATGAACTGTGCCGCCTGCTTGCCCGCGGTGATGAAAACGGTCGTCGCGGGATCAAATTCTAGGGCCAATCGAAACAGGTTGCTGTTGAGCGTCCCACACAAGCCTTTGTCCGTCCCGACCAGGATGACGGCCCGTTTGCGGACTTCGCGCGCCTCCAGCAGGGGATGGGTGAAGTCGCCCGCGTGAGTCGTCGCGCGGCGCTGGATGCGATAGAGCAGTTGCGCGAAGGGCCGCGTGGTCAGCGCGGCTTGTTGCGCCTTGCGCATCTTCGAAGCCGCCACCATCTGCATCGCTCTGGTGATCTGCGCGGTGTTGGTGATGGACCTGATCCGCCGGCGCATATCACGAAGGCTGGGCATGACCCACCGAGTCGGTGTTCATTTCCACGTCTGCTTGAATTCGTCGGCGACCGCCTTCAGCGTGGCCCTCAACGGATCGTCGAGCGCTTTTTCCGCCTCGATCTTGCCGAGCAACTCGCCTTTCCGCGTGGTCAGGAATTCCGTGAACCTGGTTTGAAACTCCTTGACCCGCTCCACCGGCACCTGATCCACGTACCCGTTTTGCACCGCCCATATCACGGCCACCTGGACCTCGACGGGAATGGGGTCGTGCTGCGGCTGCTTGAAGATCTCCATGATGCGCTTGCCGCGGTCGATCTGCGCCCGCGTCTTCGCGTCGAGGTCCGAGCCGAATTGCGCGAACACCGCCAGTTCCCGGAACTGCGCGAGTTCGCCCTTGAGTTGTCCGGCCACCTGCTTCATGGCTTTGAGCTGCGCGGTCGAACCGATGCGCGAGACCGACAGGCCGACCGAGATCGCGGGGCGCACGCCCTGGTAAAACAGATCCGTTTCCAGGTAAAGCTGCCCATCCGTGATCGAGATGATGTTGGTCGGGATGTACGCCGAAACGTCGCCCGCCTGCGTTTCGACGATGGGCAAGGCCGTGAGCGAGCCGTTGCCGTACTTCTCGCCAACCCGCGCGGCTCGTTCGAGCAACCGGCTGTGCAGATAGAACACGTCGCCGGGATAGGCTTCACGGCCCGAAGGCCGCTTCAATACGAGCGACACCTGACGGTAGGCCACGGCGTGCTTGGACAGGTCGTCATAGACGATCAGCGCGTCCATGCCGTGGTCCATGAACCACTCGCCCATGGCGGCGCCGGCAAATGGCACGAGATACTGGTTGGCGGCCGAGTCCGAGGCTGGGGAGTCCAGGATGACGGTGTAGGGCATGGCGCCGGCTTCTTCGAGAACCCCGATCACCCGGGCAACGGTGGACTGCTTCTGAGCGATCGCCACGTAGATGCAGTAGAGGGGCCGGTACCCCTTGTCGCCGGCCGCCTCAGCCGCCTTGTTGAGTCGGGCCTGGCTGATGATCGTGTCGATGCAGATGGTTGTCTTTCCGGTCGCGCGGTCGCCGATGATCAATTCGCGCTGTCCGCGGCCGATCGGAATCATCGCGTCGATCGCCATGATGCCCGTCTGCACCGGTTGGTCAACCGGCTGGCGGCGGATGATGCCGGGCGCGATCTTCTCCACGGGATAGGTCGTGTCGCTCTTGATCGGCCCCTTGCCATCGACGGGTTCGCCCAGCACGTTCACGACGCGTCCGAGGAGGCCCTTGCCCACCGGCACTTGCAGAAGCTTGCCGGTGGTGCGCGCCTCGCCGCCTTCTTTGAGTTTGGTGTAATCGCCAAGGATGACCACGCCGACTTCGGTCTCTTCGAGATTCAACACCAGGCCGGTAACGCCGTTGCCCAGGTCGATCATCTCGTTGAGCATGGCGTCGGTCAGGCCCTCGATCCTGGCCACGCCGTCGCCAAGCTCGCGGATGATGCCCACGTTCTGCTTGGCGGCCGCCGTCTTCGCGCCGGCGATTTGCGCTTCGATCTCCCTCAGCAGGTCGCCCATGGATCCCTCGCTCTAAAAGCGTTTCTCCAGCGCCGCCAGTCCGGCCCGTACGCTGCCGTCAAACACATCGCTGCCCACCTGGATGCGCATTCCGCCGATCAACGCCGGGCGCTCGATGAAGGTGGTGGTGAGCCCCGGGCCGTAGCGGCGCGTCAGACCGGCCTCGATGGCAGCCCGCAGATCCGGCGGCACGAGCGTGGCGCTCTCGATGGTGGCCGTGTGCCGGGCGAGCTCGAGTTTCACCAACCGCCCGAACTGCGAAAGGATGGCCCGGCAATCACGGTGATCGGCCGCGACAACGCGTCGCACCACTTGCCGAACATGGTTCTCATCGAGCAAGCCGTTCACCAGACATAGGCGGAACAGCTGCTTGGCCTCGCGTTGCGCCCGTTTGTTGATTTTCATGACTACGCCGCAACTTGCTTCGCGGTCTCCGCGGCCAGGCGGTGCTGATCTTCCGACGTCAGAATCTTGCCGGTCACCGTGGTGGTGGCCTGCACCACCAAGCGGCCGACCTCACGTTTGAGTTCGGCGAGCATGCGGTCGTGTTCTTGGCCGGCGGCTTCGCGGGCCTTGATCATGATCTGTTCCCCGGCCGCGATGGCCTTCTGGGTTTCCTGCGCCCGCACCCGGGCGGCCGCGGCCCGGGCTTCCTCGATGAACTTGCTCGCCTGAGCATTCGCCTGCGCCATCACTTCCTGGCGCATGGCTTCGGTCCGGGCCAGTTCGGCCTCTATTCGCTCGGCATTAGCCTTGCCCAGAGCGATTTGTTGCCGCCGCACTTCCAGCATCTTGAGCACCGGGCGATAGGCGTACCGGTAGAGGACGAGGCACACGATGCAGAAGCTGGCGACCTGGGCGAGCAGATGAGACCAATCGACGCCGAAAGTCGTGACAATCCGCTCGAGGGGTCCGCTATCAATTGCATTCATCGCTTGAGCTCGGCGCCCGGCAATGTCGGCCCTATCTCACCAGGAACAGGGCATAGAACACGATCGCTTCAGCGAAGGCAATGGCCAGAATCGACTGGACCAGAATCTGCGTTGCAGCGCCGGGATTACGTCCCACTGCTTCCGACGCTTTCATGCCGATCAAACCGACCCCAATGGCCGCGCCAAGCGCGGCCAGACCAATATGAAGGCTCCCGGTCATGTGATCCCCCTTTCTTTCCCGCGGACTCCCGCGATTTCCTCATGCGGACACACCAGCAGGGTGAAGACCGCGCACAACAACATGAACACCAGCGCCTGCACCAAGCCCACCAGCAATTCCATGAAATAAAACGGAATCGGCAGCAGCCACCCGAGGCCGGGGACCAGCCGAGACATGGTCTCCAACATGTTTTCCCCCGCGAAGATGTTGCCGTAGAGGCGAAAACTCAGTGATATCGGCCGAAAGAGAATGGAGACGATTTCCAGACAGCCCGCGGCAAAGAACACCACGATCATCAACACTTTCAGGAACCCAGTGCTCGCGCCCTTGGGGGCAAATAACTCCTTTAGGAATCCACCCGGCCCCACTTCCTGCAGCGCCCAAATGATCCAACAGGCGAAGAACACGAGGGCCATGGCGAGGGTCAGGTTGAGATCGGCATTCGCCCCGCGAAAGAGCGGTTGATCGACCACGAAGCCGGTGGGCGTCTGGTGTCCCCATCCGATCGTGCCAGCCCCGGGGACGAGACCCAGCCAATTGGCGGACAGGATGAAAATGAAGACGGTCGCGAGAAACCAGAACGTCCGCTTGACCAGATGCGGGCCGATGATGCGTTCCAGAAAATCGTAGAGGCCCCCGACGAGCCATTCCAGGAGATTCTGGGCTCCGGCGGGAACACCTTTCATGTCCCGTGTTGCGACCCGGGCAAAGATGATCAACCCCACCGCCACGACCCAGCTCACGACCATGGAATTGGTGATAGGGAAGCCGAAGGGGCGGGCGATTTCGACCGCCTTTTGAGGCAGGCCGTGCTCCGCCGGTTCAGCGAGCGCGGCAGGCAAGCTGCCGCCTGGGCCGATGAACAAGGCGGCAAGGAGCAGTAGTGCCAACGCAAGGATTCTCGGAATCACGGTCAGCACCGCGACGCGATCGATGCAGCTCCGTGCCTTGAAGCTCAGTGCCCTCATGCGTCCTCTGGAGCGATCTGACTCGTTTGCTTCGGCTGTCCGGCACCCGCGGTCCCACCAGGGCAACGGTCATGCCAAACGCTGCGACCCACCGGTCACTGCGCATTCGCTGCGGAGACAGTCACTTTCCCGCGAGTACTGGGCCGGAGGGAACCGAGGTGCCACGCCACCCTGATAGCCGGCCACCACGTGTCCACCGGTTGGCATTCATCAGCGCAGGGACTCACCCAGGGCCGTGTCGACCGCGGGCTAGGATCCGCGGTGACCCGAGGGCGTCCCGGGTTTCCCCGGTGATCCGCGCGAGCAGGTGCCAAGCGGCTGGCGACCGATAGCCCGTTAGCAGCCCAACGCTGGCGCGGTGGATCCGCATAGCTCCTTTCAATCAGCCACTTGGGATGTCGGGGCGCCTTCCGCGAGACTGGCACACCAGTTGCTGTCGATCACGGCGGACAACCGCAATGCGCAGATCCAACGACGCGATCCTTGTCCTCAATGCCGGCTCGTCGAGCATCAAGCTCTCTGTCTTCTCCGAGGGAGCCGGCGAGCTCGCGCTCCAGATGCGAGGGACGGTGGAGGGTCTCTACACCGCACCGCGCTTCGTCGCGCAGGATCCGTCCGGGCGCGTCGTTGCGGAGAGGTCATGGCCCGGAGCGAAATTCGGGCACGCTGATGCGATGGAGTATCTCAGAGACTTCCTGAAGCACCAGCTCGCGAACGACCGACTGGTCGGCGTAGGCCACCGGGTCGTGCACGGGGGTCTGGAATACACCACTCCCGTGCGGGTCCTGCCCGAGACGCTCAAGGCGCTCGAGCGCTTCATCCCGCTCGCGCCCCTGCACCAGCCGCACAACTTGTCGCCCATCGCCCTGCTGCTCGAGCACGCACCAGAACTCCCGCAGGTCGCGTGCTTCGACACGTCGTTCCATCGGACGAATCCGGCCGTCGCGCAGCGATTCGCGCTGCCGGCCGAGCTCCACGACGCCGGCGTGCAGCGTTACGGCTTCCACGGCTTGTCCTACGAGTACATTGCCTCCGCGCTTCCGCGCTTGGATGCGAAGGTGGCCAAGGCGATCGTGCTGCACCTTGGCAACGGGTCTAGCATGTGCGCCATGGAGGCGGGACGGAGCATCGCGACGACGATGAGCTTCACCCCGGCCGACGGGCTGCCGATGGGCACGCGCTGCGGCGCGCTCGATCCCGGCGTGATCGTGTATCTGATGGACGAGCGCAAGATGGATGCGCGCGCCATCGAGCGACTCGTCTACCACGAGTCGGGACTCCTCGGGGTATCGGGCATTTCCAGCGACATGCGGACGCTCCTGGCGAGCGCCGACCCGTCAGCGAGGCTCGCGATCGACCTCTACGTGTACTGCATTGGGCGCGAGCTCGGCTCGCTCGCCGCCGCCCTCGGCGGACTGGACACGATCGTGTTCACCGGCGGAATCGGCGAGCACGCGCCCGCGATCCGCGAGCGGGTGTGCCGCGACGCGGCATGGCTTGGGATCGAGCCCGACGCGGCGGCCAACGCCCGGGGCGGACCCCGCATCAGCGCGGCCGGTAGTCGGGTCAGCGCGTGGGTGGTGCCGACCAATGAGGAGCTCATGATCGCGCGCCACACGCAACGGGTGCTGGAAGGAACGTGAGGGAGCCCATGGGAAGCGATGCGATTTCGGTCGTCTCCGCGCTCCTCGAGGCCGGGAACGTGGACACGGTCTATCGCGACATATATCTCGAACGCGCCCGGACCCTCTTGAGCCCGACGCTGTCGCTCGAGGACTTTCATCGCATCGAGCGGGAGCGTGCCGCGCTCGCGGAGCTGCCGCTCGCGATAGCGCGCGCGCTGGAGAAGGCGAACTGGCCCCTGGTCAAAGAGCTGAGCCAGCGCACGGAGGCGCTCAAGCAGGCGGTGGAGGGTAAGAGCAAGCTCATCGAGACCGCCCGCGGAGTCTACGCCGTCACGGACGTCAGGCTCGATCCCTTTTGCCAGAGCTTGCAGCGGTTCACCGGGGTCCCCGCGACGGACCTGCCCAGGCTCCGGACCCGCGTTGTCGAACGGCTGACCACGCTCGAGCAGTCGGATGTTTCGTGGAGGGATTTCTACGCGGGGCGGCGGGCCGCCTTCGAAACGCGCGCCCCGACCACCTCCAAGCAGGTGTCGGACGACGCGGCCGACGGTAGCTCGCCCGAGGACACTCGGGAGGCGGCCGCGCAGGCGCTGAAGAGCGGCGATATGAGGCGACTGGGGCGACTCGCCGACCTGATGGCGACGGTCACATCCCGGACGAGTGAGTCGGCGCATGGAGCGACCGCCGTGGCGATTCCGACGTCGGAGCGGGCCAGCCAGGATCTCGTCGCCTCCTGGTCCAGCGATACCCTGACGCGGGCTCGGCAGCTTGGGCTGGGCCCTCGTCACCTGGAACCTCGAGGCGAGCTCGCCTCGCTCCGCCAGTACGCGTGGAATCCTCTCTCGGACGACTCGGGGCACATCAAGATCAACCAAGTGCCCCTGCCGGCGGGTTCCCCTGAGGGCCTCCGGGACCGGCTGGAAGTGCTCATGATCCACCCGCTCGCGAACTCGGGCGGGGCACGGCACCTCCCGACACTCGTCGCCGAGGACGTGCTCGTCGAGGACTTCCCCGATCCCGCGGAAGGGGAACAGCCGCCAGTGTCGCAATTACTCGCGACGTTGGAACTCCCGGGCCGGCGAGGTCTTTCGCGCGTCGCGATCGAGAGGGCGTTGCTCGTGCACGGGGCGCGCGTGCTCGAGAAGGAGCTCGGCCTCGACCCACGAGTCTTCCGTCTCGTTTGCATCCCTTCGGATGTCCACTTTCGGCTCGGCGAGGCGGAGGGCTGGGGGAGACGGCCGTTCTGGACTCATTTCGATGGCTACCTCATCAGAACCGACGAGGGGCGGCTACGGCTGCTGGCGCTTGCGGGCGGAGACGTGCGGTTCGGCGGTCTGTACGATCTCCTCGGGGTCGGCCGCGAGTACGATTCCGACCGCTTGGTCGCGCGGTTCGCGGTGGTGCACCGGGAACGCATGGTGGCATGGTGAGCGTGATTTCCTTGATCGTGGCTCTTGCAACGGAGGAGAACTCATGGCACGTCTAGTGACGCAGGCGAAGCGGACGTTGGCAGACGGCCGGGATGTCGTGACGGCCGAGCGGCTATCGAAGGAAGAGCTTCAGAAGATGAATGCCTACTGGCGGGCCTGCACATACCTGGCGGCCGGCATGATCTACCTGCGCAGCAATCCTCTGCTCCGGGAGCCGTTGAAGCCGGAGCACATCAAGCAGCGTCTCCTGGGGCACTGGGGTACGAGTCCCGGCCTGAGCTTCATGTACGTCCACCTCAACCGCCTGATCAACAAGTACGACCTCGACGCCATCTTCCTCGCCGGCCCCGGCCACGGCGCGCCAGGTGTCCTGGCGCCGACCTATCTCGAGGGCACGTACTCGGAGGTGTACCCGACCAAGGCCGAGGACGAAAACGGGATGCGCGAGTTCTTCAAGGAATTCTCGTTCCCCGGCGGCATCGGCAGCCACTGCACGCCCGAGACTCCGGGCTCCATCCACGAAGGTGGCGAGCTCGGCTACAGCATCTCGCACGCCTTCGGCGCCGCCTTCGACAATCCCGATCTGCTGGTCACGGTAGCGGTGGGCGATGGGGAATCGGAGACGGGCCCGCTCGCCACCTCGTGGCATGCCAACAAGTTCCTGAATCCCGTCCGCGACGGCGCGGTCCTGCCGATCCTGCACCTCAACGGCTACAAGATCAACAACCCGACGCTGCTTTCGCGAATTCCCCGCGAGGAGCTCGCAGACCTGTTCACCGGCTACGGGTGGACGCCCTATTTCGTCGAAGGCGACGATCCCGAGCGCATGCACCAGGAGATGGCCGCCACCCTGGAGGACTGCGTGCTGGAGATCCGCCGGATCCAGCAGGAGGCGCGTGCGAACGGCACGCCCCGCCGCGCCCACTGGCCGATGATCGTGCTGCGCACTCCCAAGGGGTGGACGGGGCCCAAGGACGTGGACGGTCACAAGGTGGAAGGTTTCTGGCGCGCCCACCAGGTGCCGCTCGCGGGGGTGCACGAGAATCCGGCTCACTTCAAGCAGCTCGAAGGTTGGCTGCGCAGCTATCGGCCCGACGAGCTGTTCGACGAGAAGGGACGGCTGATTCCGGAGCTGAAGGCCCTCGCACCCAAAGGGACGCGACGCATGAGCGCGAATCCTCGGGCCAACGGAGGGTTGGTGCGCAAGGCCCTGCGCATGCCGGATTTCCGAGACTACGCCATCAAGGTCGACAAGCCCGGGCAGGCCAGCGCCGAGAACACGCGGCCCCTGGGCCGCTTCCTGCGGGACATCATGCGCGAGAACATGACGAACTTCCGCGTCTTCGGCCCCGACGAGACCACGTCCAACAAGCTCGATGCGGTCTACGAAGCGAGCAAAAAGCTGTGGCTCGCCGACTACCTGCCGGAGGACGCCGACGGCGGCGAGTTGTCGCCCGACGGCCGCGTTCTGGAGATGCTCTCGGAGCACACGCTCGAGGGCTTTTACGAAGGCTATCTGCTCAGCGGCCGGCACGGCTTCTTTTCGACGTACGAGGCCTTCGCTCACGTCATCGACTCGATGTTCAACCAGCACGCCAAGTGGCTGACCATCTCCCGCGAGCTGTCCTGGCGCGCGCCGGTGTCGTCGCTCAATCTGCTCATCACGTCCACGGTGTGGCGCCAGGACCACAATGGCTTCACGCACCAGGATCCCGGATTCATCGACCTGGTGTTGAACAAGAGCCCCGATGTGTGTCGTGTCTATCTGCCGCCGGATGCGAATTGCCTGCTCAGCGTGGCCAATCACTGCCTGAAGAGCACCAACTACATCAACGTGATCGTCTCCGACAAGCAGAAGCACCTGCAGTACATGACCATGGAGCAGGCCATCGTACACTGCACCAAGGGGCTCAGCATCTGGCCTCAGGCGAGCAACGACCAGGGCTCGGAGCCGGACGTGGTGATGGCCAGCGCCGGCGACATCCCGACCAAGGAGGCGCTGGCGGCGGTCGTGATGCTGCGGGAGAGCTTCCCCGATCTCAAGATTCGCTTCATCAACGTCGTCGACCTGCTGAAACTCACACCCTCCACCGAGCACCCGCACGGCCTGTCGGACCGGGACTTCGACAGCCTGTTCACGGTGGACAAGCCCATCATCTTCAACTTCCACGGGTATCCCTGGTTGATCCACCGGCTGACCTACCGGCGCACCAATCACGGCAACCTGCACGTGCGCGGCTACAAGGAGAAGGGCAACATCAACACCCCGCTCGATCTCGCCATCCGCAACCAGATCGACCGCTTCAGCCTCGCCATCGACGTCATCGATCGGGTGCCGCGCCTGCGGGTGGCCGGCGCGCACGCCAAGGAGAAGCTGCGCAACATGCAGATCGACTGCCAGAACTACGCCTACGAGCACGGCGTGGACAAGCCTGACGTCGATCAGTGGACGTGGCCCTAAGTCGACGCCGCGTTGCCGTCGCGATCCTGGTGGTCCTCGGCTGGGCGGCCGCCGCCCATGCCGAGGACGCCGCGCCTCCGCAGGCTCCTCCCGGCACACGCACTCTGGCCGATACGCCCTTCCAGCTCGTCCTCCCCCAGGGGCACGCGTTCGGCGATTGGGCCGGCAGCCGGACGTGGCTCGAGGAGCACGGCATCACGCCGACGTTGACGTTCGTCATGGACGCCCTCGGCAATCCGACCGGCGGCATGCAGCAGGGCTTCAGGCAAGCGAGCAATCTGGGCCTCGACCTGCGCTTTGATCTGCACAAGCTGTTCGGTCTCGCCGGCGGGTCATTCTTGATCTCGTTCTCGGAGCGCTTCGGCTCGGGCCTTTCGAGGGAAGACATCGGCAACGTCTTCACCGTGCAGCAGGTCTTCGGAGGGCAGACGTACCGACTCGTCGACTTCAGCTATCAGCAGCAGCTCTTCGACGACCGCGTCGAGCTCCGGGTCGGCCGGGTCGCGGTCGGTGACGATTTCCTGGTCTCTCCGTACAACTACGTCTTCGTGCAGAACGGCTTCGACGGCAACCCGGTCGGCATCTTCTTCAATGCTCCGGGCATGACCGCCTATCCCAACGCCACGTGGGGCGGTCTCGTCAAAGTGAAACCGACCGAACGGATGTATGTGATGGGCGGCGTGTACAACGGCGACGTCTCCATCCGTGCCAACGATCATCACGGCGCCGACTGGTCGATGGCTGGGCCGCTCTTCGCCATCGGCGAGGTGGGCTACCAGGTCAACGGGCTTCCGGGCGACGCGGGTCTGATCGGGAACTACAAGGCGGGGGTGTGGTACGACGACCACCAATCCATCGACTTCACAACGGTCGCGCGCGGCGGCGCTCCGCATGCCCCCCGGGGGAATTGGGGCCTGTACGGTCTGTTCGACCAGGTGCTGGTGCGGTTCGGTGCACCCGGCAGCAACCGTGGCTTCGGCGTCACCGGCTCGGTGCTCGTCTCTCCCGATCAATCCGTCAGTCTCATGCCGTTCTTCGCGACCGCCGGCGTCGTCATCCGCGGGATCTTTGCGTCGCGGCCGACCGACGTCGGCGGCCTCGGCATCGTGTACGGCCACTTCAGCAATGATCTTCAAGACTCCCAGCGGCGCGCCCGGGAGTCCGGTTCGGGTTTCGGAATCCAGCGATACGAGATGGCCCTCGAGCTCACGTATCGGTTTCGGTTCGATCAGGACGCGCTGTTCTTCCAGCCCGACCTGCAGTACATCATCCGACCTGGCGGAACGGGACGAATTCCCGACGCATTCGTCGCCGGGTTTCAGGTCGGGATCAACTTTTGAGACGTGCACCGTTGTCTGAAGAGGGAGCGTCGGACATGACCACCCGCATATTGCAGACCCCGGGCACGACGACGACGGTTCAAGCCCCGACCTCGAGCTATGTCGTTGCGCTCAGCTCGGTCGCCGCCATCGGCGGCTTTCTCTTCGGCTTCGACAGCGGCGTCATCAACGGGGCCGTCGACGCGTTGGCGCACGCGTTTGGCACCCGGGCGGCGACGACGGGTTTTGCCGTCGCGTCCGTGCTGCTCGGCTGCGCGGTTGGCGCCTTCGTCGCGGGAACCATTGCCGACCGTCATGGCCGGCGGCCGACGATGCTCCTGAACGCGGTTCTCTTCCTCATCAGCGCCGTCGGCACCGGGCTCGCCGGCTCGGCGGGCGTCTTCATCGCCTCGCGGCTGGTCGGCGGGCTCGCGATCGGGGCCGCGAGCGTGCTGGCTCCGATGTACATCTCAGAGGTGGCGCCGGCGCACGTGCGCGGTCGACTGGGCTCGCTGCAGCAGATGGCCATCGTGTTGGGGCTGTTCGGCGCGTTCCTGAGCAACGACATCCTCGTCAGGCTGGCCGGCGGAGCCGGCGCGACGCTGTGGCTGGGTGCGCCGGCCTGGCGCTGGATGTTCTGGATGGAGGCCGTGCCGTCGATCTCATTTTTGGCCGGCGTCCTGCTCATTCCCGAGTCACCGCGCTTCCTGGTTGCCCAGGGCAGGCGGAACGACGCCCGCGGGATTTTCGCTCGGATCGGTGGCGACGCGGAAGCATTGGTTCGGCAGGTGGAGGAAAGCCTGCGGGGCGAGCACCGGCCGCGCTTGTCGGACCTGATCGTGCGGGGTACACATCGGTTCGCCCCGGTCGTCTGGGTCGGCATAGGGCTGGCGGCCTTCCAGCAGTTCGTCGGTATCAACATCATCTTCTATTACGGTGAGGTGCTGTGGAAGGCAGCCGGGGCGACGGAGCAGTGGGCCCTGCGTATCAATCTGCTCACCGGCCTCGTCAACATTCTGGCCACGATTCCCGCCATTGCGCTCATCGATCGCGCGGGCCGCAAACCGTTGCTGCTCGTGGGCTCGGCCGGCATGGCGGTGACCCTGGCCGTGCTGGCCGCCGTATTCGCCATGGCGGGAATCGGCGCCAACGGAAAGCCGCTCCTCAGCCACGCGGCCGCGGTGACGGGCCTGGCCGCGGCCAACCTGTACATCGTCGCGTTCGCGATCTCGTGGGGGCCGGTAATGTGGGTGCTCCTCGGTGAGATGTTTCCCAACCGGATGCGTGGCGCGGCGCTGGCGGTGTCCGGCGCCACCAACTGGGTGACGAACTTCGCCGTCACCGTCACCTTCCTGCCATTGTTGAATGCGGTCGGTCTCGCCGGTGCCTACGGGCTTTATGCCGTGGCCGCCGCGTTCTCCCTGCCTTTCGTGTGGACCCTCGTACGTGAGACACGAGGCAAGACGCTGGAACAGATGTAGGGATCGCGCCAGCGCAAGACTGCGACTGGCTTCGTCTCGCTTCGTCTCATCGGTTTCGGGGCTGCCCGCGTGGTGAATCGGGCGAGGCAGGAGCGCCATTTTAGCGGGCGCGGCGAGCGGGCGCGGCACGCGCAGAGGTCGCCGATCGGAATGAACTTCCCGCAAATCGCTGCAGGGCAACTCCGGTAATACCGGAAGTTCCGAACGCGATCGGGAGATTTCTACCGTCTTCATGGCTCTTGGCCGGAGACCCCCACACGATTACTAGCATTTAGCTCCCTTGGCCCGGTGGCACGTGCCTTGCCCTCACCGCTGTAGCCGATGCTTCGGCTCGGGAGGAGGTAAACATGAACCGGACCATCACGGGACTGTTGACGCTCTCGCTTTTGCTGGCACCGATCGAGGTCGGGGCTGTTCCGCTCACGCTCGAGACCGGGGTGTCGTATCAGCAGCAGCAGAATAGGCCCTGCGTGATCGGGGATCCCTCCTGTCACAGCTCGGTCGGCTTCGAGTTCACCCTGATTCCGGTCGGCACGTCGGCCGGCACGCTCACATCACCGGTCTATACGCTCGACCAGCTTCGGAGCACCGCGGGGAACCGGTTCTCGGTCGGTATCGATGTCAATCAGGCCCAGCAGACCTATTCGCTGGAGAGCTTCCAGTTCAACATCAACGGCGGTGCGGCGGAGTATACGTTCACCGGCCCGGCTGACATTCCGGCGGTAAACAAAGGCAACGGCTTCTCAGACGCGCGGCTGGTGTCGTTCGATATCACGGGCCTGACCGGGAGCGGCGTGTTCTCGGCGACCTTTGCTAACGCCGACGCCGGCCGCGAACAGTTCTTCCTCATTCCGGAGGGAGCGCGGCTTCTCACGGAGTCCGAGCCGCCGGCTCATGCCCCCGAACCTGGCACCCTCCTGTTGCTGGCGACCAGCATGATCGGCGTTGGCAGCGCCGCGTGGCGCCGGCAACGCCGAAGCCCAACGGGGGGCCGGATAGCTTCGGAGGAGGGAGAGACATGAACGGGGCGATCACCATAGGGACGCGCGTTCTGGTCATTCTCGGATACCTAGTTGGGGCTGCCGACTCAAAGGCCATGAGCGGCGAAACGGTAGGCAGAGTCTCGCTGGTACTCGTCGGGGCCGTCGTGGCCGCCTTCCTGTTCTATGTGGCGCGTAGGGCGGCTAGTCTGGCTGGAGTCGGGGACAAGATCTGACACTGAACGTCCCCGCGACTACGTGTGCGGCCACAATGCGAAGGAATAGCGGCGAAGACGACGGGAGGTGAGCAGGAACGCCTGGATTATCGCTTCACACTTGGTGCTGGGAGTGTGCCACTCCCAATGCGATTCCCGTCCTTGTCGAAGACCTGGACATCTCCGGACTCTCGGGTAATCGTTCCCCACCCGGTGCGATGAGATTTCGTGTCATAGGTGTCGAACCGTTTGGTTTTGGGATCGACGATGATGTAACCGGTCCGATTCGAGTTCGTGTCGAAGAGATCGATCCGGTCTGCGGCGATCACGAGCTGCCCGCCGAGCAAGAGGCCCGTTCCGGCGCCGAGGATGAGGCCGATCAATCGATGGGTCATTGTCCAATCCCTTTCATCGACCGGGGTCTTGAGTATCGTCTGCATCTAGCATCTAGTCGGGCAAGCTGGTGATTGGCTGCTTTGGACGGTCGGCCGGAATCGGCGCGGGAATGCTGGCCGGGTGAGTGATGTGTGCACCGCAGGAGCATTGGAGCCAGATGCTCCCGTTGTCTCGCCCGCCGTCCAACTCACCGCAGTACTGGTGTTCGACAAAGAACGCGGTCAAACCCGCGAGGATGGGGTCTCGCATAGGAGGGCGGCCTCCGTTGCCGTCAGTCAGCAAGTGGCGCCTGAGCAGTAGGGATCACGACGAGGCGGCTCGACCGCCTGCGACAAATGCAGTGTACCGGCAGACCTGGCACACGAGGACCGAGACAGTTCCGGCTGACCGCGTGAGACGGCGCAGCGTCTGAACCGCGCCGCCGCACCGCGGACACGTCTTCGTTCTCTCGTCCATAAAAGGTGGCCTTGTGTGAGCAAACCCTGTGCCGAACGCACGAGAGGCAGAAGAGCGTGGATTCACGGCTCGGTGGTGACGGACCGGGCCCTCGGGGCCGGGTAGCTCTTACCGTAGGGGAGTCGTTACTTCTTCCCGCATCGTCACGAAGATTCTCTCGCGTACCCATCAGGACGCCCGACTTCCACCTTCTAGCGAGGCGCACATGCTCCGTCGTCAAGGTCGCCCATTCCGTCGTGCATACGAATATGCGGTTCTGCATCATGCGTCGCCTCCGCGGGGCGATGTGGACCAGGGAGCATAGAGGAAGTTCGGCGGCACTGCAATACCCAGTCAACGCGATCGCCGTCGGCGCAAATGGTGTCTGCCGCCACCTCGAGAGCTGGACCTGCTGTCGAAGGCTGCAGACCGTGCCGCTTTGGAGGGGTGGATGGCGCGGAAATCTGCCGAGGCCGATCTGCTGCGGCCGCTACTGAGTCTGAAGG
>Ga0137395_10000249_pt1 | contig 21060 bp, 24 predicted proteins | sample czobulk216metaG_FD_108283 | JGI IMG/M metagenome (GOLD analysis project Ga0137395, IMG submission 108283) | Vadose zone soil microbial communities from Angelo Coast Range Reserve, California, USA - czobulk2.16 metaG | ecosystem: Environmental > Terrestrial > Soil > Vadose zone | place: USA...
CCGCCGGCTCATCATCCGAAGGAGAACGGGCGCATCTCCTACACCTTCGTCACCGATGGTGTCGAGCCCGCGGTGAGGATGGCCAGGGCCGCGGCGAAGAGTCGCAACGTGATGGTCGTCGGGGGCGCCAACCTGGTGCGGCAGCTTTTCGCCGCGAATCTCGTCGACGAGCTGCACGTCGATGTGATGCCGGTGCTTCTCGGCTCCGGCCTGAGGTTCTGGGGCGCAGGTCTCGAGCACCTCCGTCTCGAGACGATTGACGTTTCGCGCACAGGCGAGCGGACGGCGCTCAAGTACCGAGTGATCAGATAAACGCCCCCTCCCTACCTCCCCACATGGTGGGGAGGGACGGGGCGCTAGAGGGCCAGCTGCAGCTGTTCCGTGGCTTCCAGGGCTGACGCTCGGATTCCACGCTTGCGGAGCGAGTGCGCGAAGTCCTCGGTGTACCCGTGCACCGTGTAGACCTGGTCCGCGCCCGACCGCTCGACGACGTCCATCAGCTCGTCGAAGTCGCAGTGGTCTGACAGGTCGAAGGTAGTGTCCGCCCCGAACAGGCGCGCGAACTCCGCATCTTTTGCCCACCCGGAAACCAAAGCGGTGCGGTAGCGGCCGAGTCGGCGCACCTCGTCCTTGCCTGCCGGCGGTGCAATGACCACGCGGCCGCGTGCATCGCCGTCTAGCTCGATCCATTCAGGCAGCGGCCGGCCCGCGCCGGTGTACGACTCGGCGCACGGGACGCAGCGCTTTTCCAGAGCAAACTCGAATCCGTAGGGCGCCAGCGCCAGCATCATCTCTTCGGTCTTGCCGAGCGCGTGGCAAAGCAGCACCGGAGCGACGCGGCTGTCCAGCGCGCGGCGGCACCACATCGCGATCGCTTCTACGGTCGCGTCCGGGTCGCCGAACCGGAAGTGCGGCCGGCCATAGGTCGTCTCGACGATCAGTACATGCGCTTTCGGTACGTGGGTCTGCTTGCGCGTGCCGGGCACTCGGAGCTTGATGTCTCCTGTGTAAAGAAGGCTGGTCCCGTCGTGCTCCAGCAGCAGCTGCGCCGAGCCCAGCATGTGGCCGGCGGGAAGCAGCGTCACGGTGGCGCTGTCCCGGCGCATCGGCTCGTCGTAGCCGAGCATCCGCCAGCCGCGTGGCCGCCGCGCCTCGGGAATGAGCGCGAGCGTCTGCGGCGTCAGCACGGCCTCTCGATGGCGACGCGCATGGTCGGTGTGCGCGTGCGAGATGAAAGCGAACGACCGCACGACCAGCGGGTCGAGCCACAGCCGGTGGCCTGGCAGCGAGACGCCGTGATCCCAGACGACGTTGCGCGTCACGACTGAGCCCTGAGGCCGATGGCAACCAGCGCCTCGTTGGGGATGCCGATGTCGGCGACGGAGATATCGCCGGCCACGCGCGGCCCGTCCGCGGTCAGCAGCCCGGCTTTGGGCAGCGTGAAGGTGACCGTGACGTCGGCGCGCACACAAGGAGAGTAGGCGACGCCAGTGTCGGAGTCGAGACCGGACGGAAGATCGACAGCGACGACACGCAACCCCGACGCATTGATGGCCTCGATCCACTCCGCGAAGCGACCCTCCGGCGGGCGATTGAGGCCCGTGCCGAAGACCGCATCGAGCACCAGGTCGGCGCCGGGGAAGCTTGGCTGATCGCCGATCTCTACGCCCAGCTTGATCAAGGCCTCGAGCTCACGGAGCGCGTCACCGCGCAGGCGCGCACGCTCGATACAGCTGACCGACGCCAGGCGGCCCCAGCGATGGAGATGGCGAGCCGCGGCCAGGCCGTCGCCCGCGTTGTTGCCGATCCCGCACACCACCGCGGTGCGGCCATCGCATGTGCGAGCCGCCTGCCAGCCCGCGGCCTCCATCAGCCAGTCGAGGGCGATGCCGAAGCGCTCGGAAGCGAGCCGGTCGAGCTCCCTGACTTGAGCGCTAGTGAGTGCTGGCGGTTGGGCGCTGGACGACAAAAGAGCAGTAGGGGTCGTGGCGGTGGATGGAATCCGCCTGGGACACGCCGGTGCCGAGCAACCGAGAGATGAGCTGCGGGGTGATGGTGCAAACCTGCGGGAACTTCAGCGCCGTGTTGCGGAACGGACAGTTGTGAATTGTGATCTGCACACCCTCTTCGACCTCGGTCTGCTCGGCCAGCGTGCCCGCGCGGCCGATCCAGGCAACCACCCGCCGCATCTTCTCATCGAAGTCGAGCCCCTCGATGTCCCTGCCGATCGCCTCGGCGTGCCGCGCGGCGACGCGCGCGAAGATCTCGTCCAGGGCTTCTGGACCGCCCATCTCCTGGACCTCCTGCAGAACCATCGTCGCCAGCTGCCCATAGCGCTTCGGAAAGACGGAGTCCGCGCGCTCGGTGAGGCTGAACAGGAGGGACGGGCGGCCGCGGGCGCGGCGCTCGGGATGGTTCACGACGAAGCCGTCGCGCTCGAGGTTGGTCAGGTGCTGGCGGATCGCGTTGGGAGTCACGCCGAGGTCGGACGCGATCGCCTCGGCGCTGGCGCGGCCTTTGCGCCGAATGAGCTCCAGGACCTCCATGCGGGTCGAACGGCCCGCGATCATCGAGGGCATTAGGTCCGGCTACGCTGCCGACCTAAACACTCTAACTGATTTATTACAGGTGATGCTTGACAAAATCCACGGCGTACTTAAACTCTATGGCGGAGAGAAATATGACGATGATCAAGCAGGCCAACCGAGCCATCGAGCACATGACGGCCCGAGACCGGCGAGTGCAGCGGGCGAAGTACGCGCGCCGCAACAAGATGCACTACATCGACAAGCTCCTGAACGAACTCGAGATGCTGAACCTCGCCGACCAGCGGACCATGCCGCCGGTGCTGTCGGTGGCGGTCAACAAGGTCATCGAGGAGTCGCCCGAGGTCACCGTTCTGGCGCAGGCGAAGCCTGGTTCAGTGATGGAGGCGATGGACGCCCTCTACGAGATCCAGGACAGCCTGATGTACAACCAGATCGAGGACGAGTAACTAGCTCTCCTAACTGCTCAAGGCCGGTTTCGAATTCGATTCCGGCCTTTTCCTTGCTTACTCGTGTGTAGGGCCACAGCAACCAAGCTCACCACCTGATTCGCGTTGCGGCGCAAGGGATTGACGCAGAGTAGTGTTCGGGCGTGGGCTGGCGACAACTGAAGGCCGTCCTGACCATCGTCGCGTTCATGTCAGTCACCTCTTGTGGCCAAACCTCGACTAGCGTTTCGCGCCCTGTACCGGTAGGCAAGCTAGTGGCGCAAATCAGGCAAGCCACCCCCCGAGATGTAGAAGCGGGTTTCGGCTCGATCTGGGTTTCCAACGGTCCAAGCGAGACGGTCTCAAGAATCGATCCGACCACAGACAAGGTCATCGCAAAGATCTATCTCGATGTTCCGCCCTCAGTGATTGCAGTCTCGGCCGATGCCATATGGGTCACCAGCTTCCCGGGAGTGATGGTGACCCGGATCGATCCGGTCACTAACCTCGTTGTCGGGACTGTCGATCCCGGTGGCGGCCCGGTCGGAATTGCAGTTTTCGACGGATATGTTTGGGTCGCAAACCACAAGGGCCACCCGACAGGCTCGGTGGCGAAGATCGACCCTGTGAAAATGAAGGTCGTCGACCTCATCTACCTCGGCTCCGCCTCCGACTCCGGCCCCTCGTGGATCGCCGCCAGCGCAGGCTCGCTCTGGGTGGGCGTCACCAATATCAGTGCCGTCGTTCGCATCGATCCCATCACGGACACAGTTGTGGCCACGCTCCCTGGCTTCTCTGATTGCGGCCAGATGGCCGCCAACGACCACGACGTTTGGGCCGGGTGTATCTCAGGCGTTACCCACATTGACCCGGCCACGAACAGCGTCGCGAAAGTGACCAATGAAGTCGGCTCGGGCTACGCGCTTGCGCTCGGAGAAGGTTCCGTCTGGTTCGGTACCAGCACCACGCTTGATCGCATCGACCCCAGCACCCGCAAGTTCGTGGGGCAGATTAAGCTCCCCGGCCCGAGTTTCGGCGCCGCAGTCGGGTTCGGTTACATCTGGATCACCGATAAGGACGACGAAATGCTCTTCAAGATCAAGCCTGCCTGACCGGAGGTAGATCCGGGCAGCCAGCATCTCAAAAGGCACCGGTGCCGAACCAGAGGCGACCGCCTCTAATTCGGCCAGTCGTTGGTGGCGATGCCAACCTGGATCTGGGCAAAGAAGAAGGCCGGAATCGTATTCGAAACCAGCCTCGAGAAGCTACGAGAGCTAGTTACTCCACGTGTCCAGCTACCGATAGGCGGTGAGATGATGCGGAAAAGAACGTGCTCTGGGTTCTCATCCTCCTGCAGTGGACACACATCCTGGCGGGCATCTTCTGGTTTGGCTCCGCAATGACTGCGACTATCGTGGCGTTCCCGTCGTTCCGCAAGTTCCAGCCTGAGACTCAGCGCGCGATCATCGAAGCGTTCGCAGCCCGCTACGGACGGCTGGTGGGCGCAGTCGCCAGCCTGACCATCATCCTTGGCATCCTCCGGGGCCTTGCCGGTGGAGTGCTGAGTGTGCTTACAACGCCCTACGGTCTCACATGGATAGCTGCCATCGGCTTGGCCCTAGCCATCGCGGCATTTGAGGGTGCTCGCCTGAGTCCTAGCGTAGGAAGGCTGATCGGTGCCAGCCGACCGGAAGAGATCCGCGCCCTCGACCAGCGCATCGCAAATCTAGGTGCGATTCAACTCGCCGGATTCCTCGTTCTTTTCAGCCTCATGATCGCGATGCGCTTCGGCTACTGACACGCCTGGGGCAGGCCGCCAGCCCTCAGACTCTGGGCAAAAAAAGGGCCGGGCTCCCAAGAGCCCGGCCTTCTTATTTGCATCGGACCAGATCAGTCGAAAGGCGGCGCCGCCACGAAGACGGAAGAAAGGTCGTTGACCGCGCCGTCACGGGGACCCAGCGGGGCCAGGCCGTAGCGGTGCTCGATCGTCGCGAGGATCGAGGTGGTGTCGTACTGCGTGTGGTCGACGACGAAGTTGCCTTGCAGGCGCGGAGCGATCACCAGCGCGGGTACCCTCGTACCGGGTCCCCACTGGTCATGGTTGCCCGAGATCCCACCCTGTCCTGGCGGAGTCGCGTGGTCCCACTGGCCGCCGAACTCGTCGTAGGTCACCACGACCATGGTGTCCTGGCGGCAGCTGCTGTTCTGGATCGCCTGCAGCAGCTGGACCAGGTGGTCGCTGCCACGGGTTTCGCTCGTGTAGCCGGGATGCTCGTTTTCCAGTCCGATCGGCTTGATGAAGCTCACGGAGTTGAGCTTGCAGTCCGTGCTCGAGGCATTCGCGAGGTCGGTGAACGCCTGCTCGTCCTGGAGGTGGGTCCGCCCGGCCGTTCCCGGTGCGTATGCCGCGAAGTAGTTGAACGGCTGGTGATGGAACTGGAAGACCTTGTTCGGGCAGTACGGGTAAGTCGGGTTGGCGAACGAGTACGGGTCTCCGCAGACGCCGGGTGTCGTTCCGTTCGTCCAGCCGGGAGCGCCGACGTCGCCGTCAGCGTTTGACCAGCCGCCTGAGTACCAGCCCCAGCTGACACCGGCACCGCTCAACTCGTCGCCGATGGTCTTGCCGGTTTGCGGCGGAAGCTTCAGGGGGTTGGATGACGTCGGCTGGTACGTGGGCTGGATCGTGTTGACTGCGTAATCCCCGCACGCGACCTTTGGATCAGTGGTCGCCAGCCCGCATTGCTGCGTCAATGGTTTGTCCGCGACGCCTGTGGTCGCGGCGTACTGCGGGTAGTTGTTCGGCATCCCATTCGTGTCGAGGATCGAATGCTGCGGGGTGGGGCCGCCGGGGTACGTCGGCGATGCAGCGGCGATGAGCCATTGGTGATTGAGAAACGATCCGCCGAATGCGGCCTGGAAGAAGTCATCGGCGATGGCGTAGTGCGGGTGCGCTGGAGAATGCAGGTAGGCGTAGATCGGCAGGCCTGTCGTGTCGTAATAACCCATGGTCAGGCCGACCGCGTCGCTGCCGGTGACATAACGGTTCTGGGCTCCATTGTTCAGTTGGAACTGCTCCTGGTAGAAGCGGTGCACGATGTCGCGGGTGCAGCCGCCGGCCAGGTTGTTGGGGCTTGGCAGGGATGAGCCGGCGGGGAAAGAGGCCCCCGCCTGCGGGCAGGTCTTCGCGCTGGCCGGAATGTAAGCCTCGATGCCAAACGGCTGGTTGGTGAACGCGCTCGAGAATGGTGTTGCGGTCGTCGTGTCGTTGCACGTCGCCGGCAGCTGGGGCGAGGCGAAGTTGACGTCGTCCTGCTGCAAGCATGCGTATGTCAGGCCGCCCTGTCCGATCTGGAGAGTGTGGGAGGGGTCGGCGTTGGCGCGCCCATTCACGCCTTCCCAACCGCCATAGAGGTTGTCGAAGCTGTGGTTCTCCTCGTAGATGACAACGATGTGGTTGATCTTGCCGAAGGCGTTGGTGCTACTTCCGGTGTCCGCCACGGCGGGCAAGGCGCACATCGCTGTCAATGCCGCCGTCGTGACCGCCACAAGATGTCGTAACGATCGATTCATAAGCTCCTGTCCTCCTTTGAACTCCGTTTCCAACTGCTCGAAACTAGCCACGCCGGATTAAGTGGCGGTTCCTGGGTGACGGTGTTTCAACTCCGAAGCTGTCTGACGGCCGGCGCCAAGCCAAGCGCCACTCGGCGCAGGCTGCCCGCCAAGTTGGCGCCGTGCGTGGCTGTCCAAACCAATGATCGTCAGCATGCCGCCAAGCTATGCGCCCCCAGATGGGCACGCATCGGGGTTCGGCCACCTTCTCAGTAGGGGTCAACCCTTTCGTGGACAGGTCTGGACTTCTTTCGCCACCTCATCACTGCCCAGGCGATCACTGCGAGCACCAAACCGACCGGGCCCGCCAGGACGGCGGCCAGCACGAAGATCCCGGTCAGGGCCCCAGAGGCTGGATCGGCAATTAGCGGGAGCGGTGCTTGAATTTGCCCGTGGTCGACTTTCGACATTGACTAATCGCCTCCGCCACCGATGAGAGCAAGGAAGAAGAAGCTCATCCCGCCAGCGACAAGCGTACTGAGGGTCAAGACCGAAACGGCGATGCGGCGGCGGCCGGTCCCCATCGCCAACGCCAGCCAGCTGAGCAGGGCCGCACCCAATGCGAGCGGGAGCGCTGCCGGCCAGGCAACCGCATCCAGAGACTGCGAAATCAGCCAGCTGCGAGCCGACACGGAGCCGGTGGCCGGGTCGTACTGGTAGTACTCCGGATGTGCCAAGACACAGGCCGTATCAGGTCCCCGCACGCCCTTCGCTGCGCCGCAGGGATCAGGGCCTTGAAGCGAGGCCCCGATCGGCCCAGAGAAGCTCAGCGCACCGACCGCCAGCAGTTCGAGAAGTGCAAGGGCAAGGCCAGTCAGAGCAGTCGCATCAGCAAGTCGGTGGCTGCCACCCATGACTGGATCAGTCGCGATTCCGCCTGGAATGAGCAATCGCATTGGCTGCCAAGCTAGCCATCGACTGAATGAACCACATCGGGGCCGAGCCGCCGTTTGAGTAGGGGTTAGCCCGGTAAAGATTTTGGAATTGGCGGTGCGATCAAGCGGCCCAATGCGGGACCGCCTCCTGCCGTTCTCCGATCCCCGTCCCTCAAGCGCCAAAACCGTGCTCGACCGCGAGCTTCACAAGTAAGGCAACAACTACGGCGCTCGTGTTCACGACGACTCCGATTAAAGCCGGCCAGCGGTGCCTTCCCCGAAGGCCAGCGCTGGCAGACGCAAGGCCGATCGCCGCCACCGGCGCCGACAAGATGATCGGACCTGAGCCTCCGACCCCGATGCGGAGCTGGTTGTAGAGCGCTGTCCCAAGCGGGTCTTGCGCGAATCCGTAAAGGGCGGTAACCACAGCAACCACACCTACCACGATCGAAGCCACACCGGCGATCGTCGTTCCGGCATGGGCTTCGGTTCGGCTCCTGATGTCAGCGGCAGTGTGGACCGGGCGCGTCATGCGGAGCTCGAAGGCTTCGACGCCAACGTCGGTGCCAGAAGTCGCCTTTGCGGATGGCGCGATTGCCTGTGCGTGCGGTTGGCGACGGAGTGCCCGGCGAGTCCCAAAGCGAGGACGGTCAGCACCACCAGCAGCAGCACGGCCGGGTTCTGTGAGTAGTGCTCGATCGTCACCCACGCAGGCTTGCCCAGTAAGGCGCCGAGAGTGATGAAAACGGCCTGATACGCGGCGACGCCGGGGACCAGTCCGATCAGAAACGTGCGACGAGGCATGCTGACCAGCCCCGAGAGCTGGGTTGTCACAACCCGCAGGCCTGGAGTGATACGGCCAAGGAACACGGCAGCTGACCCGCCGCGGCGGAGCCTGGCCGCCAGATCGTCGAATCTCTCGCGCACATGAAGAAAGGCCACAACTCGAGGTAGCGTGGCGCCTCCGATGCCTCTGAAGAGCTCACGCCCACCGATAGCTCCGGCGAGCGCTGAGACGTACACGGCCGCCACGACGAGGAACGGGTTGGTGTGTGCTGTTGCTATCGAAGCGCCCGCCAGGAAAAGAAGAAAGTCGCCCGGCATGAACGGCATCGGGATGCCCAGCTCCTCGAGCGCGATCAGGCCACAGATGACAGCGATCAACGTGTAACCGGAAAGACTCAGTAGCCACGTGACGGTTGCGCCCATGCGCCGACCTTAGACATGGCCTCTCGCGATCACATCAGGGCTGCGCCCGAACTTGAGTAGGGGCTAACCCGGTACCGGGGCTTGGATCAGCGGTGGGATGATGCCGCGATAACGGAACCTATGCTCATCGCCGCCAACACGGAATGGTTCGAAGCATGACGACCGTGCAGCGGCGCTTCATCCAGACCGGCGGACTAGCGGTGGTCGTCATGGCATGTCTCTCACAACTGAATGTCGTGTGGCCTGGCCGAATCGTCAAACCTCTGCCCGACGGGCCGTGGTGGGATCTCTGGTACCCGGTGCTGGTCGCCGTCGTGCCGGGTTCCGCCTTTGTCCTGGCTGGACTGATCGGATGGTCACTCAGACCCCGGAACCTCGTTGGCCTACTCATGATGGGGGTGGGCGTCGGCCTCCTGACCACTCAGTTGTCGATGGGGATTTATGACTCCTGGCCCCCCGCGCTGCAGATCCCGTTCTACTTCGGAAGGCTTGCCGGGACGATAGGTGGCCGCCTGTGGTTCGTCGTCCTGATTCACTTGCTTTTGGCATTTCCGAGCGGACGCCTTATCTCGCGGTTGGATCGCATTGCGATTCGATCCACCTATGCCCTTGCGTTGAGCGTCGCTTTCTTCGATTCCGGGGTCAGTGTCTACTTCATCCTGTCCCATCATTTCAGCCTGCCGCCGATCATTGGCGACCTGGCCACTGCCGCAAATTTCATCTACCAAGCCTCCCTACTAATTGGTCAAGGTCTTGTCATTCGCCGCTGGCTCTTGGGCGGACGCGCCAGGCGGCGATCCATGTCTCCTCTGTACGGGCCAGTGGTCTTGGTCACAGTCGGCTTCATATTTTTGGCGGCGACTGGGTTCATCTGGCGTAGTCAAGTACCTCCCAATCCGATCTTGCTCGCGGCTGACACGTCTGCTGCTCTGGTCTACGTTGCCCTGCCAGCTGGATTTCTGATCGGCCTCTTGAGGTCCGAGCTGGACATGTCATCGGTGGGCGACCTGGTCGTCAAGCTGTCGGGCGGGCTGGGCCCCGAACAGCTGCAACCGGCGCTGGCGCTGGCTCTTCACGACCCTTCCTTGGAAGTCGTCTACTGGCTGCCTGATCAGAAATGGTTCGCTGACCTGCGAGGGGCGCGAATCCAGATGCCGGCCGCGGACGCGGAACGGACGGCAAGCGTCCTGGGCGACCCCGACGCCCCGGTCGCCGCCCTCGTGTATGACTCCTCGCTCGTGCATGAAGGACAGCTCGTGGACACAGCCGTCGCAGCCGTGGGGCTGGCTCTGGAGAACGCGCGCCTTCAGGTCGAGCTTCGTGTGCAATTGAAAGAGGTGAGGCGGTCGCGGGCGCGCCTGGTCGAAGCTGCGGACAATGAACGGCAGCGCGTCGAGCGAGACCTACACGACGGTGCTCAGCAGCAGCTGGTGACGTTGTTGCTGTCACTCCACGCCACGAAAACAGAGGCGCTACGACAGTCAGATCCAGAAACGGCACGGCTGGTCGACGTCAACATCACCGAGCTCAAGCAGGCCCTCGACGAGCTGCGCGAGCTGGCGCATGGCATCCATCCGACGATCCTCACGCAGGCCGGGTTGGTGCCCGCCATCAAGTCTCTGACCGAACGGTGCCCAATCCCGGTCGAAGTCAAAGCAGACCTGGGCGATATCCGGCTGGCGCAACCGTTGGAGGCGACGCTTTACTTTGTCGTGGCCGAGGCCATTACAAACGCGGTCAAGCATTCGAAGGGGCGGCGAATATGCGTGTCGATTGGCAGCGATGCCGGCGTCGCGGCGGTTGACGTCTCCGATGACGGTGTGGGCGCCGCCGACCTGTCTTTAGGGTCAGGTCTTCGCGGACTCACTGACCGCGTGGCTGCGGCGGGTGGTCGTCTCGTAATCAAAAGCGACCCAACGAGCGGCACGACAATTCATGCCGAGGTTCCGTGCGCATGAGGCACCGATGTTGCAGCAGAGCTTCATGAGCAATCCGGCCGGCGCGCCCATGGCTCCTACCGGAAGTGCACCTCTGGATCGGTCAGTTAGTCGCCGCCTCCAAATAGCAGCAGCCCAAACCAGGGAACCAACATGAAGACGAGGACGAGCAAGCCGACCGTCATGGCGGTGAGAGCGATCCACCGGCGGCGAGCCCCCCTGGCAAGGGCCAGCCAACTGATAAGGGCCGCCGCGAGGGCAAGCCCGAGCCCAGCTGGCCAGGCCACCGGGAGCAGCGTGTACGACAGCCGCGCCGAGGGAGGTGCCCAGGAGTCGGTGGCCGGGTCGTGCTGCCAGTAGTCGGGATGAGCCGCGAAACAGGCGGTATCGAAGCGACCACCGCAGGGGTCGGGACCCTGAAGCGATACGAGAACCGGTGGGACCACGAACACCAAGCTGAGCGCTAGCAATGCGGCCAGCGCAACCACGAGTCCTGCCAGTGCCGCTGCATTGGCCAGCCGGTGACCTCCGGCGATGGCGCCAACCTGCTCTGCACGCTGTCGCCATGCCCCGATAACTCCGACGACCATGCCGATCGTGCCCGCAATCACAAGGACGATTGGCGCGAAGGGGGGAATGAGAAGCTCCGATCCTTTGCCTTGCGGCACATACAACGTCAGGATTCCGAGTCCAGTGACGATGACCGCTGCCGGAATGAGCCAGCGCATGCGCGCACCGTAAGCATGCCTAAGCGGTGGGGCATCGGGGTCAGGCCCGCTCTTTGAGTAAGGGCTAGCCCGGTACCGGACCCCAGATCGGCGGTGCGATGATGCGGCGAATGCCCGTACGCGTGCTCATCGTCGACGATCACGCGGGGTTTCGCGGGGTCGCTCGCCGGCTCCTTCAAGAAATGGGCCGCCTGGTTGTCGGCGAGGCGGGCACCGGAGCTGAAGCCCTGAAGGAAGCGCGCCGGCTGAAGCCCGACCTCGTCCTGCTCGACATCCAACTGCCGGACATTGACGGTTTGGCGGTTGCCAAGTCTCTGAGCTCGGACTCAGATCCTCCGGCCGTGGTCCTGGTGTCGAGTCGCGACGCCGCCGATTACGGCCCTCGCCTTGCGGGCTGCGGCGCGCTAGGCTTCATCGCGAAAGCGGATCTTTCCGCTGAGAGCCTGATGGCTCTGCTCGGAGCATGACTGGGGTACAGCGTCGCGTCATCCAGGCCGGCGTGCTGGCGGTGGTCGCTCTTGCATGCCTCGCCGAGTTGGTCTACATCGTCGTCCTGCCTGGCCAACTCATCTGGCAGATCCAGCTCCCTGGTGGCACTGATGTTGCACTTGGGAGCTACACGCACTTCCCACCGCGCCCGTGGCCTGACGTACTCGTTGCCATAGCACCGGGTGCGGCGTTTGCCCTCGCCGGTTTGATTGCATGGTCCGTCCGGCCCAAGAATCGGGTTGGCCTTCTGATGATGGGCGTGGGGGTCGGCCTGCTCGTCGGGGTGCGTCCCGGCCCAAAGTCGTCCTCCGCGTTTTCGGAAGTGGTGAGTCAGGTCAGCTTCCCCTGGGGAGGCATAGCACTAGTAGTGCTGGGCGCCGTGGGCTTCGTGATGCTGATTCATCTGCTGCTCGCCTTTCCTGGCGGGCGCCTGGTCTCCAGGCTGGATCGAGCCCTGGTGCGATCCCTCTACGTGGTCGTGCCCCTAGCGGCTTTGCTCGGATGGGCTGGTATCAACGCTCCCCCGGAGGTGCTTCGGTTCCTCGGGGCGTTCAGCTCCAGCGAGTACGGGTACGCAGACGCGCTCCCGAACGTCATCTACCTCGCCTGTCTCGTCGCAGGTGCGGCGCTGGTCATACGCCGTTGGCTGGTGGGAGGGCGAGCCAGGCGCCGATCTCTGTCTCCTGTCTTCTGGTCACTGCTTCCAATTGTCCTCGCCTTCTTGCCGTTGCCCTTGATGCGAGTCGCGGGATTGATATGGGAAAAACCTCAAATCGGAGGCTTGCTCGATCCTCTCTTAGCAGCGGCGAACTTATCCCCTCTCCTCGTGGTTGCCCTTCCGGTTGGATTCCTGATTGGCCTTTTGAGGACCGGGCTCGACATGTCCTCTGTCGGCGACCTCGTGGTCAGGCTGTCGGGTGGATTGACTCCGGATCAGCTTCGACCTGCGCTCGCGCATGCTCTCCAGGACCCTTCGTTGGAGGTGGTCTACTGGCTCCCCACGCTGGGCTTCTTTGCCGACCTGGCCGGCAAACCAGTGGAGCTGCCCGCACCCGATTCGGAACGGGCGGTCAGCTTGCTGGGCGACACATCAACACCCGTCGCTGCGCTCGTTTATGACGCGTCTCTGGTGCACGAGGGACAGCTCCTGGACACTGCCGCGGCGGCCGTGAACATGGCCCTGGAGAATGCCCGCCTTCAGGTCCAGCTGCGCGCACAGCTCGAGGAGGTCCGGCAGTCGCGCATTCGGCTTGTCGAAGCCGCAGACAGCGAGCGGCAGAGGGTCGAGCGCGATCTCCACGACGGCGCCCAACAACAGCTGGTGACCCTTCTTCTTTCGATGCAGACCGCGAAAACCGAAGCGCTCAAGCAGGGCGACCGCCAGGTCGCGGTACTGATCGACGCCAACATCTCTGCGTTGAGGGAGGCGCTCGACGAGCTTCGCGAGTTGGCGCGCGGCATTCATCCGACGATCCTCAGCCAGGCGGGACTGATGCCGGCCATCCAGTCCCTCGCCGATCGAAGCCCGATCCCGGTGGATGTGAAAGGCGAGCTGGGTGATACACGTTTGGCGCCACCCATTGAAGCGGCGCTGTACTTCGTGGTTGCCGAGGCCATCACCAATGCGGTGAAACACTCAAAGGGAGGGCGAATGTGCGTCCAGGTTGGTCGAAACGTAGGACTCGCCACGATCGAGATCTCTGATGACGGCGTGGGTGGCGCCGACGTGTCTCGCGGATCGGGCCTGCTGGGACTCACCGATCGAGTCGCCGCCGTTGGGGGGCGTCTGGTAGTCACGAGCTACGCCGGCAAGGGCACGACCATCAACGCGGAGGTTCCTTGCGGGTAATCCTCGCCGACGATTCACTCCTGTTTCGGGAGGGGTTGGCCAGGGTCCTCGAGGGGGCGGGTTTTGAGGTCGTGGGCCAGGCGTCCAACGTTGATGAACTGGATCGGATCCTGGCCCAGGAGAATGCTTCGGTGGTGATCCTGGACATCCGGATGCCGCCCACCCAGACCGACGAGGGCCTCGTGGCAGCGAAACGAATTCGGCGGCAGCGTCCTGACATGGGAGTGCTGCTGCTTTCCCAGTACGTCGAGAGTCACCACGCACTCGAGCTCCTCGGCCAGAGCCCGGATCACGTTGGCTACCTGCTGAAAGATCGTTTTGCGGACCTCAACGAGTTCGCCGACGCCGTGCGCCGTGTGGGCAACGGCGGGTCGGCACTCGATCCGCTCGTGGTCTCGCAACTGATGGGTCGCAAGCGTTCCCGTGACCTTATCGAAGACCTGACCGGCCGCGAGAGATCGGTTCTCGAGCTCATGGCGCAGGGCCGATCCAATGATGCGATTGCATCGGCCTTGAAGATCAGCCCCAAGACCCTCGAGGCCCACATCGGGACCATTTACTCGAAGCTCGGTCTGGAGCCATCAGGAGGCGATCACCGGCGCGTGCTTGCGGTCCTCAACTACCTCCGCTCGACCTGAGCGCGGCAAAGCGCGTGTTGGCGCTGGGAATGATCGTGATGGCCTTGCAAGGGTGCGGTGGCACAATCATTTTCGGTCGAACGAAGCCGAGCGTGTATCCGGCGTCGCAGGCCCGGTCCGGCCCTCCCTACAACGTGGCAATCCCATCGCCGGTCCCCGGAACGGATGCTGGATCTGTGCTAGCGCTCGACGCCAGGACAGGCAGCTTGCTCTGGCAGGTGTCCGTTCCGATGGCGGCGATCAGCCAGCCAGTCGTGTCCGGCGACATGGTGTTCATCCAGGGAGGCTATGACTGCCGGTCGGGAGCATCTGTCTTGGCCGCTTTTGACGCCAAGACAGGAAATCTGGTGTGGGAGGCACCGACCACTGGTAATCGTTACGGGTATTCGCTGTGTGGCGCCGAGTTCGCACCGACGGTGGGTTCAGGCATCGCGCTGACGAACGCGTCGGCCCAATTCCAGGGGCCGCCATTCTCAGGAACTTCATTTGTGTTCGGCCTCGATCTCAAGACCGGACGCACGCTCTGGAAAGTTGAGGGCGAGGAGCCCGCAGCCGGCGCGGGCGTCGCCCTTGTTCTCGTGCAGGCTTCAACTGGCGGCTTCAGCGTTCGTGGCCTCGATCCGATGTCCGGCCGACGGCGGTGGGACGCGGCAGTCCACACGGTGAACATCGCGCCGACCGTGCTTGGACAGGTCATCCTGGTTCAGGAGTACGGCTGCCCGACATCGTCATCGCCCCAAGACATCGATCCAAGCCACTGCTCGGGACCGGGTCAGACGAGCTCCTTTGTCAGCAGTCTCGACACTGCCACTGGCAGGCGGGTGTGGCAGGTCGGATTCGGGCCGGGCAGTCAGGTGAACAGGACGCCGCTCCTTGGTGATGTCGCCGTGTTCACCTTCTCCGTGGAAACGCCCCCGACCCCTGGTCAGCCGCCGACAGAGGGTCCCCTGCCCGGCGCCATCCGGGCCCTGGATCCAGCAACTGGCGCTGAGTTGTGGCGCCAGGGTCTGTCGACTCAGCCTGCAGTGCCAATCCTCGTCGTACCCGGGACCGTATTCGTTCAGGGGTCCGCGGGCGGTGGTGCTCAGCCCTGCACTACCCGCCTCGACGCGCTCGATTCAAAGACTGGTGTTCTGCGGTGGCGAATGGACAACCTTCAGGTCTGTGGGCTTGATGTCGCCGCCGATCCGCAAACGACCGTGCTGATACTTTCAACGGCGTCCGCAACGAAGATTGTGGTCCTGAACACCTCCACCGGCGCCGAGCTTTGGGAGGCACCGATAGCGACGACCGCTCCATACCGTTTGGCGCACGCAACCGTCTCAGGCGGAGTGGTCTACGCAGCGGTCTCCGGCAAGTTCATCCTGCCACCGCTGAGCAACTGAGGGTGATGTTCTAGGTACAGTCTCCACCGGGCACTACGTCGTGGCCATCGGCGTTGGCGATGGGGAGGGGGACGCGCTGGTGACGGCAATATAGCCGGGCGGCGGTTCGATTTCGCATACTCACGGCCGTGGCCGGAGAGCTGAGCCCGGACCGCCTGTATTACTGGGATGGCGCCCGCTGGTCGAGCGCCGTTTCGCCCGATGGCGCGTGGCGGTGGGATGGATCCGCATGGCGCCCGGCCGGCGAACCCGCACCTCGAGGCCGAGCGTCCCGACTGCCCTGGCTGATCGCCGGCGGCACGATCGTGGCGCTCGTGGCGGCGAGCATCGGCGTGTATTTCGCCGTGGGGTTCGTAGCGCGAGCGTCGCAGCGAGTCCTCCAGTCGGGCGGCCCCGCCGGATGCAATTCAGCCCTGGCTCAGCCCGGAGCCGCCCTCTCTGAGGGCAAGTCGCTTTGCGGCGGCACGCTCGGCAGCGAATACCTCTTGGCCGACTGCACGCTCACCGAGGGCGCTCCGTCTGGAATTGAGGTGTGGAAGAAGTCTTACAAGCCCAAGGAGGGCGAGTGGGCCAAGACGGGGGTGACGTCCGGCTCCGACGGCTGCAATCTCGCCGCCCCTGCAGACGTCGACGTCAGCTTCGAAACGGCTGACGAGCTGCCGCCGACGACAGTGGTAGTTGTGGATTTCACTTATGAGGCGAGCGCCGGCGCGGTCGGCATCCAGCTCGCATGCTCCCAGGGCGGCAGCTGCGTCGACATTTCCATGTTCGATGAGGGTCTCTACTCGCTCGATGAGGGGCGGCCGAACGACGGCTGGGACAGGCTGACCAAGGGCGTGGCGTTCGGAGTGACGTTTCGTGCCGGAGCGCCGAACCGGCTGATCCTTCGGCTGAACGGCCGGCATGCGAGCGTCTATCTGAACGGCAGGGGTATCACGCAGGCAGATACGTCGCGTATCCAGAGCTCCGGTTATGTGGACTTCTACCTCGACAACCGTGGGGGTCCCGGCACGGAGACGGTGATGCTGCAGCGGCTCTACGTGTTCGAATCTCGATAACCTCGCTCCGGCCGGATTCGTTGAAGGTGCAAGGAGGCGACGACTGATGATGGATGCAATCGGCAACCTGTTCTCGTGGACCGTCACCGCGTTGTTCGGGGCGATCTTTCTGCTGCTCGCCTTCGAAACGTGGGCGCTGTTCACCGGCCATACGCCGATCTCCGACTACATCAAACCTTCCGTGCATTCTTATCCCGGCGCGGCCTTCGCGATCGCGGTCATCATCGGCATCCTTCTGGGACATTTCCTGTGGGGCCCGGCCACCGGAAGAACGTCGCCGTCGGGGAGCCAGCAGCAGTGAGCACCCTGAACGCGCCCGCCATCCTGTCCTTGATCTCCACCGTCGGCGCATTCATCGCTTTCTTGCTAATGCTCCAGGAGTCGCTCGCGCTGCGCAGCGGAAGCGATCCCATGAACAACGGCATCCGTTCGATCGTGCGCCGCTTTCCGCGATCGGTCTACGCGCTGGCGGTGGTGATCGGCATGCTCCTCGGCCACCTGCTCTGGCCGTGAGCGATCAGGTCGTGGCCTTCTTCTTTTCGTCCAGGAACTGCTGATACAGGCGGTACGCCTCCTGCTTGCGGCTGTCCACGATCTTCGTGTAGCCCTGCAGAGTGTTGAGGTTCGCGTGACCGAGCACCTCCTGGACGAGGCGGACGTCACCACCCGTCACCTCCAGGAGGGTGGTTGCGGCCGTGTGTCGGGCGACGTGCGGCGATTTGAAGGACCACGCGCCGAGCTGCCGGCGCAGCCGCTTGACGATGAATCGCGCACCCGCCGACGTCAGTCGGCGGTTGCGGTCGTCGGCAACCGACCGGTCGTAGTTGATGAACATCGCCATCGACGCATCCTCACGCGTCCCGAGGTAATCCTCCAGCGCGGCGCGTGCGTCGGCGGTGAGGTAAACCGCGCGCTGCTTGGACCCTTTGCCGGTGACGATCAGCCGGTTGCCGGTGCGCGGGAAGTCGGTGCGGTCCAGTGCGAGGGCCTCTGAGATGCGGCACCCGGTGCTGATCAGGAACTGGACGAGCGCCTTGTCGCGCTTCTCCAGGGGTGTGCCGGAGGGGAGCGCGGCGAGCATGCGCGCCAGCTCGTCCGGATCGATCGGCTTGGGCAGGCGCTGTTCGAGCTTCGGGAGCGTGATGCCGTTCGACAGGTCCCGATCGATGAAGCCCTCCCGGGCGACCCAGCGCAGCCAGGACCGGACGGCCACCAGCGCGCGGGCGCGCGAAGCCGGGCTCTTCAGGCGTGTCGCCAGCCGGCGCTGGTAGGCGCGCAGGTCTTCGTGGCGCAGGTCCGCCAGCTGGAGGGTGTGGCCGCTCTCGTGCAGGAAGACGATGAGCTTTTTCAGCTCGGCGTCGTATGCGCGGACCGTGTTGGGACTGCGGTTCGCTTCTAGCTGAAGCCAGCCGATGTACTCGTTCGCGGCGGCCTGCAGATCGATGGGCATGACGAGGCCGGAAGCATGTTGACACATGTGCCGCCGGTCACCCGAGGCTCGCCGCACGATCTTTCTTGTTATGGGAGTTGGATCGGGGGTTCGTGCCTCTAACCTTTCAGCGATGCGTCGTTGGATCGCGCTGGCCGCGTTCATGGTGGTGGCCGCCTGCAATCAGCCCGGTGCGGCGGTGACGGGCCCCGCCGACGTGGCCGTCCAGCAGGGGGACCTGCCCAAGAGCGTGCAGAAATGCTCGGCGTCAGGAGACATCGACTCGTTCCTCAACACGGTGAAGGCGAAGGACCCGACCACGTACGCATCGACGAAGGCGGAATGGGACAAGGCCAAGTCCAACGGCGCGTCCTCAGCGGAGGTCGTGTTCTTCACCGACAGCAAGGCCCACTGTGACTCGATCACCAACTCGCAGAACTCAGACCTGGCGGCGGCGGCGTATCCGATAGTCATCAACTTCGTAATCAAGTTCAAGGACCAGGCCAGCGCTGAGAAGGGCTACACGACCGAGTCGATCTTCGGCTTTAGCGAATCTACGATCACCTCAACGGCTGCGGCCGGCGTGACCAAGGGGACCGCCACGGGCCTGGGCACGAACTCGGTCACTTTGCTGATCGCCATCGCCAATCAGTCCTTCTTTGTCGCGGTGTGGCAGAACAAGACGTTCATGGTCATCCTCGCGGTCATCAACGTCGACACCACGCAGTCAAAGAAGGTCGCGAGCAACGAGAACAGCCGGATCAAGTAGCCGCTGCGGCTCAGACGCCCGCCTGTTTTCTCCGCACCGCGATCAGCTTCGTCACCAAGCTTTTGGGCAGCGGCTTGTCGACCGGAAAATGCAGCGAGCCCGGCGTCCACTTGTAGGCCTTGAGCTCCGCCGGCAGCTGCGAGAAGACCGAGCCGCTGTGCGGCATGTAGGCGACGTGGCTCTTGAAGGCCGCGAAGCCGCAGATCATTTTGCCCTTGAGTTGGAAGCCCGGCATGCCGTACGAGATGACCTCTTCCGCGTCCGGGACGATCTCGTGGATCGCCACGCGCAGCGCCTGAAGCGTGCTCCGGTGCGGCTCGCCGACTTTCGCTAGATACGCGTCGATCTCGTGATGCGACATGGCTCGGCCTCCTACGCATCCCTCGGATCAGGATGCGGATCTGGCCGGCCGCTCAGGGGCTTTCGATTCCCCGACGCAGCCCGGGCAGCGGCCCGCGACCCGGCCCATGGGGTCAACCAGCCACCCGGCCGACGCGGGTCCGCGGCCGCAAATGACGCACGCAGGCCGCTGGAATAGCAAGTTGGTGAGCCGGTGCAGAACCGCTCCGACCCCTCGCCGCGCAGCGCTGGATTGGCCAAACAACTGAGGCGCCACCAGTATCCTCGGACCCGGCGCCCGTGAACAGGTGATGCGTCAGCTAGCGCTTTTGGTCAACTGACCAGGGGGTCCGGGGCCGCTCGAGGAGCTCGCCGTCAACCTCCATATCGACAAGCTCGTTGTAGAAGCAAATCAGGTTGTCGATCTTTGGGCACTCGGGAATCGGGGCCCTGTACGACCAGGCGAGATCCTTATGTACTGTGCCGCCGGCGCGCACCGACCAGTAGGAAGCCACACCCTTGTAAGGGCAGCGAGTAGCCGTATCGGTGGGCTCCAGGAGGTCCATTCTCACGTCAAGCCTCGGGATGTAGTAGCGGACTGGAAGGCTCGTCTCGAACAGCAGTCGAGGCCTGCGTGTCTCGGCCACGAGGTCGCCATTGACCAGCACCCGGACGTGCCGCGAAGAGTTGAGTACGTCGACTCGATGACCTGGATCGCGTGGATGGACGAACACCTCGTCGTCTTCTTCGTACCACGCGTCCATGAGGTTCCAACGAAACATCGCCAGCCCGGCCAAGGCATCCAGGTCGGCTGGGGGTTGGGGGACGGTCCAGGCGGCATTCTCGGCAGTTTTGCCTCCCGCCTCCACCGACCAGAGCTTGATCTTGCCCAGACCAGGCACTGAGTCTGTCCCCCCAGATTCATGGATCAGATCCCAGCGGAGGTCCTCTCTGGGAAAGGCGTAGGCATTGTGCGGGGGCGGAAGGTACAGCAACTGGGCACGCCTTGTGTCGCCCACCGTCGTTCCGCTCAGGACGACCCGGATCCGCCGCTCGGTCGGCTCCAGTCGAACGCGCCCACCCCGCTCCGTCCACATTCGATACATGGCTTCGCGGCGGGTGTTTTGCTGTGTGTCCTGCACCAGCTCAGCCTAACTCGTCCAGTCGAAGTCCGATGTGACCGCCGCCGCAATCTCCATGGGAGACGTTGGTGCGCCTGGCAAGAATCGAACTTGCTGCCTCTTGCTCCGCAGGCAAGCGCTCTATCCGGTGAGCTACAGGCGCGGGCGCATCAGTTTAGTCGAGCATCGACGGCGGCCGTCCCGGCCTTGAAAGCGGTCGCGTCCAGATTTGTGAATACCACCAGGGCGACGAAAACATTCTTCTCCCAGGTCGCGAGGCGAACCGGCGTCCGGTCGTACGTCCATGACGACGGACCCAAGCCGGTGCCCGTGCCCCGCGCGACTCCTGGCGGCAGCTCGCCCGGGACCGGTGGACTGAAACCCAGGATACCGGCCTGCCACGCGCGGTCTGCCTGACCCTTTTCCGCAAACGCGACGACCAGGCTGGCCGCCGATTGAACGCTGCCGACCGCGGCCAGCTCCTTGCTGCAGGCCGAGGGATCTGCGGCAAACAGGTTGATCGCGGCTTCTGTCGCACCGAGGATCTTCAGGTCATTCCATTGCTTCGTCAGACGCTGAGCCAGGTCGGGATTAGGGGACTTGACCGCAGCGATGTAGCCGGCAATCGCTCCCGACCCCTGGCACTGCGTC
>Ga0137395_10000252_pt1 | contig 20941 bp, 16 predicted proteins | sample czobulk216metaG_FD_108283 | JGI IMG/M metagenome (GOLD analysis project Ga0137395, IMG submission 108283) | Vadose zone soil microbial communities from Angelo Coast Range Reserve, California, USA - czobulk2.16 metaG | ecosystem: Environmental > Terrestrial > Soil > Vadose zone | place: USA...
GACGCTTGAGAAGCGGCGGCCAGGAACGTTCGGGCTGGCAGAATTGCGAAAAGCCTGTGCGCAATTGAGAATCCGGCGACTCAAGTACGTCGCGGCGAACCTGGTGAGTGGAACTTCCGCCTGGATGAAAGTAGAGGGCAGCTCCTGGTCTGAGTGGCATCATGATTGCTGGACTAACTACGACGCGCGTTTCTCGCGCGCCATATATCATCCTAATCACAAAACTATGCTTCAGAAACTAAACAAGAGTCGCGGGGGTTTTACCCTCGTCGAAATCATGATCGTGGTAGCCATCATCGCCCTTCTCGCGGCGATTGCCGTTCCTAACTTTCTTCGCGCCCGCAAGCGCTCACAGGCCACGCGCATCCTCGAAGATTTGCGCCTGATCGATGGTGCGATCGATCAATACGCGATCGAAACCAGCAAGGCCGAGGGCAACACCGTCGAATGGACTGACATCCAAAAGTATCTCAAGACGGGAAGCGCCTTGTATAACTCCGGAGGCACCGATCTCCTCGGTGGAACCTATGTGGGCTTCTCCGTCGATGCGACGCCGAAGCTCGACCCCGCGACCTACGACAAGCTTTCCGACATTGCCCCGAGCGACTTCTGGTCACCGTTTTATTGATCGGCCGCTCGGCTGAATCCTGATGCCGAGCCCGTTCCCAGCCGCCCGCCTGATCCAGGCGGGCGGCTGACGTTTTTGCGCCACACTTTTGTGAAGATAGTACCGTCCGCCGGCAGCATGACGCTCGATCGTGCCGGGGCGCTGTGCGCGCGGCGACTGATCGTCCTGCTGCTCTGTGTTGCTGGAACATCGGTCATCTACGCACCGGCCTTGAGCGGCGGCGTCGTTTGGGATGACGCCTATCTCGTGGGCGAGAATCCTTTCTTCAAAAGCCCTGTCTTCAGTCTCGAGGTCTTTCGCCACTGGCTCTTTTTCGATTCGTTTTCAACTTACTACCGGCCGGTGCAGAATTGGTCCTACATGCTGGACTATTGGTTATGGCGCGGGAACACCGTGGGTTATCACCTGACTAACATCGGCCTGCACGCGGCCGCCGGCTTCTTACTCTACTTGCTGCTAAGACGGCTGCTTCCGACTTTCCTCGACGCGGCCCGGCCGACGATCTCGATCGTCTCGGCGCTGATCGCCTTGACCTGGACAGTGCATCCGGTGCATAACGCCGCGGTGGCTTACATCTCGGGTCGTGCGGATAGTCTCGCGGCGGTGCTCGCGTTGCTGGCGTGGCTCATGGCGCTCACGGCGCAGGAGGCGCCAGGCGCGCGGGGAAAGTCCATGTGGGGCGGAGCGGCGATGCTCGCGATGCTTGGCGCACTTTGCGCAAAGGAGATCGCGCTGGTGTGGCTGGCGCTCTTTCTTTCCCATCAATGGTGGAAGGGCGCCCGGACGATGCGCGGAAAAATCGCGGTGACGCTGGTTGCGCTGGCGGTGCTCGGCATCTACGCGGGCCTGCACTCGCTGCCGGCTTACCGTGCGCCGATGGAAGACGCGCCGCCCGCGCCGCTCGACGCCCGGCTGCTGCTGATGCTGCGCGCGCTCGGCGACTACACCGGGTTGATGTTCTTTCCCGCCAAACTTTACATGGAGCGCGCGATTTCCGATGTCGCAGCTTATCAAAGCGCGGCCTCCTGGCGGACGCACACGCACGGCGAATGGCTGTCGGTGTTCGGGCTTCTCGCGTTGATCGGCGCGAGCGCGGCGTGCGCCTGGCGGGCGCCGGGGCGTCCGCTGCGAATCGCCGGCGCGGCGTGGTTTGCCATCGCGTTTCTGCCGATCTCAAATCTTTTCCCGCTCAACGCGGAGGTCGCGGAGCATTGGATCTATCTCGCGAGCATCGGCTTCATCGCACTGCTCGCCGGCATCGTGCTGGCGTTCCCGTCGCGATGGCAGCGCTGGGCGTGCGCGGCGGCGATGCTCGCCATCGTGTCGCTCGGCGCGCGCACGGCGGTGCGAAGCGGCGATTGGGCCGATGCGGAAACGTTTTGCCGGCGCACGATCGAGGCGGGCGGCGCGACGCCGCGAATTCTGAGCACGCTCTCCGCGATATACGCAAAGCGCGGCGAGTGGGCGAAGGAGGAGCTGGTGCTGCGCAAGACGATCGAGCGCTTTCCCGAATTCGCGCCGGCGCGCATTCAGCTCGGCATCAGCCTCGCGAAGCAGGGCCGCCCGGCGGAGGCCGCGCAGTTGCTCGAGCTCGCCGCGTCCGCCGTGGACGAAACGGCGCGGCGCTTTCCGCGCACATGGCCGGCGGCGCTGAATCTCGCGAAGTTGCGCGCCGATGCCGGCGATGCTGCGGCGGCGCTCGCCTTATTGGGCGAGGCGCGGAACCGCTTTCCGGAATCGTGGGAAATCGTGCGCTATCGAGGCACTCTTTTGCGTGACGCGGAAGGCGCGCGCGCCGAGCTGCGTGAAGTCGAGCGCTTCGCTGCCGGACATTGGTGGCACCTCGATTCGTGGCTCACGCTCGGGCGCCTGCGCGCGGCCGGCGGCGATCCCGAGGGCGCGATCGCCGCGTTCGAGCAGGCGGGCCGTCTCGATCTCTACGATGGCCGTCCGCTCGCCGGCATCGCGCAGGTCGAGCTTTCGCGCCATCGCACGGAGGCGGCGCTCACGGCGCAGTGCGCGGCGATCGCGCGCGATCCCGAGCGGCCTGCGCACTACGTCGAGCTTGGCGAAATTCTCGAGCAACTCGGCCGCGGCGCCGAAGCGAACGGCGCGCTCCGCAAAGCGCAGATGCTCATCGCAAAAGCCGGCGGCCCGTCTTGACTCTGGCCACGGTCGGCTGGCGATTTATTTTGCCGGAATGAGCGGCGCCTTTTCGAAATCGCTGTCGCTGACCCACGGGGCCTTGAGCTTTTCGCCGCGCATGAAGCGTTCGTAAAAATTCACGTGGTTCGGATTCGCGTGCGGGTAGCGATCGAACACCGAGCCGTTGCCAGCCATGCGCGGGTCGCCCTGCTGCGTGAGCTCGGCGAACATCGCGTCGTGCAGCGCCGCGCGAGTCGCCGCGGTCGCGGGATCGCCGGCGAGATTGCGCATGCAGTCGGGATCCTTTTTCAAATCGTACAGCTCCTCGCCCGGCCGCAGCCCGAAGCAGAGCTGCCAGAATTGGTTCGACGGATTCTCGCGATGCGCGGCGAGGATGAACGACTTCGTCGCGCCGCCGTCGCAATCGAGATAGCCTGTCTCGGGATTGCCCGCGGGCCAGCGCGCCGGCTCGAAGTTTTGCACATAAAGAAAGCCGCCCTTCACGATCGCGCGGATCGGATAGCCTTCGTCGTTCTGCCGGCCGATGTCGGTCCGTTCCTTGCCGGTCAGCACGTGATCGCGCGCGGGATTGACGATGCCGGATTTTTCCGAGCGAAAAAACTCGGTGAGACTGCGCCCGGGCGACTCCGCCATCTGCGTCTCGGCCCACGCTAGGCCGGCGAGCTCGATGAACGTCGGCGCGAGATCGATGAAGCTCACGAAGTCGTCGATCACGCGGCCCGGCTTCGCGATCCCGCGCTTCCACATCGCGGCGAATGGCACGTGATTCGCAAACTCGTACGCGTTGCCCTTCACGCGCGGAAACGGCATGCCGTGATCGGACGTGGCGATGACGAGCGTGTTGTCGAGCAGGCCGCGTTTTTCCAGCGTCGCGAGCATGCGCGCGAGGTGCCGGTCGAAGTGCTCGACCTCGAACGCGTAGTCGAGCAGGTCGTTGCGGACCGCGTCGTTGTCGGGCCAGTAAGCCGGCACGCGGTCGATGTCGCTGAGCTGCTTGCCGCCCTTCGCGACGCCGGAGCCGAACTCGTACGGGCGGTGCGGCTCGACCGAGCCGTACCAAAAACACCACGGCTTGCCCGCCGGCGCCGCGTCGAGGAAATCCTCGAAGTTCGCCGCGTAGTCGTCGTTGCTGATCGCGCTCGTCGGCGGCTCGGCCTTGCGCGCATTGAACGGCCTGCCCGTCATCAGCCGCGGCTTGCCGCTCGCGTCATTCGCCACGCCGGGGCCCCAGCCTTTCATCGTGTATCCGACGAACCAGCCGTGCTCCGCGAGCGCTTCGCCCCAGCCTTTGAACTCGACGGGAAAATAGCAGATGTGGTTCGCCGCTTCCTTGAGCTGCCACGAGTTGCGCCCGGTGAGAATGCACGCGCGCGACGGCGCGCACTTCGCATTCGGCGTATAGACGCGCGTGAAGAGCAGCCCCTCGCGCGCGACCCGATCGAACGCGGGCGTCTTCACCCACTTCGTGCCGTACGCGCCCGCGTGAACGCTCCAGTCATCCGCGATCGCGAAGAGAATATTCGGCGGCGTCGCGGCGGCGGCCGAAGCTCGGAGCAGCGCGAGGAGCAGGAAAAGGCGGAGGTTCACTTGAAGCGAAGCTGAGAGTAAATCGTCAGCGCTTCCTTGCCAGAACGGATCGCATCGGTCCTTGACGCGCTGCTCTTGAGTCCGGCTCGGCTCCTGCCTTTTCACAGGCACAGGTTTTTTCGGAGGCCGCCAAACCGGTGTCCAGATGGTGAGCGGAGACGCTTCAGAAAAGGCATTGACACCGCAACGCGAGGTTTCGTACGAAAATCGTTGGCCGAAAACGTAGGCTGACATGAAAATCATCACCCAGGATTACATTGATTCCATCGCAGAGGACCTATCGCGGACAGTAACCCATCCCGAATTTCTGAGACGGATGCTTAAGGTTCGGGCCGCTGGGACAGACGCAGAGCGGATTGCTGTCGGTCGGGATGTTTACCCGGATGAATTGAAGAAGGCGGGGATCCCAGTGCCTGAAACGCTGCGAGTGTCTCCCCGGACCTTTGAAAACCCCGAGTTCGCCCAAATTACCGGAATTCAGCCTTTTGGACGTGAACCGGGTTCTCATCACGAAACGGCATGGGAATCCTACGGCTCGATGCCTCCGGAAGCCTACGACACCTCCACGTGGGGTTCGGAAAACGTGGACTACCCGACCGACATGAAGGATCCCGATTTTATCCGGGAAACTGTTTACCATGCGGTTCAGGAAATCGGCAGGTTTGTGATGACCGAACCGTTCAACCATGCGCTGCTCGACCTTATGGCGGCCCCTTCGGCGGAGCGGCCTGCATTCGTGTTGAATGTCCTGCTCGATCCCACCGAACGTGAAAGACGGGGAATCAACGTCCCCGATAGCATGAGAATCCAGAGATCGACATTCTATGATGGCCGTCCGACTCTGTTCTGTGTGGCAATGCTGACGCCGCTGGCTTTTCCCTGGCGCAAGATCACGATTACCTTTGACAACGACGGACTTGAGATCCTCGTCAAAAACCGCGAGTCCGCGCAAGTTCAGTCTCGATCGGACTAGTCGTATTCCGTCCTCCGCGCTGGGAGCTGGTATTAACGCATTATTACAACAGTTGTCAGCATCTCCCAATCCGGAGGCTGTCATCCGCGATCATACTGCGGCAGCGATCGCACGATGTCGCGCGCGCGCGCAGAGTGGCAAGTCAAGGCGCGCAGGAGTCGAGGCGCCACTTCGTCTTTTGCTCGTTGGGTACGCCGGGGCGGGCAATGTCGGCGCTGACATCAGGACGGGCGAGATCATTCGCCAGATTCGGAGTATCTTCGGTGACCGGATTCATCTGGGGCTCGCGACTCGCGGAACGCTTTCCCACGGCGCGTTTGCGAACGTCGAATGCGAGCAATACGGCGGCTACTTTCCCGTGTTCCTTGAAGAAGCGGTGCAGCGTTACGACGGAGTCATCGTGTGCGAAGGCTCCGTGTTGAAGTCCAACTTCTCCAACACCCTGGCAACCATGTTCGCGGGCGCCCTCGGGATGGCGGCAGCGGAAGGCAAACTGAGCGTCGCGTACGGCGCGGAGGCCGGGGACATGGATCCCGAGACAGCCGGTTTCTTCCTCGACCACTGCCGGGAAAGTCTGATCATCGCTCGCAGCCGCAAGTCTCACGAAATCATCCGGGACCAACTCGGCCTGAGAACCGCCCTCGGGGCGGACACCGCGTGGACCTTTCAGCCCTCATCCCCGGAAAAGAGCGATGCGCTTCTGCGGGAGGCCGGGTGGGACGGCAAATCTCTCCTCGTGGCGGTTTGCCCCATCAACCCGTTTTGGTGGCCCGTTCGGCCGGATATCCTCAAGGCCACATTGATGGAACTGACAGGCGAATTTCGTGACTCGCACTACCAATCGATCTTCTTTCATGAAGACTCGGATGACTCAAAGAAAAGATACTGGCGATATCTCAATGAGATTGCCCGGGCCCTCAGCGCCTTCTCGACGGAAACGCCGGCCTTCCCAGTGCTAATTGAGATGGAGCCGATCGACCATCAGGCATGCCTCGATCTGCAATCGGAGATGGGAGTGCGGCTTCCCGTGTTCGGCGGTGCGCAATACTCCATGGAGGACATCGTCAGCATCTTGCGCCAGGCCTCGATCGTCGTCAGCTCGCGTTATCACGCTCTGGTTACTTCGTTGCCGGGAGGCGTTGCCGCGATCGGCATTTCCATGGACGAGCGCATCCGCAACCTCTTTGCCGAGCGTGGCATCCCGCGCTGGGTAGTCGATGCCAACGATGCCAACCTTGGCGACGCTGTGCTCGCCCTTCTTCGCGAGGGACGGCAGCGCGACGAGAAACTAAGTGCAGGGACGGATTCGTTCGTAGCCAGTCAACTGCTCCGGGTGGCAGAGATGGGCAAAATCCTCTGCGCAGAGGTCTGTCGAAGGTTTCCCGATTTCGAACCTCCGGCCGACAAGACCGATGCGCTGGATTTTCTGCCGGCGATTCCGGCTTCCTTATCAAGACTTCTCGTGGCCGCCTGACATCCCATCTTGCGGCGCTGCTAATCGCGAACAACCATGAGCCAGACACATTGTGCGGGAAGGACAGTAAGCCGGCCCATGGAATTCGGCATCTTTCTGACCATGCCCTCTCCCGAGGCGGGCGAGGCAGGTGAGGTGTACCGCCGCGGACTGGATATGGCGATAAGAGCCGAGGAACTCGGCTTCTCCCGGCTCTGGCTGGCAGAACACCATTTTTCAACCTACAGTTACTTGCCGCGTCCACTGCTCGTTCTCGCGCACCTTGCCGGCAAGACTTCTCGAATCCGGCTCGGCACCGCCATCGTCCCGCTGCCCTTGCACAACCCGCTGCTGGTCGCCGAGGAGATTGCCGTCGTCGATGTCCTCAGCGGCGGCCGCGTCGAGCTTGGGATTGGGAAGGGCTATCAGCGCTATCAGTTCGATCGCCTGGGAGTTGCCAAAGACGGAAATGATAACCGCTACCGGGAGGCGATCCAGGTGCTTCATCGGGCCTTGAGCGAACAAACATTTTCTCACTCGGGCGAATACTTTAACATCCCCGAGACTACGCTTGTCCCGCGGACCGTGCAGCGGCCAATGCCCATCTGGCTGGTAGTCAATACCGGGAACCGGGAGTCAGTCGAATTTGCGCTTGGCCACGGGATGAACTTATTCACCGGGGTCCTCGAACCGTTGGACCGGCTGACTCGCCCTGACCTCACTTACCCCGACCTTTTTGAGCGATACCGGCCTCGATACATCGGCACGCAGCGTCCGGTCTTTGTTTCCTACGATCCCGCCGAAATCGAGCGCGCCGTTGCGCACGTGCGTTGGAATGCCCGCGTCAGCATAAGCCAGCGCCATGATTTTGGAGAAATCAAGAACGGGAAAGCCATTGCCCGCGAACTAACTGGCGAGCCTGCCACGGAGGAAATTCTGGAGAACTATGTGATCATGGGCACCCCCGAGCACTGTATTCGGCGACTGAGACGCCTCCAAAACGGACTGGGGTGCAATTACTTTAGCGCGAGTTTCTGGTTTGGCGCCCTGGACCACGCGTCCGCTATGTCGTCGATGGAACTCTTCGCGGCGGAAGTCATGCCCGCCTTTTCATTCCAGCCAGCAACAAAGTCAGCCAGCACTCTGGCGCCACAGAACCTCAGCCTGACCGGCCCTTGACTCAGACGCTCCTGGAGAAAGCAACTCTTCGCAACCCCAACACCGTTTGGTGCCGGGTGATTGCATCGGAGCTTGCCGCGGCCGATTTGAATTCGGCTGTCCTTTGCTGCGGAACCCGTTCCTCCGCGATGGCGCTGGCCCTTCACGCGCATCCCGGGATCGAGACAGCCATATTCAACGACGAACGCGCCGGAGCGTTTTTCGCGTTGGGGCTGGCAAAGTCCACCGGGAGACCGGCCGCAGTTTGCACAACCTCGGGAAGTGCAGTCGCCAATCTGGTGCCCGCGTTGGTCGAGGCGAAGGCCTGTGGAATTCCGCTCATCGCACTCACTTGCGACCGTCCCAGATCGGTGCGCGACGCCGGCGCAACTCAATGCGCGGATCATCTCGGAATTTGCCACGCGGTCGTCGAAGGGAATGCCGATCTGGCGGATCCCGTGATTACCCGGCGCGCTTTGAACTCCCTGAGGAAGCAGGTCGGCAAACTGCTCCAGAAACTCGGCCGCGAGAACACTCGGGGTCCGATTCATATCAATATCCCGCTGCACGGGGAACTTACCAGCATGGATCCTGACCACGACTGGAGCCACCCTCCCGATCTACAGTCTCTGGTCGGACCCGCAGTCCGCTTGCAACCGTTGCCGAAAGCCGAATCCGATTCCACGACCGGGCCTGTGGACAAACTGCGACTCACGTCAGGACTCAAGGGTTTGATCGTCGTGGGACCGGATTGCCCGATCGACGTGAACCTGGTCTCGGCATTCGCTGAGAAGACGGGATTTCCCGTCATTGCGGACGCGCCGAGCGGGCTGCGCCGCCCCGCGAAGCTTCGGAATCTCATCTGCAATGGGGACCTGCTGGCCGCGAGTTCGTCCGCAGCGCAACTGAGGCCCGAATTGATCATCCGGCTCGGCGGGGCTCCAGTCTCACACTCCGTGCATCGCTATCTGCGCGCACAACCTTGCAAGGTGATTCGCATCGAGCGGCGTCCCCGGGTGCGCGACTTTCTCGCCGATCAGTCGATAAGTCTGACCTTGCCTTCGGATCACACCGTCGCTGCACTGGCCGCGGCGCTTGCCCCCGGTGATTCCTCATGGGCCCGGGAATGGAGGGCGTTAGACGATCGGGTCAACGCGCTGAAAACCACTTATCTCTCCGGCCTCCCTTGGGGAGATTGCAAGGCTGCGTGGATGGTGTGCAATGCGCCAGGCTTCGACCTTCTTCATCTGGGCAATTCAATGGCTATTCGCCATGGGAATCTCTACTGCGCCGGCGCCGAGGCGGCTCAGAAAATCATGGTTAATCGAGGAGTTAGCGGGATCGATGGAAACATCGCGACGTTTCTCGGAGAACTGCGCGGAATCGGCGGCCGTGGCCTTCTATTGATCGGAGATCTCGCCGCCGCTCATGACCTGACGGGACTCGAAGCTACGAGGCTCGCAGGACTTGGAGGCGCCATCTGCATTATGAATAACGGCGGCGGCGCGCTTTTCGATCTTTTGAGCGTGTCGGAAATGCCGGACTACGAGCGCGTTGTTCGCAATCCAATGGCGTTGGACTTCCGTGCGATCGCATCGGCATTTCACATCCCTTTCAAGCGCTGCACGACCGAGGACGAGCTCTCCGCATCCTTGCGGGAAGCGCCGCATCAGAGTTATGTGTCGATAATCGAAATGTGTGTGCCCGAGAAATCCCTGAAGAGCGACCTCCCTCCGATGTTATGGTCAATAACGCAAACTTAGATCGAATGGACATCTATCACCCCTTGCCTGACGTTGCTCAACTCAACGGGAATTCCGCGACGGAAATCTCCCGCTTCTTGCGCAGTGAATTGCGTCCTTACATCCTGGAACGCCTCGCGGATTCATATAAGCAGGCGTCTCCGACAGCAGACCAACAGATTGATCTGATCGAGTTGGAGCTGCGCCTCAACGAGATAGACAACTATTCCAATCAGATCGACGAGTTGATTTATCGCGAATGTCCGCCGCCTCCGGCCCAATTTCGAGAGCCGGTATTAACGGAAATCGAGTTCTCTGGGGATGAGTTTGCCACCGCCGTTGCAGAATTGTTCTTCTCCGCGGAATCGAAGACCAATGTGCACGGCCCGGTCATGCTTTACCACCTGGCAGCGCTGGCGGAGCGAATCCTGCGCCCGTCCGAGAGAATCGTGGCGTTGAGAAAAACCTCATTCAAGAGAATGGTTGTGCGCCAGATGCGGCTGTTCGTGTGCGATGCCGTGAAAGGCTATCCGGACAAGGTTGCCTCCCTGGTCAACTCGGCTGCCGTCATCGGCACATTCGTGCTGAACAGCGGACGGAAACTTGAGTTTTTCGGCGTGCAGATCGCCGGCCGCCCGGTCACCGAAACTGCGCATTTCAACTCGTTCGCACTAAAAATCCTTCCGGAAACACTGAAGCTGATCAAAGTTGGGGACATTTACTACAGCAAGCTCAGGACATCCACGCCACTTTCCGAAATACCCGCGGGAGGATTCACGGTTCCACTCTGCTTGATGACGATTCTCGACGTCCTGATGATAATCATGGTGACGGAGAAGGTGAACCCACAGCACACCAAACTCTTGCTCGGCGTGAACGAACTCCATCTCCTGCCTGACCCCGTCAACGAATTGACCAGTGGCGTCACGCTTGAAATTCGCCCTCGAACGGACAAGACGCGGAAGTGGCAGGAAAAGTTCCTGCTGATGCCGGTTGATTTCCGATTTTCTCCGCTTCAGGAGGAGTTTTCGCGCCTGTATTCAGCTGAAACAGATTTGCCTTACTACCGGATCGATACCGAGTAAGTGCGTATGAGCAACGCAGGGAGCCGCGGCGCTGCCGTCTCAAGTCCACTTTGAGAGTGCAGGCGAAACGTTTGCATTCAAGAAGGCCGCTGCTTCGCCGGATGAGATTGCGGGGCCGGGTAATACTTTTCTTCTTCCAAACGCAGTCTGCGGAGGCGGCCACGTAACTCCAAAACCGTCGCAATAGGGATCGACACTCTCCAAAACCGATTCTCAACCGACTCGAGAATCGTCACTGCCGGATGACTCAGGAGCTCTTCTATCTCCCTCCGGTCTTCGCTGCTGTCGCTCGGGATCAAGACATAGTTTCTTGTGTCTCCTAACATGCGGGAATTCCATTTCCGACATCCGTTGGCGCGAAGCCGAGCAATGACGCCGACTTTTTCAGCTTCGCCACGAGCTTGTCGGAGCGCTTGCGGTCACGCTTTGCCTTTAAAAGCGCGCCATCTTGAGACAGGATACAAACCGCGCACCCGGATACAACCGGGCACGACATCGACGTGCCGCTCATCTGGCCATAGGCGTTCCCCGGCACGGTTGAGATCAGACCCACTCCGGGCCCGGTGAAATCGAGCGACTTTCCAATGTTGGAAAACGCTGCGACAAAGTTGAGCGGATCGGTTCCATGCCTGGAAGTGACATCGCCATCGGGCTGCGAGCCTTTCGGGAATGTCCCGACGCGCCCGATCGCCGAGACCGCAACACAAATCGGGTAGGACGCGGGATAACCGACCGGGGCTCCATAGTCGTTGCCTGCAGCCGAAATGACAACCGCCCCGTGGTTCCGGGCGTGTGTAATCGCTTCTTCCAACACCTTGTCTTCTTCGTTCACGCCCAGACTTAGATTGACAACGTCGCAGTTATCTCTTACGGCGGCATTCACACCCTTCAGGATCGCGAAATTGGTGGCGTTCTCCGCGCCCTTTCCAAAGACCCGGTAGCTGCGCAGCTTCACGCCGGGCGCGATTCCTTGCATCAGGCCTTTGGCGCCGACCAGGCCAGCGACGTGGGTCCCATGAGGATTCCCCGAGCTTCCATAGTCGCCTGCTTCTTCCCCCTGAACGAGATTCTCGCCGCCAATGAGATTGAGAGCGGGGTGCTGGGCTACTCCGGTATCGACGATGCCGGCGAGCACTCCCGAATCCGCAAGGAAGTTAGTCTTTGGGAAAAGGGCAGTGAGCCCGTCCCCGGATGTGGGAACGACCGGCTCGATGGCGAAGGAAAAACTTCCTGTCACTGCGAGATTGGTGCGGTAGATACCCCAATAGATCGGCGGCTCCGGCGAAAAGATGTAGAGACTCTCGATTGTCGGAATGGTTTTGAGCCAGAGTACCGTCGCCGTCCCTGAGTTATCCGTTACCACTGGCGGCGATCCCTTTTGTTTTGAAAAATCGACGTAAGCTGCTATCTTGGCGCCGACGACAGGGTTGCCGGTCACCGAATCGGTTAGTGTAAAGGAAAGGCTCTCGATGTCGGCATTCGAAACCTGTGCCTCGGCCAGCCCCTTGGGATTGAAATCCTTCGGATGAATGGCCGCCGGACGATAGTATTTCACGTGAAACAGGCGGTACGGCCCTGGCACGTGCCTGCCGGCGAGAGCGTGGCCCGCACTCTGGTCCATCTCCACTAACTTCGGGCCGACTTCGGAGACCGAATCCAATACGCGAATCGCATGGCGTCCAGCCATCTCAAGATGCGCCGGCAATGCCCGTTCAGCCGCTTGCACATGAGGAATCGCGCGCATGGCGTCAGCATCACCTTGCTCCGCGCTGCCAAACAGGCCGGACTTTGGAAGTAGAACGAAATGCGCTTTGCTCATATTATATCTGGGTTGCTTCTCAAAGCGTTTATCGAGGATCGGAATCAGCGTCAACTTGCAAAGTTGGCGGGCTGATGCCGGCAGCGATGCGTCTGCTTTGGCGCACGCAGTTTGGAGTGCGTGAAGCGAGGCTTCGCCTTCGCTGGCCGTTGAGGATCAATGAGGCCGCGCGCCCTGCTCTTCCCACGTTGGGGCCGATTTCGGAATTATCCCAATTTGCATTGACGCGCATCGCCTTTTTTGCGAAGCGATCGGTTGTTTCGAAAACCAAAACGTCGAACCGGAAACCTCCCTGCATCCCATGACCACAATCAACGAAGAATATTTGAGAAGCCTCGCCGATGAGCTCGCCAGGACCGTAACTCACCCTCATTTCCTGCAGAAGGTGGTGGAGTTGCGAGAAAAGGAAAGTTTCGACGATCAATATGCGGTCGCCAAAGAGATCGATCGCGAGCACCTGGCCCAAGCTGGGGTGCAAATGTCCGAACGCTTCCGGGTGACGCCGCGGACTTTTGAGGATCCGAGGTTCGCCGGGGCCAATGGCGTTCAGCAACCCGGCTGCGAGCCGGGTTCCGACAAGGGCTCGGTCGATCTGGAAACGTACGACCGGAGTTCCTGGCCTGGCGCCCCCTTGGAAGGCGAACCCGCCGAAATGAATGATCCCGAGGTGATCGCCCATTATCTCAAGGAAGGCATTTATCAAATAATCGATTTCGTCGTCACCGAACCATTCAAGGAGTTGCTCGCCGAGATGGCTGAGGTGCCGCCGCCAGATCGGCCGAAATTCGTCCTCGAGGTGGTTCTGGACGATGCCGAACGCGCCAAACGGGGGATTCGCGTTCCCGATCACATGACGATCCAGCGGTCCACTTTCCACGATGGGCGGCCGACGCTATTTTGTGTATCCGCACTAACTCCGCTGACTTTCCCGTGGCGTAAAGTCACAGTTACATTCGACAATAGGATTCTCGAATCGAGCACGGAGAATCACGGCGCGCCGTTGGGATAGCGGCGTGCAATTGCGGTTCGCGTCGGACGGGTCGCATCCGTTGCGAGTCCGTCGCGGCGCTAAGTTACCTGCCTGGCTTGGTTTAGAGCGGTTCAAGAAAATCTGCAGCCGCACGCCGCGGCGCGTCCCGGAGGGATGTTGGACATTAGCCGGCGGTAACACCGCCGGTTTCCCGGTGCAGCCGTATGCGCCCTGAAGGGGCGCCGGACTCTCCATTGATGGAATGTTCCCGCGCCCTTTCGGGGCGCAGTCTTCTCCGCACCAAAGACCGGCGGTGTCACCGCCGGCTAATTTCCTTTGTCCCTCCGGGACGAATCCGGCGCGGTTACGACATAAGTTAAACCGCTCTAACGCCCGAGCGCAGGCCGATTCGAAAAGGCCTGCTATTCTTCCTGTGGTTTCAGCTTGACCATGGATCGGCGGCTTCGATTCACGTCTCGCAAGTATTCTATGCCCTGCTGCGAAACCACGTCGCCCAGGACATCCAGAAGATCGACTTCCCCTTCGAGTTGGTCCACGTCCAGCCATTTTGCATAGATCGGCCGCGTGCGGCCGGTTACGATTCCAGAGTTGAAAAGTGCCTTGGCGAGGAAACGAAAAACATTGCTTTGCCGTTCCAACTGCTTCCGCCGGGCTTGCTCACCGTAGCGATATTCGCATGCTTCCCTGACCTCTTCCCAATTGAGCCCAAACTGTTCGTAAATTGCGCGTTTCTCCCGCACATTGACGAGGTTCAGGAGCAACTTTTCGAAACAATGCGCGGCCCAGTCCTCGACGACCTCGCTCTCTTCCGCCTTCAGTTTTGGAATGGTGCGGTCCGCCCATGTCTTGCCAAACTTATGATGAAAGGCTTCGTCGGTCATCACGAGCTGGGTGAGCCGCTTCAACAAGGGATCATTTGTCAGAACGTGAATCGCCGAGAACACACTCATCGCGAGTCCTTCAACGAGGATCTGCATTCCGATCAGTTTCTTGTAAACTTCCGGCGCGTGAACCAATTCGCTCAGCAAGCTTCCCAATGATTCCGCCACGGGATACGGGCTGCCCCATCGCGCCTGAATATAGCGCGCGAACGCGTTGACGTGCCGGGCCTCCTCCCGGGCTTGATTGCTGGCGTATTCCTGGGCCCCCGGATCCACGAGAATGTTACAAAGGTTCGCGCAGAGCGACAGGGCGCCCTGCTCGCCGTGCAGCAGGCCGGAGATCATCCAACGCGCGTTTTCGTTTGCCAGGCGGATGCGATCTTTTTCCGCGAGATTTTCGACGACCGCAGTTCCGAACTCGGGAAACATCTCGTAGGGCAGCACCAGCTTGTTCTCCAAATCGAAAGGCACCGAGTAATCGAGGTAACGCGAATCGAGCGGATCCCAGAAGTGGTCGTGGCTGCCCGAAATCAAACTGTCGAAGGCATCACTTCTCTGGCCATAACGCTCCGCGGCGATCATCGCGTCAAAGTCATCCGAACTGACCGCGCGGTAGGTTAAATCGTGAGTGATATCGTTTTGCATTTGGAAAGTGCCTGCTATTTTCCTGGGAAGTTCCCGCATCCGCGAGTCTTTTCCGATCGACCTGAAGTGATGCCGATGGGGTGTGAAGCTTCCCGCATGCGACGACTAGCTCAGTCTTTCGGGAATCGTCGAAGCAGTCATCTGCCCGGCGACCTGTATTCCCCCTGTTAAAAAAATGAAGAGCCAGCCGCCCCGAAGAGCGGCCGGCCCTTGCGCTGCTATTGACAGCGCTTGCTCAAACTGTGCGCTCTAACCCGCTGAGGCGCACGCGCCGCAACCGGCCGAAACACAGGTCCCATGGGTCGAGCCTTGCGGCGCGTCCGGAGTGGACTTGTGAATAGCCAGCTTCGTCGTATCGACGCCAAGCCCCTTGAGAGTCTCATGCGGGCTGTGCATGAACTTTCGGGCCGTCGCCGGATCCTGTCGGATCGTTTTGATGGCATCTTTGAGTTCCATTGTCTTGGGCCTTTCTTTTGTTTTTGTTTAGTTTGGAGACTTACAAATCTCCGCACGGACGCAGCCAAGCCGGTCGCCGTGCGACCGGTCAATTGTTTTTTTAATTTTTTTTCGCTCGCTCATAAGGCCGGCTTCTTCGGACCCAATGTCGGGACGCGGCCCCGTCGCTTGGGAGCGTCCGCCCTACACGGACTATTCGTGCCGGCATAGTGATAAACGAACGCCGGGGCGATTCGCGGTTCCAGGGGCTCGAGCACGGGAAAGAATGGCGTCTAATGTCTTCACAAAGCAAGGGCGGCTGCGGCACAAACCGCCGCCGCCGACCGGACATAAATTTAGCCGGGCGAAAGCGCCGAATCCTGAAGTTTCAGGGACCTGGTCCGCGGCATCCACGCATTCGCTCTTCGGATGGGAAAGCGCTCCGAAAGGATTGTTGAAACCAATCGTCGGCGCTGTTTGAAGCGCTCCGGCAGCGATGGAAACGAAGGTTTTCAGCAGTGCCGGGGGCTGGGAAACGGCGACTACGAATGTTGTCAACGATGATGAATCGAAAGCAATCGGTGAAAACAAATGTGTTTGGCGGTTCGGGGCGGCTGGAAATGGTGAAAGCCGGTGTTGGCTCCGCCTGCGGGTATTGTCGAACGACGAAAGCATCCGTCGCCGCCTTTGGGAAAGCTGCGGAAATGGCGGGCAGATGTGTCGCGCACCTGGGTAGTGGCTTTGGTTCGAAGAAGCCGGAACAATGAAGTTGGAACACGCGCTGAGCAGGAGGCGTAGCGGCGGCGTCCTCGCCGCCGGTAGTTCCGGCGACGCCCTCGTCGCCACGAAAACGAGCTCACCGAACGGTTGGCCCCAGGGACGGGCGGCGAGGACGCCGCCAGAACTGCCGGCGACGGGGCGTCGCCGCTACAACAGCATGCCGCCAACTGCATCGTTCCGGCTCAGCGCGGTGAAGCGCACCGGAACGGAGCCCAAATACTTCTGAGACGGTGGCGCACGGGACCAGCGCTCGCGCGCGAGTGTGTGAATGGTGCCGGTCTCCGCGAGACCTGCGGCGCGCCGAATGATTGTCGCGCGGTGCGGCGGAGTCTCGCTACGATTGCCTGCCGCGCCACTCGGCCAGCGCGGCGCGGACCACGGCGCCGTTTGGGTCTTCGATGCCGTCGTAAATCCGCAGGGCGGCCTCGGCACGGGCGATGGACTGCGCCCGGTCGCCCTGTTTGTCGACGGCCAGCGCGTAGTTCCACAATGCGTTGCCTTCCCCGAGTCGGTCGCCGATTTCCCGAGCAATCACCAACTGCTGTTCGTAGAATTCGATAGCCTTGCGCGCGTCGTCCAAGTCGGCGTAGGCATTGCCGAGATTGCCAAGGGCGTTGCCTTCACCGCGTCGATCGCCGACCTCGCGGGCAATGTCCCGATTCTGCTCATAGAACTCGATGGCCTTGCGCGCGTCGCCCAAGATGTAGTGGGCGCTGCCGAGATTGCCGAGCGCTGCGCCTTCACCGCGTCGGTCGCCGATCTCGCGGTCAATGACCAGCGCCTGCTCGTAGAACTCAATGGCCTTGCGCGCGTCGCCTAAGTCGGCGTATGCGTTGCCAAGATTGCCGAGGGTGGCGCCTTCACCGCGCCGGTTGCCGGTATCGCGGTCAATGAGTAGCGCCTGCTCGTAAAACTCAATGGCCTTGCGCGCGTCACCCAAGTTTTTGTAGGCGAGGCCGAGATTGCCGAGGGCGTCTCCTTCAGCTCCACGATGACCGGTGATTCGCGATGTCTCGTGCTGTGTTTCCAACCAGCGGATGCGCTGGCGCGGGTGGAAGCGCAGACTGCCAGTATAGGCCACCGCGTTCACCAGCGAGATGAGCAGTGTGGCGGAGTCGTGGTCGCGCCGCGGCTGGAGCCAGTCGAATGCTGCTTCGATCTGCGCGCGCTCGCGGTCGAACAGTTCGAGTCCGTGCAGCACGTCGGCGCCGCCTTTCTTGTAAAGCGCATCGGCTTCGTCTGCCACGTCGCGGAAATGCCGGGCATGGCGGAGCCGGGCGGCGTCGCGTTCGGCATCGGTGAGTTTGCCATCGCAGAACTGGCGGACGAGATCGTGCAGCCGGAAGCGGGCGTTGCTCTCGTTCCATTCCACGAGACTGGCATTGACCAGCGCCTGCATCGCGTCGCGGGCTTCGCCCAAGTTGAGAGTTGAGGGTTGATAGTTGATGGAAGGATTCCAGACCGCCGCACCGGCAGCGAGATCGAAGCTGGCGGGGAACACGGCCAGCAGCGTCCATTGCCGGCGAAATTCCTCGTCGAGCAATTCGTAGCTGACCTGGAACGCGGCATCGACCGGCGTGAGCCGCTCCAGCCGCGCGCGGAGACGCTCGACGAGCTCGCTCACCGGCGTGAGGCGCTTGTCATTCACTGCGCCGGCAAAGACTTCGAGCGCGAGCGGCAGGTGTCCGCAGAGTTCGGCGGCGTCGATTTCCCCGCCCTGCAAACGCGGCGCGAGACGGAGCAGCAGCTCGCGCGATTTCTCCGGGGCGAGACAGTCGAGATTGCGCGTGGCGAGGCCGGGAAGCTGGAACTGCGCGCGCGAGGTGACCAGCAGCAGGCAGTTCGGCGGCGGCAGCAGCGGCCGGACCTGCGCGGCGCCGGCGGCGTTGTCGAGCAGCAGGAGCACGCGCCCGGCTTCCGCGAGCACGGAGCGGTAGATCGGCGCGAGCGCGTCGGGCGTCTCCGGCAGCCGCTCCTCGGGGTGAAAGAAGTGGATGACGCTCTGCATGGCCTCGGCCGGCGTGACCGGCTTGATGTCGATGGCGCCGCGGTAGCCTTGTTCATCCGCGCCCGCGCCGCGGAGGTTGACGAAGAGCTGCGCGTCCGGGCAGCGCGCCGCGAGCCGGTGCGCGAGGACCACGGCGAGCGCGGTCTTGCCGACGCCGCCCATGCCCTGCACGCCGGCATGGCGCGCCGAGATCGTCGCGCCTGCCGCGTGTTCGCCGGCCAGCGCGTTTTCCAGTTCCAAGAGCTCGTCGTCGCGGCCGGTAAAGACGGCCGGCGGGGACGGGAGCTGGTGAAGCGGGGAGACGGGGGCGGTGGCGCGCTCGTTGTGGATGTGAACTTCCTTCGCAGCAATGATGTCGCGCCCTGCCTGCGCATTTTCGACGGAATACGCCCCCGAGTCCGCAGCCGAGCCGGGGGCTACGGTTTTGGGGGCGACTCGCCGGGCATATGCGTGGCTTCGATCCCGCCTTTCGCTTTTACCTTCTCAAAATCCACGCCACCGGAACTCGTGGAATGCGCGCGCACGTCTTTGCCGGCGCCGGCGTCTTTAATCTTCACCCCCGCTGCGACAGCGCCGGGCGGCGGCGGGTTTTCACCCTCGGCTTTGAGCTTCCCGAACTTGGTGTCGAGCTGGAATTTCCCTTTGCCCCGAAATACGGCGAAGAACGCCATGACAAGCAGCGAGAGAATCCCGAGGCCGATGAGTGCTTCAGTCGTGGCGTTCATGCGTTTCCGGTTGCGGCGAGCGTGATCATCGAGCGCCGGGCTGTCGAGCGCGATTCGAACGCGCCAGGGAAAGGCGGATTGAAAATCCGTCCCGCGTTCGAAACGAAAAAATCGCCGCCCGGGGCTGGCCCGGACGGCGATTTGCTGAAAGCCGGACGCGGGGTCCGAACCGGCCTTGTTACTTGATCTCGACCTTGGCGCCGGCTGCCTCGATCTTCTTCTTGATCTCGGCGGCTTCCTCCTTGGTCACGCCTTCCTTGAGCGTCTTCGGAGCGCCCTCGACGAGCGCCTTGGCTTCGGCCAGGCCGAGGCCCGCGACGCAGGCGCGGACTTCCTTGATGACGGCGATTTTGTTGGCGCCGGTTTCCTTGAGGACGACGTCGAACGCCGTCTTCTCCTCGGCGGCCGGAGCCGCGGCTCCACCGCCGGCGCCGGCGCCGGGAGCGGCGACGGCCACGGGTGCGGCGGCGCTGACGCCCCACTTGGTTTCGAGTTGCTTCACGAGATCAGCGACTTCCAGGACGGTAAGCCCGCTGAGCTGTTCCACGAGTGCGGATGTATCTGCCATATGCTGTGTTTAATTCTGAATTTTGAATTTTGAATTTTGAATGGGGCCGCGAGCGGCTCATTCAGCACTCAGCGTTCAGCGTTCATCATTTTTTGTCGGTATCGTCGCCTCGCGAAGCTTCGCGGGATTTGAGTCCGGCAGCCGCCGGCCCGACGAGGAACCATTTGTTGGTTGTTTAAGTCGCGCGCGCCAACTGCGGCGCTCGCGTTTTCTCCCGGCTGGCGGGGGAAAGTGTCTGTCTTGCTCCTGCTCTTGAACTTGAACTTACTCGTCCCAGAGCAGGTGCAGGTTCAAGAGTAAGAGCAGGTCGGCTTACGCTGGCGCGCCCTCCTTCTCGGCTTTGGCTTTGAGGATGCGGGTGAGCGCGGAGGCCGGCTCGTTGAGGACGCGGACGAGCTTGCTCGCGGGCGCGTTGAGGACGCCGAGCAAGGTCGCGAGCAGCACTTCGCGCGAGGGCAGATCGGCGATCGCCTGGATCTGTTCCTTCGAGACGACGAGCTTGTCCACGACGCCGGTCTTGACTTCCGGCTTCTTGAATTCGGCGGTGAAATTCTTGAGGACCTTCGCGGCGGCGGCGACATCCTTTTCGCCGACGATGATCGCGGTCTGGCCGCGCAGGTCGGTCAGCTCGGGCAGGCCGGCTTCCTTCACGGCGCGGCGCAGGAAGGTGTTCTTGACGACGTGGCAGCGGGCGCCGGCGTTCCACAGGCGCGTGCGCAGCTCGGCGAATTGACCGACCTTCAGGCCGGTGTAGTCGGTGATGAAGAGGAACGGCGAGGCGTTCAGCTTGGTCTGCAAATCTTCAACGATGGTCGCTTTGGCAGGATGCATGGAGAAAGGTTGAGAGTTGAGGGTTGAGAGGCGCCGGTGGACTCAGCTAGACTTTGAGGAAGGCGGACGCATCGACCTTGAGGCCGGGCGACATCGTGGCGCTGAGGGTGACGTTTTCAACGAAGACGCCTTTCGCGTGCGCCGGGCGCGCCTTGACGACGGCGTCGATCACAGCGGTGCCGTTTTCGACGAGCGCTTGTGGCGCGAACGAAACCTTGCCGACCGGCACGGCGACGTTGCCGTTTTTGTCGAGCTTGAATTCGACGCGGCCGGCCTTCACCTCGCGCACGGCTTTCGCGGTGTCGTCGGTCACGGTGCCGGTCTTCGGGTTCGGCATCAGGCCGCGCGGGCCGAGCACTTTGCCCAGCTTGCGGACCTCGGCCATTGCGGCCGGCGTGGCGACCGCCACATCGAAGTCCTGGAACCCCCCGTTACACTTCTCGATCATGTCCTTGTAGCCGACGAA
>Ga0137395_10000254_pt1 | contig 20932 bp, 21 predicted proteins | sample czobulk216metaG_FD_108283 | JGI IMG/M metagenome (GOLD analysis project Ga0137395, IMG submission 108283) | Vadose zone soil microbial communities from Angelo Coast Range Reserve, California, USA - czobulk2.16 metaG | ecosystem: Environmental > Terrestrial > Soil > Vadose zone | place: USA...
CTTGGCGATTTCATGGCACGGGAGCGGGGGAGCGCAGCAAAGATTTTTCCATTTCGATACAGCCCCTGGTATCCGAACATAGGTCTCTTTGACACGCCGGGCCAGTCCGAGACTTCTTTTTCCAGCATGGCCGATAGTTCCTTCATCTCGTCGTCGACGGCGAACCACTTCGGCATCTTCGGGCGCTTGGATTTTGTCTTGGCAGCTTTTTTCTTGGTCTTCATGTGGCACGCCTTCGCTCACAACACGGGATGCCACGCAGGCATGGGTTTGGGGCCGCCGGGAGGTAGCACCAGCTTTGGCTCCGTGAGGGACTGCACTTGTTCAAGGGTGGCGTCCGGAGCAAGCTCGCGGAGGACTAGGCCATCGGGCGTGACGTCGATAAGGACAAGCTCGGTGACAATGTGATCAACGACTTCGAGGCCGGTTAGCGGAAGCGTGCACTTTTTCAAAATCTTCGGTTTATTGTCGCGCGTAGCGTGTTCCATAGCGATGAAGACGCGCTTGGCCCCCGCGACAAGGTCCATGGCACCGCCCATACCTTTCAGCATTTTCCCGGGGATCGCCCAGTTCGCAAGAGTTCCTTTTTCGTCGACCTGCAACGCGCCGAGAACCGTTAGGTCAACGTGGCCGCCGCGAATCATGGCGAAAGAATCGGCGGAAGAAAAATAAGCTGTGCCGGGTAGCTCGGTAACCGTTTCCTTGCCGGCGTTGATGAGGTCCGGGTCGACTTCGGATTCGAGCGGATAGGGGCCCACGCCGAGCATGCCGTTTTCGGATTGCAGAATAACGTCCATGCCCTTGGGAACGTAATTGGCAACGAGCGTGGGCATGCCAATGCCGAGATTGACGTAGTAGCCGTCGCGCAGTTCCAGCGCGATGCGTCGCGCGATCCGTTCGCGTTTTTGCTCTTCAGTTAGTGGCACGAAATTCTCACTTTTCAACTCTTGGTCATTTACGCGTGGTCCGGCGCTCGATGCGCTTTTCGTATTTTGGCCCCTGGAAAATCGCATCCACAAAAATTCCCGGTGTATGCACTTGATTGGCGTCGAGCTGGCCGAGCTCGACGAGCTCTTCGACTTCGGCGATGACGTAATCGGCGGCCGTTGCCATCATGGGGTTAAAGTTGCGCGCGGTCTTGCGATAGGTAAGGTTGCCCCAGCGGTCGCCCTTCCATGCTTTGATGAACGCGAAATCGCCGCGGAGGCCGCGCTCCATCACGTACATGCGGCCATCAAATTCGCGCGTCTCCTTCCCCTCGGCGACCATGGTGCCGTAGCCAGTGGGCGTATAAAACGCTGGAATTCCGGCGCCTCCCGCACGCAAGCGCTCGCTCAGAGTGCCCTGTGGATTCAATTCCACTTGCAGTTCTCCACGAAGGACGAGCTGCTCGAAGAGTTTGTTTTCACCCACGTAGGTGGAAATCATCTTATTGACCTGGCGTTGCTGGAGTAGCACGCCAATCCCGAAATCATCGACGCCGGCATTGTTGCTGACGATGGTCAAATCCTTCGTGCCTTTGCGCCGGACAGCCGCGATGAGGTTTTCTGGGATGCCGCAAAGGCCGAAGCCACCCATGAGTATGGTGGCGCCGTCGGCAAGTTTGGCGATGGCGGCGTCGGCGGAGGCGATGCGTTTGTCCATTCGGTGCTCCGAACTGTAGGGAGGAGTTTACTTCATCCGCCGTTGCGGCTGGAAGCCAGGTGGAAGGCACACCGACGCGTGTGCTGGCTCCTGGAATCGCGTCAAGCAGGTTGCTGTACCGAAGAAGATGCTTAGCGACGCGTGCTTGTCGTGGTGATCAACGCCTTCATGGTTCCGTCACCGGCATCCATCGCGGCGATCAGAGAGTGGGAATTCGGCGTGATGTGGATGAAGGAATCGCGCCACTTGGTCATCTTGCCGTCGACCATCTCTTCGTAGTCGTTAACGAACGTGTCCCGCTCCCAGTGAGCTGTGCCGCGTAATTTGCAGGGGCTCTTCGAATCGTTGAAGCAGACGAAGACGCGGTAGATGTTGGCAGGCTTGTCCCACCAAATCACGTAAAGGCCATCCAGCTTTCCTGCCGAACCGTTGGAATGGAATTCCGCGAACAGGCTCGTGCCATCCGCAACTAACCGGATGTGCGAACCCCCATGCCGCGAGCCGCCATTGGGAAAGAACTGACTCTTCGCCATGCTCTCTGAAGTGTTCCATTCGCCGGCGAGGGCCTTGGCCAGCCGATCCATTTCGGGGCTGGCGGTCGTTTCGGCTAGATGGCTGGATTTCCCGGACTCTTGCGCGCCAGTAAGTGACGGAATCAGACCGGACATGAACAAGCAAAAAACCAGGCAAGTATTCTTCATAACCACCTCCCCTGTGTTATGACGCCGGAAGATAAAAGCTGTGAGCCGAAATACCGGGGGTTTGAACGATGGTTGGGGCAACCACAGCGAAGAGTTGCACCCTACAAGGAGCGCAGGAGCTTATAGAGTTCATTGGCGGCGTCGAAGTCGCCTTCGAGCTCGCGAGACGCCAGTTTTTCGCGAAGTTCGTCAAGGCGGCGGGCAAAAAGATCAAGCGCAGCGGAAAGCACTTCCTGATTGGTTAGAACAATGTCGCGCCAGGTGGAATAGGGGCTGCCCGCCAGTCGCAGCGAATCACGCAACCCTGGGCCGGCAAGCGTGATGGGGAGCCCGTTCTCGTCGAGACGGTCGTAGAGGAAAGATGCCAGCGCCACGGCAGCGAGTTGCGGGAGATGGGATGCCAGACCGACCGCGTAATCATGTTGCGGGGCCCCTAGCCAGAGCGGCCGCGCGCCGATTTTTTCGAGAATTTTGACAAAGGCGGAAATGCGGGGATCGTGACTGGCGTCTTGTTCATCCACAGCGGAAGAACGCGTCTGATCACCCGCCACCACGGCTTCAGCAGATTGGGCTACCAGGGCGTAAGCGTTCTCGCGGAAAAGATCGGCGTCGGCATGCGCGATTCCGGGCAATTCCCTGCCGGCCATGGGGTGGCCGCCAAGGAAGAGCGGGCCTTTTTCGCCAGGAAAAAGTTCCGCGGCAGCTTGGGCGATGCGAACTTTGGTGCTACAAACGTCGGTGACGAGCGCGTGAGGAGGAGTGTGACGCGCAATTTCCGGAAGAAGATCGATGGTCGCCGCGATAGGAAGCGCCAGGTAAATCAAGTCCGCGTTTTGCAGAGCGGGCGCAAGCTCGGCACAAAACGCTGCATTGACAGCGCCGCGACTTTGCGCCTCCCGAACAACGTCGGGGCGGTCCCAGCCCGAGATAAGCATTTCGGGAGTGTATTTGCGTAATGCGAGCGCGAACGATCCACCGATCAAGCCCGTACCAAGAATCGTGACCCGCGAAATGAGGTGCCCGGCTGCCATGGTCACGCGATGCGGCGGCCAATCGCGGGGGCGATGATCCGCAGCTCGCCCATCAGTTGCGCAAATTGGCCAGGCTCCAGAGATTGCGCGCCATCGGAAAGCGCGTGGTCCGGATCGTTGTGGACTTCAATGAGCAAGCCATCGGCGCCCGCAGCGACCGCGGCGCGAGCCATCGGCGGCACTTTGTCGCGGCGGCCTGTGCCGTGCGAAGGATCGGCGAGCATAGGAAGGTGAGAAAGTTTTTTGATCACCGGGATCGCGGCGATGTCGAAGGTATTGCGCGTGTAGGTTTCAAACGTGCGAATGCCGCGCTCGCAAAGGATGACGTTGTAGTTGCCGCCGGCGAGGATGTATTCGGCGCTCATCAAAAGCTCTTCCATCGTGGCGGACATGCCGCGCTTCAGGAGAACAGGTTTGCGGATCTCGCCAAGCGCACGCAGCAAGTAGTAGTTCTGCATGTTGCGCGCGCCGACCTGAAAGATGTCGACGTAACCCAGCATCATCGGAATCTGCGAAGCGTCCATCACTTCGCTGATGGTGAAAAGCCCGAATTTGTCGGCGGCTTCGCGCATCAGTTTGAGGCCCGGCTCGCCCATGCCCTGGAAGGCATAGGGAGATGTGCGTGGCTTGAAGGCCCCGCCGCGCAGGATTTTTGCGCCGGCTTTGGCGACACTTTCGGCGACGGAAAAAATTTGTTCGCGCGATTCGACCGAGCACGGCCCGGCGGCGACAGCGACTTCCGGGCCACCAATTTTAACACCGCGGCCAAGATCCACGATGGTGCCCTCGGGTTTGAACTGGCGGCTGGCAAGTTTGAAAGGCTGGGTGATGCGCATGACCTCGCGCACGCCATCGAGCAATTCGAAGTCGCGATGATCGAAATCGCGGTGCACGCCGACCGCGCCGAGCACAGTGTGCGATTCGCCCGTTGAGCGGTGAACGTTGAACCCGCTGGCGACCAGCCGGTCGATAACATGCTGGATTTGGGCGTCCGTCGCGCCTTCTTGCATTACGATGACCATGAGAATCCCCTGTTTCCTTCTCTACGCGATATAGTGGCGGGACCTTAGTCCCGTGCCTTTCGCCTCGAAAATGCTCAAACTGGATAGGCCAGGATACCGGCCGCTGCAAAAATCTTATCCATGCATACCGCCGTGCCCGCTCATTCATTCCCCTTTGCCGTGCTTGTCGCCAGAGTGCATAGCATCGCGTTCCGCGGCGCGAGCTTCGTCAATGATGCGCTCAAACAGACGGCGGATCGCGGCGTCGGTCAGCGGACCGGAATTATTGCGTTCGGCGTTCTCCAGCACTTCGTTCTCACGGTCCGGCTGGTACAGCGGAATCTTGGCCTCCTGCTTCAGCTTGCCGATTTCGAGGGCGCACTGCGACCGCTCGTTCAAAAGTTCCACCAACTTCTTGTCGATTTCATCGATGCGGCGTCGCCAATCACTCAGGTTCACGTGGCTACCCCGCCCCGATGAATCGGAGCCTCGCGCCGTGAGAGACCGTGCCGAGCGGCTTCTTTGAGCGACCGAACGCGTTCGGCAAGCGCGTCGGCAGCGCCATCAACGGATTTTGCCTTTTCGATTTCGGAAACGAGAGCCGAGCCTACCACCGCGGCGTCCGCCAGGCCGCCAAGAACGGAAACATGGCCGGGCAGTGAAATCCCGAAGCCGACAGCGATAGGAAGTTGCGTAACGCTGCGAGCGCGGCGCAAGAGTGCCGGAAGATCGTCGGGCAACGCGTCTTTCGGGCCAGTGACCCCCGTGCGCGAAATCAAGTAGAGAAAACCGGAGGAGCAGCCGGCGATTTTTGCGAGGCGCTCGTCCGTGGAAGTTGGCGCGCCGAGAAAAATCGTGTCGAGATGATGAGCGGCGAGAATGCGGCGATAGTCCCCGGATTCCTCAAGCGTGAGATCAATAGCAAGTACGCCGTCGGCGCCAGACACTGACGCCGCGGAAGCGAATTTTTCGAGGCCCATCTGCAGGATCGGATTGTAGTAGCTGAAAAGGATCAGCGGCACTTGCGACGATTGCCGAATCCGGCCAACTAGCTCGAGAACGCCCGCAAGAGTTGTGCCGGCCTTGAGAGCGCGCTCGGACGCGCGCTGAATCGTCGGCCCGTCAGCCAGCGGGTCGCTGAAGGGCACGCCGAGTTCTATAACGTCAGCGCCGGCTTCAGCCAGCGCGAGAACGAATTTCAGCGTGACTTCGAGCGTAGGATCGCCTGCTGTGATGTAGGCGACGATCCCAAGTTCCCCGGAAGCGCGCAATTCAGCGAAGCGTTTGGAGATGCGGGTTGAATTGGAGGCAGCGGCGGACATTGTAATTTGGGAAAGCCTAAAGATTAGAGCAGGCGGGAGTAAGTGTCCATGTCCTTGTCGCCGCGGCCGGAAAGATTGAGGATCACGAGGTCGTCTTGCTTCAATTGCGGGAGTCGCTCCACCAGGCCGGCAATGGCATGGGCGGATTCCAGCGCAGGAATGATGCCTTCGGTGCGAGACAGCAGGCGCGCCGCATCGAGGGCCGCCTGATCGGAGACTGCGGAGTATTCCGCGCGCCGCTGATCCGCGAGCCATGCGTGTTCGGGCCCGATGGCGGGATAGTCGAGGCCCGCGGAAATGGAGTGCGTGGTTGCGATCTGCCCGTCCTCGTTCTGCAAAACGTAAGTGTAGGTGCCCTGCAGGACGCCGGGGCGCGCGCCCGTGAAACCCTGATGTGCCGCCAGCCGCGCGGCGTGTTCGCCAAGTTCACCGCCGCGGCCGCCGGCTTCGATGCCAATCATTTTCACGCTCGCGTCGCCCAAAAATTGATGGAACAAACCAATCGAGTTCGAACCACCCCCCACGCAAGCGAAAAGATGAGTGGGCAGCCGCTTTTCCGCTATAAGGATTTGCTCGCGCGCTTCGCGGCCAATCATCGCCTGAAAATCGCGGACCATCGTGGGATAGGGATGCGCGCCCAAAACGGATCCGAGCAGATAGTGCGTGCTTCGCACATTCGTAACCCAATCGCGCATCGCCTCGTTAATGGCATCTTTCAGCGTGCGGCTGCCCGACTCAACGCCTACGACTTGCGTCCCAAGCATCCGCATGCGCACCACGTTCAGCGCCTGCCGCGCCATGTCCTCCGTTCCCATGTACACGACGCATTCCAGCCCAAGGTGCGCGGCCACCGTGGCGGAGGCGACTCCATGCTGTCCCGCTCCCGTTTCAGCGATGATGCGCGGCTTGCCCATTTTTACCGCGAGCAGGCCCTGCCCGATGGCATTGTTGATTTTGTGCGCCCCGGTGTGCAGCACGTCTTCGCGCTTCAGATAAATGCGCGGGCCGCCGAGCTTTTCCGTAAGGCGCGAAGCAAACTGCAGCGCTGTCGGGCGGCCGGCAAAATTCTTGAGCAAATCACTGAATCGCGATTGAAACGACGTATCAGACTTCGCGGTCTCGTAGGCGCGCTCCAGTTCAAACAGCGGCACCATCAGCGTTTCGGGAACGTAGCGCCCGCCGTAGGGGCCAAACCGCCCCGGCCCCGTGGTCGGTGATTGAAGAATGGAACTCATGGATTCCCACGAATCTTTCGCTCTAAAATTCTATTTCCGTTCGCCGCGGCGGACTTCCTGAATGAACTCGCGCATGCGGCCGTGATCTTTTCTCCCCGGCCTGGATTCCACGCCGCTGGCAACATCCACAGCATACGGCCGGACAATGCGCACCGCCGCAGCCACGTTTTCGACCTTCAGCCCGCCTGCCAAAATGATACGGTGGCCCGCTGCGGCGCGCCGCGCCGCATCCCAATCCGTTGTGTGCCCGGTACCACCATATTGGCCTGTGTGCGCCGCGTCAAACAGAAACGCGAAGGCCCCAAGGTATTCATCGAGAATCTTTAAGTGAAAATCGGGCTCGACACGAAAGGCTTTCCAAACAGGGACGGCACGGGAAACTTCCGCAACCGTCTCGGGCGTTTCGTCGCCATGAAGCTGGGCCACATTGAGCTTCAGCAATTTACAAAGCGCCGTGACGTCCGCCGCCGAGGCGTTCACGAAAATTCCTACGGCTTCGACTTTCTTCGAAAGCTGCGGGCGAATTTTTGCGGCTTCGATTTCGGCGATGTAGCGGGGACTCTTCTCGTAGAAATTGAAGCCCAGGAGATTCGCTCCCGCTTCGACGGCGGCGAGAGCGTCGGCCGCATTCGTGATTCCGCAAATTTTGACGCGGACCATAGCCACCTACGCACTGCCCGCAGGTGGCGCAAGGAGAGCAGCAAGGGCAGCGCCGGGGTCGGGCGAGAGCATAAGGCGAGTGCCGACGAGGAAGGCGTCAAATCCGGCAGAGCGGAGTTTTAGCAATTCGCCGTGGGTACGAATACCGGATTCACTGACGGCGATGCATTCGTCGGGGATACGCCCTGCCAATCTGAAGGAAGTCTCCACGTTGACGGTCATGGTCTTCAGATCGCGATTGTTCACCCCGATAATGCGCGCGCCGGCGGCAAGAGCGCGGTCCAATTCTTCGGCCGTGTGAACTTCGACCAGCGGCTCCATGCCAATCTCGCGGCCGAGAGCGATTAGGTCGCGAAGCAGCGCATCTTCCAGGGCAACCACCATGAGGAGAAAACTGTCGGCGTCATTGGCGCGGGATTCCCACACTTGCCAGGGATCAAAAATAAAATCCTTGCGAAGGACCGGGATCTGAATGGACTTGCGAGCATCGCGCAGGTTTTTCAGCGAGCCGCGAAAAAATTCTCCTTCGGTAAGAACCGAGAGCGCGCAGGCTCCTGCCGTTTGCAGCGACTGCGCCAGCTCCACGGGTTCGAATGGTTCGCGAATCACGCCCCGCGAAGGCGAAGCCGGCTTCAGCTCCGCGAGGACGTTCAGCCCGCCGCGGCACAGCGCCGCGGGGAAATCGCGCAGCGGGGTCGCCGCTTTCACGCCATACTTGAGCGCAGTCTCCGGCAAGACGCGCTTGCGGTGGTCCACGTCGGCACGCCGCGCTTCCAGAATGCGGCCCAGCACGGTTCCGGTGTTGGCTTGAGCAGACATTGCGATAACTTTGTATGCTAGGGGTGTGCGGAGACAGAGTCAAATCGGGTGATTTGCGGCTCGTGATGGATGGCTGGGAAGTGGCGCGGCGATGATGTACCTCGGATAGGGAGAGGCAATGGGATACGGCGAAGTCTATGGAGGCTTGCTGAAAGAAATCGCGGAGGAGGCGGATGCAATTGCGATGCGGTATTTTCGCGGCGACGAGTTACGCATCGACAGGAAAGGCGACGGAACCGCGGTGACGCAGGCGGATCGCGCCGTGGAAGAAATGGCGCGGGCCAAAGTGGCGGCCAGTGGGTTGCCGCTGGACGTTCTTGGGGAGGAAATGGGCGGCGGCGATACGAAATCACCGAGCGCTGCGCGGGCGCGCATGATTATCGACCCGATCGATGGCACAGAAGAATTTTCGCGCGGCATCCCCACTTTCGGCACTCTAATGGGAATTGAATCGAATGGCGAAATCGTTGCCGCGATGGTGAGCGCGCCGGGATTGCATTCGCGGTGGTGGGCATATCGCGGCGAGGGCGCGTATCGCGATGGAAAACGGCTCCACGTTTCCAACGTGAACAGCCTGGGCAAGGCCATGGTTTTTACTACTGGCACTGGGCCGAGCAAAAACGCGCATGACCAGGCGAAAATCCGCGCTCTGTTGGACGCCGCGCGCAACAGCCGCTCCTTCGGCGGATTCTGGCAGCACATGCTCGTCGCGGAAGGCGCGATCGAGGTGGCGCTCGATTGGACCTCGAAACCCTGGGACCTCGCGCCGCTCGGAATCATGGTCGAGGAAGCCGGGGGCCGCTCGACAAACGTGCGTGGCGAGCGAACGATTTATACGGGACAACTCATCAGCACCAACGGAATCATTCACGACGAAGTGCTAGAGATTCTGCGGCGAAGCAAGTAATGTTGCGCATCAAAAGAGTCTACGATAAACCGGCGAACGAAGACGGCGCGCGCGTGCTGGTGGACCGCCTATGGCCGCGCGGCATGACAAAAGAAGCGGTGAAGATTGATTTGTGGATGAAGGAAGTTGCTCCCAGCGACGCGCTGCGCAAGTCTTTTTCTCACGACCTGGAAAAATGGCCGGAGTTTCAAAAAAGATACCGCGCTGAATTAAAACAGAAAAAGGAGCTGCTTGCCGAATTGAAGAAAATCGAAAAGGAAGACGGAACGTTGACGCTTCTCTTTGGCGCGAAAGACCAAGAACACAACCAAGCCGTAGTCCTGGCGGAAGTTTTGAAAAGAGGGTGAAACAAAATCTAGCGACGCCAATCGCGAGGAACCAGTCGGCGAAATGCCCCTCCAAATTGGCCGTTTCGCCAGGTAAGGAAGAACCTTAGGCTCTAAATCCGAGTTCGCCCCTGCATCTTTCCGTTGGAGGTTTTCCGATGAATGTGCGCGTACAAGCCGAAAAAGCCGAACAGTTCCGAAAGCTTCATCACGGGCCGCGAATGCTCGTGCTCGCGAACGCTTGGGATGTGGCAAGCGCGCGGATTTTCGAAGAATGCGGCCATCCCGCAATTGCAACGAGCAGCGCGGCGGTCGCTTTTTCTCGGGGCTATCCGGACGGTCAGCGAATTCCGCGGGACGAGATGCTGGACGTTGTGGGGCGAATTGCCCGCGCCGTGCGCGTTCCGGTAACGGCGGATCTGGAAGCGGGCTACGGCACTGCCGTGAAGGACATGGCGGAAACCGTGAAAGCGGCGATCGAAGCGGGCGCCATCGGAATGAATCTTGAAGACGTGACCGGCGATGACCAGACTTCTCATGTGGCTTTGCCGCTGCAAGTGGAAAAGATTCGCGCCATCCGCGAGACGGCGAAAGCAATCGGTGTTCCTTTCGTGTTGAATGCGCGCACGGATATTTATTTGCTCCCGATCGGCGAAGAGGCCACGCGCTTTGAACGAACCGTGGAACGGCTGCGGGCATACCGCGACGCCGGCGCCGATTGCCTGTTTGCACCGGGGGTATACGACCGCGAAACGATCGCGAAGCTGGTGAAGGCAGTGGAGGCTCCTATAAACATTCTTGCGAACCCGGCATGCCCTCCGATGGCAGAATTGGAAAAAATCGGAGTGGCTCGCGTGAGTGCGGGTTCGGGGATCATGCGCGTCGCAATGGGAGCCGTGCAGCGAATTGGAGAAGAAATGTTGCGAGCGCGCTCTTGCGAGACGATGTTCGCGGGAGCGATTCCCTATGCCGAGTTGAATCGCATGATGAATCGTCGAGCAAATGAGGCCAATGCCTGAAGCGGGCTCTCAGCTTCGCGTGTTAAACGAAGAGATTATCGCTTGCCGTCAGTGCCCCCGGCTCGTGAAATACCGTGAAAGAGTAGCGCGAGAGAAACGGCGCGCTTATCGCGAGTGGACCTACTGGGGAAAACCGGTTCCAGGATTTGGAGACCCTAACGCAGGACTGCTGATCCTTGGACTTGCGCCCGCAGCGCATGGGGCAAATCGCACGGGAAGGATGTTTACGGGCGACCGGTCCGGGGATTTTCTGTATTCCGCGCTCCACAAAGCAGGCTTTGCGAATCAGCCCGTTTCAGAAAACTGCGGGGATGGATTGGCGTTAAAGAATGCTTACATCAGCGCAACCTGCCGCTGCGCGCCGCCCGACAACAAACCACTCCCTGAAGAAATCTTGAATTGTAGAGGCTACTTCGAGCGTGAGCTGGAAATCCTGAAGCCGAAAGTCGTCCTGGCGCTGGGAAAAATCGCCTGGGATGCCTATCTCGAAATTTTGAAGCAACGCGGCGCGATTGCGTCGCGCGCGTTGTACAAATTCGCGCATGGCGCGGAAGCCGAAGTGGCCCCCGGCTTTCCACGCCTGTTCGGCGTGTACCACCCGAGCCAGCAAAATACGCAAACTGGGCGCGTGACTTCCGCCATGTACTCCGTTGTTTTGCGTCGCATTCGGCGCTTCCTGGAAGAATTCGGACGGATACAGTGAAATTCGGTGGCGCGGGTGTCGGGAAACCCTTGCGGGGCGGTGGCGGGATTCGCCGACAGCGCTCCGGCAATCCACGATGTCTGCCGTATTGCACCTCCAAGTGCATGTTTTTCAATCCTTTACGGCACTGCTGAGCGCTCTGTAATGGCTCCTCAGGTGCATTCCCTGTTTGCCCAGCATCTCGCGGGAGGAAACCATGGAACGAAAGACACTCAGCAGTATACCTACAGGCATCGCGATTTTGGCGGCGATGCTTGGTTTGGCGGCAGCGTGCAGAGCGCAAGACCAGGCCCAGGAAACGCCACGAGAAGCGACGGCACAGGCGCCAGAACAGCTGCGTCAGAAGGCAGACGGAGAGCGACACGGGCTGCCGATGGAAACGTACGCCGTCGCGCCCGGGACGAAGTTCCTGGTGCGTCTCGAAGATGAGCTGGGCACCAAGGGCACACACGAAAACACGAAGTTCAAAGTGAAGACCCTCGAGCCGCTGGAAGCCGGCAGCGGGATTTATCTGCCTTCAGGAGCCGAGATTCGCGGGCACATCAGCCGCGTGGAACCGGCAGGAGTGGGGGGACGCGCGAAAATTTGGCTGACGTTCGACGAGATTCGCACACAATTTGGCAGCTTGCCGATCGTCGCGGAAGTCGTGAGCGTGCCGGGCGACCATAGCGTGAAACCCGGCACTGCAAAAGAAGGATTGATCGAGGGTCGATCCAGCAACCAACATGACGCTGCGGAATCGGCGGCCGCAGGAGCTGCAATTGGCGCTGTGAAAGGCGTAAAGGACAAGGACAAGAAAGAAGCCGCCGAGGGCGCTGCTCTGGGTGCGCTGACGGCTTATCTGATGGAATCCGGCCGCGGCCACGAGTTAAACCTGCCGAAGGGCGCCAAGCTCGAATTGGAGTTAGAACGGGCGCTATACCTGGTGAAGGAGTGACGCGGAGTCTCCCCTTATCAAAGAGGACGTGGGCACCCTACCGCGGGTGATTTTTCGCAAAGAGTGCGGAATCGCCTGAAAAGAAAAGACTTATGTTTTGGCGAATGCAAAAGAGTGCGCAAGAATATGAAAAGAAAGGGGATAAGGGTTAACGAATGGACAAAGGTAAAGATGATCTCGTTTCTAAGAGATTCTGCAACCCCTACCCCCACCAATTGCAAGAATATCAAAATGAAGGGTTTACGAAATTTACAGCTCATCAATACTGATTTTAAGGGAGATGGTTTTGACTGAACAAATCGGGCATAAGCCCAAAAAGGCAAGCCTAATTGTTGTAAGCCATGATGCCCTCTGTTAACGCGCTTCCATACTAGTCATCGGGATCCTGCTTCAGTCTATGCTTAGTAGTGACGAGCATTCGTGTTCCGTTTCAAACCACTGGATGGGCCCCTTTAGATTGAATGACTACGACCGAGGCGTCGAATCGCGCTAGGAGCACTGGCAGACTCACCACTGGAGAAGATTCTTTCCTGGGGTAGCTCGCGATCAACGCGGATCGGTCCGGTAATCCAGGTACCAGTCACGCGTGGCGCGGCATTCATGCAAGAATGGCGAGGCACCTGGCGCGGGCGTGTGTCTGTTTTTTGCCAGCGTAGTGATAAGTTTTTTTGCGGCAGCGTGAAATGATGCTTCTGTCCAAGGAGAAGCCGATGCGAGCAAAGCAAGCCGTCTCATTCACCGTGATTTGTATGGTCTTGTGCTGGATAACCCCTGGAGAGGCGCAGGCACCACGGCAAAAGGCGCCAGTGCGACTTTACAACACGGCCAAGCAGAAACTCATGGAAGGCCAGCAGATTGTTGGCGCCACCATTTTCTCTCCCGACCCGAACATCTATTGCGCAATGGCGAACGCCGGTTACGATTTCTTGTGGATCGAGATGCAGCACAGTCCCCTTACCTATGAGGACGTGGCCAGAATGATTTGGGCCTGCAGGGGAGCCCAAGCGATGCCTTTTATTCGCGTCCCGGACGCGACGGAGAGCGATATCCAGAAAGCCACGGACATCGGCGCAGTCGGGATTATCGTTCCGACGGTTGACACGGTAGAGAAAGCGCAGGCAGCAGTGAAGTGGTCAAAGTACCCGCCCGAGGGGCGGCGCAGCCAAGGCAACGGGCAGTATGGGGCTTTGTGGGGAAACGACTACCGCCAGACCGCCAATGAAAACATGGTGGTAGTGATTATGATTGAAACACCGATCGGCGTCGAGAACGCCGAGAAGATTGCGTCCGTTCCCGGGATCGATGTGATCTTCGCCGCCAGCACCGACCTGGGCAATTTTTCCGGACACCGGCAAGGCGACAAAGAGTACGAAACCATGGTCACAAGGATCCACGACGTGACCTTGCAGCACGGGATCAGGCTGGGAGGACCGCAGGCTTGGAAAAATCGCCCGGGATTCACATTTTTCCAGGGTCCCGGCGAAACCCAGCTAATCGTGTGCGGAGCGCGGATGAACCTTGCGCCCAATCCCGTCCAGGATGGCGGACACTGCCCGCCGGACGCACAACCGAGAGTGGCTCCGATCGAAGGCGCTGGGCCACATTAGTCACGGCCGGTATTGCCTGATTAACACTTCTTTGCCACCGGCGAGCTACGTCCTGATCGAGGCAGTTACGGACAAGTGGCAATTCGCCGAGCCTTCCCCGAAATTCACCTCGCTGGGACGGTACCCCCGGCGCGCCAGTTGGGTGCATCCCAGAGAACTTGGCAAGCGGCGGGCAGATTGCTAGAGTCGAAGTGTCCGGCACAGCAGTGTTTACGTCAATCATTTAGAACGTGTCGAAGAGAGGCTGAGACCCATGGGGGAAGAAACACGGGCGGCGGTGCGGGCCATCGAAATGGTGGAGCGGAAGGACCGCGTGCTGATTGTCGAAGACGAAGACAACGCGCGCAAGGGCTACGAACAGCTCTTGCAGCGCTGGGGCTGTGACGTGGTGGGCGTGGGAACAGCGGAGGAAGCGCTGGCAAAATTTGCGAGCTACCAGCCGGACACGCTGATCGCCGACGTCGAATTGCCTGGGATGAACGGGCTGGACCTGCTGAAACAACTCGGGACTGAACTGCATGGCGTGCCAGCCATCATCATTACAGGCAAAGGCAGTGAAGAACGCGCAGTGGCGGCGATCGAGGCGGGAGCGTTCTGGTACATAGAAAAGCCGCTGAAGGGGCCGGTGCTGCGCGCCCTGCTGGACCGGGCGCTGGGCAAAGCGCGAGACGCACGCCAACTCGCGGTGCTGCAGCGGCAACTGCGCGAGACGGGACGGCTGGGCGACCTCGTCGGAGCGTCAAAGCAGATGCAGGAAGTGATGCGCATCGTGGAGACGGCGGCGCCGAGCTCGGCGTCGGTATTGATCACTGGGGAGACTGGTTCGGGCAAGGAAATTGTGGCCCGGACGCTACACAAGCTTTCGCCGCGCGCGAACGGACCATTTGTGGCGATCAATTGCTCCGCCATCCCCGAGACATTGATGGAAAGCGAAATTTTCGGCCACGAGCGCGGGGCGTTCACGGGCGCAGCCGAGCGGCGCATCGGCTGCTTCGAACTAGCAGATTCGGGAACGCTGCTGCTGGATGAAATCGGCGAAATGCCGGCGCCGACGCAGGCGAAGCTGTTGCGCGTACTGGAAGACCGCAAAGTCCGCCGGCTGGGAAGCAAGAGCGAGACCCCGGTGGACGTACGCGTTATTGCGGCAACCAACAAGGAACCAGAGCAAGCCGTCAGCAGCGGCCAGTTGCGGCAGGACCTGTACTTCCGCTTGAACGTGTTTCACATCCACCTGCCACCGCTGCGCGAACACAAGGACGACATTGCTCTGCTCGTGGAACATATCCTGCGCGACGTCAACAGCAAGCATGGCAAGCATGTGCGTGGGATCGGCGCGGAAGTTCTGGACATTTTCATGGGGCACACCTGGCCGGGAAACATCCGCGAGTTGCGGAACGTGCTGGAGCGCGCCGCTATCATGTGCGAAAAAGATTTGATTACGCGCTCGTGCCTGCCGGGAGAATTCGGGAAGACGGGAGCGAAAGGGCCGAGCGATCTTTCCGCGATCAAGTTTCCCGTGGGAACGACGGTGGATGCGATGGAGCGCGAACTGATCCTGCAGACGCTGGGCGCAACGGGGAACAATAAAACGCGGGCGGCGGAACTCCTCGGCATTAGCCTGAAAACGCTTCATAATAAGCTGAAAGAATACGGCGGCGACCGCGCCGAAGCGGAATAGGGACGCAGAATGCAGCTGCGGCTGCGGACAAAACTTACGCTGGTGATGACGAGCCTGGTGCTGCTCGTCGCGGCGGTTTTGTCGGGTGTGTCCTTCTGGCAGTTGCTGGAACAGGTGCTGCGCGAAAACAACAAGCGCACGGTTGAACTGGCAGGAGACAGTTTTGAATGGGTGCAGCGCGCCCTCGCCGACGCCAGCAGCCACGGCTGGCGGCCGGAATCGAACTCCGCTGAAGATATACACGACTATGTGCGTTACGCGCTGCAATCCAGCGAGGGGCTGCAGGCGCAACTAAAAGCGGCGATTGGTTCACCGGCGATCTACGAAGTTACCATCATCGACCGTGACGGCATCGTGCTGGTTTCGAGCGACAAGTCTGAAGAGGGGAAATTCCACATAGGGCGCAGCCCGATTTCGGAATTGATGCAACGCGGCTTTCTGCACAAGGTCACTGTGTTGCGCGGCAAACCAAGGATCTACGAGTACAATTTACCTTTCAAGGCCGGGGGCCAACCTTTCGAGATTCGCGTGGCCATATCAACTGGATTGCTCCTGGCTGAGATTGCTCCCGCCCTGCGTACGTCTGGAATTTTTGCGCTGATGGCAGTGGCCATTTCGACGCTGCTTGCCGCGGTGGTTAGCCGGGCAACACTTGAGCCGTTACGAGACATCTCAGCCCAACTGGACCGCATCTCCGCGGGGCAATACGACGCGCCTTCCCCGGAGGTCACCGGCTTCGGCGGGAGCGGCGATGAGCTTGGACTGGTGAGCCGGAAAATCACGCAGGTGGGCCAGCAATTGCGCGGTGTACACGAAATTTTCAGCACCATGCGCGAAAACATGAATTCGGTGATGGCCGGTCTCGAGGACGGATTGCTGCTGTTCACGCGGGATGCGCGTGCCGTGATGATCAGCCCGGCCGCGGAAAAGTTTCTTGGTGAACCGGCGGGACAGTTCCTGGGACGGCGCGTGACGGAAATTTTTCCTCCCGGGCATCCCTTGCACGAGGCGCTGCACATTGAGAGCGACGAATTGAGCGAGGTGGCGGCCGAAACGGAGCTGGAGACGAGCGAAGGGCCGAAGCGCGTGAGCGTCAGCGTGCAAGCCATCCAAGAAGATGGCGAGCGCATGGGGGCGCTGGTGACGCTGCGTGACTTGGATTCGCTGGAGAGCATCAATACGCAACTTCAAGTGAGCGAGCGGCTGGCGGCGCTGGGACGCATCACCGCCGGCGTGGCGCACGAGGTGAAGAATCCGCTGAATTCCATGCGGTTGTGGCTGGAAAACCTGAAGGAATCGCTTGCCGGAGAGTCCGACGGCGCGTCGCAACAAGCCGTTCAGGTGCTGGACAAGGAAATCGACCGGCTGGACGCCGTCGTGAAGCGCTTCCTCGATTTCACGCGGCCTATGGATATTCGCCTGGAATCGACGCAACTGGCGGAGCTTTTGAAGGAAGTGCTGGAGTTCGCGCGGCCGCAACTTCAGAAATCCAATATCCAACTGGCGCAATTGTTGCCGATCGATGTGCCGGAAGTGTACGTGGATCGCGCATTGCTCAAGCAGGCGGTGCTAAATCTGGTGCTGAACGCCGCCGACGCCATGCCCAGCGGCGGGCAATTGCGGCTGGTCCTGAGCCGCCGCGGTGAAATGGCGGAAATCAGCGTGGGCGATACCGGCAAAGGCATTCCACTGGAAAACCGGCAGAAAATATTCCAATTGTTTTTCACCACGCGACCGGGAGGTAGCGGAATCGGACTCGCAAGCACGTTTCGGATTGTGCAGCTTCTCAATGGTTCGATAGACTTTACTTCGGAGGTCGGCCGAGGCACAACGTTCCGAATCGAATTGCCACTCGCGGCCTGAACATGACGGAAAACCCAGTCCGATCCTTGGTGGTATTGGCACGCTATTCTTCGTTCATTTTTCTTTGTTGCGCGACATTGATATTGGAGGGATGCAGCGTAAGGAGGCGGCCGGATATCCCCTGGGCCACGGCAGTAATGGTCAGGCCAGTAGCGCAGGCGCGCATCGCGGAAGGAAACGATACATCTGACGATCCATTGCCCGAGCTGCGGTTCGAGTTGCCGGCTGTGCCCGGCCGCTTGATTGGGTTGCGTCCTGTGCCACCGCGGCCGCGCGGCAGCACGCCGTCCAATGCGACGACGGGGAGCGACGCCGAAAAGTCCGACGCACCAACGATCGCTCCACAGCTAACGCCACAAGAATCCGCGGTTGCCCAACAACAAACGAATGAGAGCCTGAACATTGCGGAGAGGAATCTTGGGGCGGTGCGCGGAAAAACCCTGAGCGCCGCGCAGACGGACCTGGTGTCCAAGATCAGAGGCTTCATCAACGACGCGCGCGCGGCCGCGCAGATTACGGATTGGAGCCGCGCTCGTAGCCTGGCAAAAAAAGCGCAAGTGCTCTCCGAGGAACTCGCCAGTTCACTCTAGTTCGCGATTTGGATTCCGCTTTCCTTCGCGCGAGATAAAAGTCGTTCATGCAAGCGCATGGCTGCGAAGTACGCCTTCGGCCAGATGCGCTAAGATGACATTATGAAGAAGTTCGATGCGGCCATCGCGGGCGGCGGAGTGATTGGCGGGGCCATCGCGCTGGAGCTGGCGCGCGCCGGACTGCGAGTGGCGGTCTTTGACCGTCAACAACCAGGGCAGGAAGCGTCCTGGGCCAGCGCGGGGATTCTTTCTCCGGCGCCGGAAAGTCCGGGGACGATTGTGATGGTGCCACTAGGAAAGGCGAGCCTGGCGCTTTATCCGGAATTTGTTGCGGAGGTCGAGGAAATCTCCGGAAAGAGCGCTGGCTTTCGGCCGAAGGGGACGCTCGAGGCGCTGTTCTCGCACGATACCAAAGCGGAACTCAGCACCATTATCGCTCTGCATCACGGGCTGGGATTGCGGGCCGAGCCGCTTCGCGCCGAAGATGCCCGCGAGCTTGAGCCGGCCCTCAGTGAAGAAGCCGAAGCCGCCGTGCTGCGGCCGGACGAAGCGTCCGTTGACAACCGCGCGCTGACGGCGGCCATTCTAGAGGCAGCGCAACAGAGCGGCGCGGAGATTTTTTCTGGAAACGGCGCGAAGGCGATTTGGCGAGAGAAGAATCGTTGCGTTGGACTGATTCTGCAGAATGAAAAAGTGGAAGCCAAATGGACGATCATCGCCGCAGGGTGCTTCTCGGCAGCGATCGAAGGGATTCCGCCGTACGCACCTGTGCGTCCGGCAAAAGGGCAGATGGCCGCTCTGCGCGCCGATGAATTGAAGATGGAACGAGTGCTGTGGTCGGAGAAAATCTATCTGGTGCCGCGCAATAACGGGAGAATCGTCGCCGGGGCAACGGTCGAGTATGCCGGCTTTGACAAACGGACCACGGCGGGCGGCATCGAGAAAATCCTTTCGGCGGCCATCGAACTTGCGCCGGGCCTTGCGAACGCGGGCATCGAAGAAACTTGGGCAGGGCTGCGGCCCGATTCTCCCGATCATCTGCCAATAATGGGGCCGACGGATATCGACGGCTTGCTGATGGCTACGGGCCATTTCCGCAGCGGAATTTTGCTCACCCCCATTACCGCGCGGCTGGTACGCGAATGGATTACGGAACAGCGCGTGAGCGTGGATTGGGACCGCTTCAGCCCGATGCGATTTCAATCTTCCGCAGCCAACACCGCGCGGCACGCCCCGGCTTGAGCCGTGTGCCGTTCCAACTTCTCAGGGCACCGGCAGTATAGGGTTGGAATGGCACCTATCAGAATGGCCTGAGCAAAAATGGGAAAAACAAGGGCCGCCTGGCGCGCCTTTCTTGCAATTCTCTCCGGTCTCTCCGAGCCTCAGTGGGTGCGGGAATACTTCGCGAAAGAGGGTCTACTCCGGCGCCGGCATCTGCTGGAAGGGAAGCCGCGTCCAGAATCAGCGGCCGATCGAGAATCGAGTCGATGGTGGTGCCGCGGGGCAGCTCGGCGTCCGGTCCCCGCGTGAACAGCACCACCGCCAAGCCCGTCGCGAAACCGACGCCATGACCGATAGCCACACTGTTCCTAAAAGGAGCTCTCGCTAAGGAACCAGCGTAGCCGCCCGCTGGCCCGCCGATCACCGTGGCAAGAGCTACAGTGCCCACATCCTTCCGAACGCCACCAGGACCCGTAACTCGGCCTCCCGGCGTGACTTCCTCCCGTCCGTCCCCGTCTACCCTGGTGGGAGTCGCCCTGAGATCGATAAGGTAGCCGTTAGAAAACGTCATTTGCTCCAGGGTAATGCGGAATTCACCTCGCCCTCGGATACGGCCAGGCCGCTTCGCTTCCCGAATCTCACCGCGCACAAACGTGCCCATGGGTATGACCGTCCTGTTATTGACAGCGATGGGGTAGACGGTCACGAAATATACGGAATCACTCGTCTTGGCGTTGCGCGTGTTGATGCCATTGCGAAGCATTAGAGGGAGTCGCGTGCCTGCGGGAACGGCAACTTGAACGACGTTTGGAGCGGAACCATTGGAGTTAGCGGTTGCTTGAGTTACAGATGACGCCTTTGACGAGAGGCGTGCGGAACGCTCTTGCGCGAGAAGGATGGTTGGCGCATCCGAAAAAACGAGAAGAGTGAGGACGGTTGCGGACGTTAGGAATTGCCGGAGCATCGGATTCACCTCAGGGGCTGACCTGACCGGCAAGGCGAAATGCATTACGGTCGCCAGAAGAGCTGCTTAACTGACGGGACTACACGGACTCTGTCCCTGATTGGCTAAAACCTTTTGCCGCAAACAGTTATGGGTCAACAGAGAGGAACTCGCCAAGTAAGCGAGATCAGCAAGGTGAGCTTCGGGGATCGGGAAGGCTGTCGGAGGCAGGCATCTCTGTCAGCCAGAGACGACAAACCGCTACAGCCCGCCCGCTGCAGTTGTATCCCGGCCGGTGCGTGACTAACTTAACTTAGTGTTCCGGCGGTTGCTGCCGCACGGGAGGTTGGAAGACGGGCTGAAATTGTCCGAGATTGTTGAATTGAATCTGGCTGCCGTCCAGCGATAGCTCGTGTTCGAGAACCACGTCCATCGTGGAGCCGCGCGGAAGCTCGGCTTCCGGTCCCCGGGTAAGCAAAACGGCGGCTAGCCCGGCCGCCGCGCCGATTCCCGCGCCAATTCCAGCACCCTTGGGAGTGCGGGTGGCAAGGGCGCCTATCCCGGCTCCCGCAGCAGTTGTGGATATGACCGTCCCAGCTTTCTCGCCTTTGTTGCCGCCGCCGGTGACTTTACCTTCCGAATCCATGGTCTCCTTGCCGCCAGAATCCGCGCTTCGCGGGGCGGCCCGCAAATCAACGGTGTAACCGTTTGGCAGGATCAGAGTA
>Ga0137395_10000255_pt1 | contig 20916 bp, 16 predicted proteins | sample czobulk216metaG_FD_108283 | JGI IMG/M metagenome (GOLD analysis project Ga0137395, IMG submission 108283) | Vadose zone soil microbial communities from Angelo Coast Range Reserve, California, USA - czobulk2.16 metaG | ecosystem: Environmental > Terrestrial > Soil > Vadose zone | place: USA...
CACCGCTTCAAGGTAGAGCTGGCGCATCCGAACAAGAGCATGGATTTCCGCGGCAGCCTGATTGACGACAAGATGTTCGCCATTGACGTGACAGAGTGGGGCAAGCGGGACGTTCTGGACGAGCACCGGGGGAAGGCGGAGACGATCCAGCGGCGGACAGAAGAGGCGGCTTAAGGATTTTGGAGGGCGAGAAGCGCTCTTCGTCAACCTATGAGAATTGCAGCCACAGCCGACATCCATTTCACTCCCCAGAACTATGACCGCATCCGCGATCCTCTGGCGCGTGTGCGCGATGAAGCCGATGTGCTGGTCATTGCCGGCGACCTGACCAATTACGGTAAAACCGATGAGATGCATTCCCTGCTCAACGCCCTGGTGCGGCTGCGCATTCCCATCGTCGCGGTGCTGGGCAACCATGACTATGAGAGCGGCCAGGAACAAGAGTTGATGAAGATGATGACCACCGAAGGCATCAAAGTGCTGGACGGAAGCAGCTACGAACGCGACGGCGTGGGATTCGCCGGCGCCAAGGGCTTCCCTGGCGGTTTTGGCCGGGGCATGCTGACCGCCTTCGGAGAAAAAGAGATCAAGGCGTTTGTCCAGGCAGGGCTGGATGAAACGCTCAAACTGGAGCGCGCGCTCAGCATGCTGCGCGCCTCAAAGATCGTCATTGTGACGCACTATGCGCCTATCTGTGAGACCGTATCGGGGGAACGGCCGGAAATCTGGCCTTATCTGGGCAGCTCGCGCCTGGCTGAGGTGATTGACCGGCATCAGGCGGCACTGGCCTTCCACGGCCACGCGCACCATGGCCAAACCGACGGCAAGACCCTTGGCGGAGTGCCGGTACACAACGTGGCATTGTCATTGCTGATGGCGCAAGAGCCGCCGTGTCCGTACCGGGTATTCGACGTGTAAGTTTTCGCCGCTGGTCTTCGGTTCTTGTCACTTCGCTCCAAACCGCTTGGAAACCCTCGGCCAAGAGAGTGCCTTCCGCACCTGCAGCATGCAGCTCGCCGCGCAAGCCGGGCTCGCTGCTTTTGTACTAACCTGCTTGAGCCGCGAATAAACGCGAATGAACAACCTCCTAACATCGTTTCAAGAATACAATTGAAGGCTTCAGCAGATAGAAAAGAATTGCGCGACGTACGCGCCAGACAATAACCGTGATTAAAAAGGAGGTAAGAGCATGAAGAACATCGTTTTGGTTCACGGCGGCTTTGTGGACGGCTCAGGCTGGGCAGGTGTCTACAAAATTCTTAAAAAGAACGGCTACAACGTCAGTATCGTTCAGAATCCTACGATATCCCTGGAGGACGACGTTGCCGTTACCAATCGCATTCTTGGTTCTCAGGACGGCCCCGCAATTCTTGTAGGTCACTCCTATGGAGGAGCAGTCATTACAGAGGCAGGCACGCATTCCAAGGTGGCGGGGCTTGTCTACATCACCGCATTTGCCCCGGACAAGGGCGAATCTGTCGCCTCACTGATCAAAGATCCACCGCCCGGCGCACCGGTGCCGCCGATACTACCGCCGCAGGAAGGCTATCTATTCCTCGACAAAGCCAAGTTTCCCGCTTCGTTCGCGGCTGATGTGAACCCGGAAGAAGCCGCGTTCATGGCAGACTCTCAAGTTCCGTGGGGCGTGGAGGCCCTCAGCGGCACAATCACTGAGCCGGCGTGGAAGGCCAAGCCTAGCTGGTACCTGGTGGTTACCGAGGATAAGATGATTCCACCGGTCGCCCAGCGCGCCATGGCCAAACGTGCAGGCGCCGCGGTTGTAGAGGTCAAAGGCAGCCATGCGATCTATGTGTCGCAGCCGGCCGCCGTCGCAGACCTTATCGAACAGGCCGCGAACGGCGTGAAAGCCGCGGTGGCATAGAAAAATTGCAAACCGAACCCATCCAGTGCTTTGGCGCTCAATGTGGCCCCTCCACCTACTGAGCGCCAAGCACTGATTTCTTCTCTGCTACTATTATTCTCGAGTGAAATCAACTGGCGCCAATGTAGTAAGGATTGAAGCGGAAGCGCTGCGTGCGCTGGCCGATCGCATTGCCGGGCCCATGGCCGAGGATTTTGAACGCGCAGTGGAGTGCCTGCATTCCTGCGGCGGGCGCGTGGTTGTTACCGGCATGGGAAAGAGCGGGATCATAGCGCGGAAGATAGCGGCCACGCTCAGCTCCACCGGTACGCCGGCTCTGTATCTCCATCCTGCAGAAGCGGTGCACGGCGACCTGGGCATGCTGGTGCGCGGTGATGTGGCGTTGGCTCTTTCCTCGAGCGGCGAGACGGAAGAGATCCTGCAACTGCTAGTGACCATAAGGCGCATCGGCAGCAAGCTGATAACGATTACCGGCGACAAGCTTTATTCCTCGAACTCACACAAGCGATCTTCAATCAAGCGCTCCACACTGGCGCAGGCGGCGGACGTGGCGCTCGATTGCTCGATCGATCAGGAAGCATGCTCGCTGGGGCTGGCACCCACGGCATCGACCACGGCCATGCTGGCGCTGGGCGACGCGCTCGCGGTCGCGCTGTCAGAAAAGCGCGGCTTCAAGGAAGAAGACTTCGCGGACCTGCATCCGGGAGGCAAGCTGGGCAAGAAGCTGGCGCGCGTCTCGCAGCTGATGCACAGCGGCGACGCGGTGCCGCGCGTCTCGCGCACCACCAAGATGGTGGACGTGATTTACGAGATGTCGCGCAAGGGGCTGGGCATTACTACGGTGGTAGAAGGCAACAAACTGCTGGGCGTGATCAGTGACGGAGACCTGCGCCGGCTGCTGGAGAAACGCAAAGATGTGCTCAGCCTGACCGCTGGCGACTGCCTCAGCGCTAATCCAAAGACGATCCCGCCGGACGAGTTCGCCATGACCGCGCTGCACATAATGGAAGAGAAGAAGATCACTTCCCTGGTGGTGACCGGCAGCGACGGCACGGTGGAAGGAATTATCCATCTGCATGATTTGTGGGGAACGCAGATGGTTTAGAAGCAGCTGTTAGCTATTAGCTCTTGGCCTTTGGCTTTGTGTCGCGAGCTGGACCTGGTTGGCTAAAGGCTAAGAGCTAAGTGCTAAAGGCTGACTGATGTCCACCGATCGCGCAAAGAAAATCAAAGTCATCTTGTTTGACGTGGATGGCGTCCTTACTGACGGCTCCATATGGCTCTTCCCTGCCCCGGACCAGGGGCCGCGCAGCACGGACGCGCACGCGCAGAAACACGCAGACCTGCCCGGGTTCGGCATCATTAGCCAGAACATGATTGAGGCCAAAGGCTTCAACGCGCATGACGGTACAGGAATCTCGCTGGCCCGGATGGGTGGGCTGAAGACTGGCATGGTGACCAAGCGCATTTCGGAAACCGTAGCCTTGCGGGCGCGCGACCTGAAGATCGATTTTCTCTTTCAGGGCGCGCAGAACAAGTCAGAGGTACTGGATAAGATCGTGGCGGAGAGCGGCTTTCGCGAAGAGCAGATCGCCTACGTGGGCGACGACGTGATTGATTTGCCGATCATGCTGCGCTGCGGGCTGGCCATCGCCGTGGCCAATGCCCGTCCGCAGGTGAAGGCGATCGCGCATCATGAAACGGCCTCACGCGGCGGGCACGGCGCGGGGCGGGATGCGGTGGAATACATTCTTGAGGCGCAGGGCACGCTGGATAAAGTGATTGACGCGTACATTCATGCGCGGACGTCGATCCGGGAGTAATAAAGAATCGCTGTGATCGCCGTAATCGCGCGTGATCGGAAAATCAAAAGCGCTCGAGTGTCTCGCGAGAACTCCCTGACGCCGCATGGCAGAGGATACTTGCTCGGGATCCTTCGACTTGCCCTCCGTCCCACCCCAGCAAGCCAAAGGCGGGCTTGCTGGGGGCCCCGGGTCGCTCCGCTCCTTCGGGCGGCGCTCAGGATGACAGGGATAGGAAGCATGGTAACGCGGACGGTGTCTCGCAGGTGGAAGCGACCCGCGATAAAGGGCGAACCCGCTGCCACGGGGGCGTAGAGATCTCCAAGCGAGACGAGCTGTGGCGGTTTCGGAGCGTAGCGACAAAAAGAAATGACCCACCGGTTTCCCTGCCAAGACGCTTGCGCGCCGAACCGGTGGGTCAGTTTTTGTACGTTGGCTGCCAGGTACTGCAGCTACTTAGGTTAGAAGCAGCAACTCGCAAAAGGTTGCCATAAGCAGATTCATTGCTACTTTGCAGGGGCTAAAGCCCGGTCAATTAGAGCAGCTTATGGCACGGATGAATCGTGCCCTGATACCTGCAGAGGCTAAAGCCATACAACCATTTGTTCTTTCAGGGGCTGAAAAGCCCAAATTCAATTTGAGCATTTACGGCCCGCTTTCGCTCCGCTCACCCCCACCTAAAGGTGAGGACTGGGTCGTGCCCTGACACTTGGGTCGCTTTGGGAGACCTTCATTTACAGGCCGTAGTTTTTTGGTTTTTAGAGGGTTGAAGCCCCAGTCAAAACAACGTCTTGTTGCGCCCCGGGACAGCCTTTGACGAGTGAAAATATTTTTTGAAAAACATGTCCCGGAAGGTCGAAAAAACTGCACATATAAGTAGGGGGGAGTTTTTTACGCAACCTCTCCAACCACTCTCTGAACCCGGCGTAAGGGGCTTAGCGCGTGGAGATTCGGCAACGGTTGGAGCCGCGGCCATCAGCCGATCAGATTCCTTCGGCCGTGAATCAATTACTGTCCGGGGAGGGCGGCTTGAGCGAGCGCACGAACGCGACGAAATTGGGGTCTTTGCGTAGGCCGGCAAATTCGTTGTCATGGAGCGCGCTTCTGATCGGGTAGCCCTCTTCATTGGCCTTGCTCAGGTAATGGCGGCAGCGCTCGAGATCGCCGTGCCGGCCGTACATCTGCGCCATCACGTAGTGAAAGTGCCCCAGATCATTGGAGGTAACCAGCTTCACGGATACGCCGCCCGAAGGCGCGCGCTCAAAGATCCCGGGATCAATCTGCATGGCGCGCTGGTACTCTCTGGTGGCGCTATCAAAATCTTTCTGGGAGAAATAGGCGGTGCCCAGGTTGCTGTGGAAGCTGGCATTCTCTTCATTCAGCTTGATGGCCTTCTTATATTCCTTGATGGCCGAGCCAAATTTTCTGACGTTGTAGTAGAGCGCACCCAGATTGTTGTAAGCCTCGGGATAGGTTTTATCGTCTTTGATGGCGCGCTGAAATTCTTTCCTGGCCTCGGAGTCGCGCCGGAGCAGGAGCAGGCAGATGCCGACTTTATTGTGCAGGACAGCGCTCTCCCCCTTCTTGATGGCAGCGCGATAGTAGTCGATGGAATCCAGATAGGCTTTTTGCCCGCGCAGGGCGTCACCCTGCTGTTCCAGTTCCGCCACGGTGGCGTTTTCAGGAGGGGGCGGCACACGCAACGCTGAGTCGGGGTTCGAAGGCGAGGTGGGTTCCTGGGCGCGGAGCGGCAAGGCAAGCGCCAGAAGTGCTGAGATGACTAACAAGCGGCAGAAGCGACCCATGATGGGCCTCCTTAGTGCGGCCTGTCCTTGCCCGGACTGGGGGTGGCCGCAGGCTTGATTCCCTTATTATCGTCCTTATTTTCGTCTTTGGAACCGCCAAATATGCGGCCCCAGAAACCCTTCTTTTTCTTCTCTGAATCGGGCGTCTCGGCCTGATTTTGGGGGTTTCCAGCGGGCTGCTGCGAAACCGTACCAGGATTCCCCACTGTATTAGACGCCGGAGGAGTAGGAGTCGCCTTGGGTTCTATGCCAAAAATTCTCTGGAAAACGTTGCCATGTGCCGTCTGTTCACAGGTTTGAGTGGGCTGAGTGCCATCGATAAAGGCGGTCGTATAGTCGTCCGGGCAGGCCGGGGTGGCAATCTGGTTGGTGGCTTTATCCAGGGTGAGCTCAACCACACCCTGGGGCGGCGCAAAAGGCTTAACGTCAGAGTAATTGGGCAGATCGACGGCCCGCTTCATGAACTCGGTCCAGATGGGCAAGGCGATGGCCGAACCGCTCAGGTGAATATCACTGTAGTCGTCATAGCCGACCCAAACAATGCAGAGCAGGTTGGAAGTAAAGCCGGCAAACCAGCCATCGTGGGAACTGCCGGTTTTGCCCGCGGCAGGAGCCGTAAACTTGCGCGCCCGTACCCCGGCGGGCCCGGCGGCAGTACCGTTATTAATTACGCCCTGCAGCATGTCAGTAATCACGTAAGCCACGCGCGGATCGAGCACCTGGGTTTTTTGCGCCTGATAGTTGTCGATGATATCGCCGTTGGCGTCGCGAACGGAGCTGATCATGATCGGCATGATCCGCTCTCCGTTGTTGCTGAAGATGGTATAGGCCGAGGCCATTTCCATGGGCGTGGCGTCATAGGAGCCCAGAGCCATGGCAGGTGTGGCCCTGACTGAGGTAATGCCCGCAATCTTGGCCAGATTGGCAACTTTGTCATACCCAACCATCTCTGCGACCTTGACCGTGGCGTTGTTCAGCGAATGAGCCAGGGCAAACTGCGCTGTAACCTGTCCGTGGTATTCCTCTTTGTAGTTACGCGGAGTGTAAACGTCATCGCCGTTGATGAAAGCCGTGGGCGAGTCGTCCACCAGGCTGGACGGAGTAAAAATGGGTTGCTCATTGGTGACAGCGTTGTTCACGGCAGCCGCGTACACAAAAGGCTTGAAGATCGAGCCCGTGGGACGCTTGGCGACGGCGTGATTGAGCTGGCTGAAACCGTAATTCCGTCCGCCCACCAGCGCCAGCACTTCACCGGTGTGAGGATCGAGCGCAACCAAGGCCACCTGAGGAATTGGCCCGGGCACAACCTTGGTTTCAAACTTATTTTTGCCGACCTTCACCTTCTTGGTACGCAGCTTCTTCACCTGTGCGTCCACTTCTTTCAAGCCGGTGTCGACGGCCTGGGCAGCTACCTGCTGCAACGTGGGGTCGAGCGTGGTGTAAATACGGAAGCCCTCAGAATTCAGGTCTTCTTCACTATATTTGTTGACCAACTGCTCGCGGATCAGATCAACGAAGTACGGCGCATCACTGGCTTCAACGTTCTGCGGGGCGAGTTTGAGCGGGGTGGCTTTGGCGGCGTCGGCCTGGGCGCGAGTGATTGAACCTGTTTCAACCATGGCGTCGAGCACCAGGTTTCTGCGGTCCTGGGCGCGCTCCGGATGCCGGTAAGGCGAGAGATAACTTGGTCGCTGGACCAGGGCAGCCAGCAGGGCGGCTTCAGGCAGCGTAATATCCTTTAAGTCCTTGCTGAAGTACGCCTGGGCCGCCTCTCCGAAGCCGGTGATGGTGAATGAGCCGCGCTGTCCCATGTCCACTTGGTTGGCATATAGCTCAAAAATCTGCTTTTTGGAGAAACGCTGTTCCAGTTCGATGGATATGAGGATTTCTGTGAGCTTGCGCTTCAGCTTCTTTTCCGGAGATAGAAAGAAGCCGCGAGCGACCTGCATGGTGATGGTGGAACCGCCCTGCCGGTTACCGCCCTGGCGGAGATCGACCCAGGCAGCCTGCATCAGCCGCCAGTAATTTACACCGCTATGATGAAAGAAACGCCGGTCCTCGATCGACGTCACCGCGTCGACCATAACCTTGGGGATGTCGTCATACTTGACGAGGCGGCGCTTGGAGCGCGCCTGGCCGTCGAACAGCCCGGTGACAAGCTGGGGTTCAAGCTCGTAGGCGGAGAGATTGTCGCCGGCATCGCCGAGCGAGGCGATCTTTTCCACCAAACCGTCTTTTACCCGGATAACCGCGCCTTCAGCGTTGTAATACGACTCAACTCCGGGCTTGATCTCAATGGCGTCCTTCAGAACTCTGTAGACGCCGAGCTTGGATTTGCCCTGCTCACCGGCTTCAGTGTAACCGGCGTGGCGCAGATAGTTGGATACCTCACGCGGATCAGCCTTCTGGCCAATACGGACGGAGCGCGGCTGAGCGTAAATCTTGGCTGTATTGGCGAAAATCTGCCCGCTCATACGCTGCTCGACGATCTTCTGGTACTTGATGTAGTAGTACGAGAACACCCCAAACAGCACGATGCAGACGATGAGGAAAGCAGCCAGGCCGGCGCGAAGAAATGGGCTCTTCAGGCTGCCACGGAAGCCTTTGACGCGAGGAATTTTAATTTTAATTGCCATGTCCAAGCAGGCGGAGTACGCCCTTTTTTTCTCTCAGACTCATGGCGGGCCAGAGCGTTACCTGCGCTGGTGCTGAGAAGTTCGGTCTTCCCTATTATATCCGTTTGTTCATGGAGTTGGCGTTGAAATCCAAATCCACCGGATGCACAATCATGTCGACGTGGATCCGGTACTTGACCGAGATGCCCAGCCCACTAGGCGTCCGGGTGACGACGATCTGATCTTCTTTCAGTTTGATGTTGTCGTCCTGGGCTTTGGTGATCACGATCTTCTTGATATCGTCTTCCGTCATCGACGTGTAGCTGTTGCGCCGCGCGATGTCATCCAGCGTGTCCTGGAACTGGTAGTTGTTGAAATACGGCGGAATCATATTCCACGCCACGTAGAAGCTGCCGACGATCACGACCAATCCGATTAGACCTTTTATTTTTCCCATAAATCCAGCCGCAACCTCCTTCAGTGCCGCACTCAGGGCCGGACCAACTGCTTGAAAGTGGTTTCGATGCCGGGGATGTTAGCATCCTGTGACTGGCGTGTCGAGCGGGAAACCACCTCGACATGGCCTTCCGTAACTTTTTTGCCAACATTGATTCTGTAGGGAATTCCGACCAAATCCGCATCCTTAAACTTCACTCCTGGCCGCTCATCGCGATCATCCAGCAGCACACTGAATCCCGCGCCTTCCAGCTTCTGCGCAATCTCCTCCGCCGTCTTGGCGATGGTTACGTCAGTAACATTGGTCGGCGTCACCACCACGTCAAACGGGGCAATCTGCAGCGGCAGCCAGAAGCCGTCCTTATCATTGTTCTGTTCGATCGCCGCCGTCAGGATCCTCTCCACGCCAATGCCGTAGCTGCCCATAATCGGCGTGACTTCTTTGCCGTCTTTATCCAGCACAGTCGCGCCCATCGATTTCGAATATTTGTATCCCAGCTTGAAAATGTGTCCAATCTCCATAGCCTTGCCGACCACCAGCGGGCTCCCACAATTCTGGCAGCCCTCACCTGCCGACACATTGCGCAGGTCCACCCACTCCGTCGGATGGAAGTCCCGCAGCGGCGTCACATTCTTCAGGTGGTAGTTTTCTTTGTTCGCGCCGGTAATCAGGTTCTTGCGGCCTTTCAGCGCCGTGTCCGCCAGCATCAGCGGCAGCGCCTCCAGGATGATCGCCTGCGTCACGCTTCCCAGCTGTTGCGCGCCAGCAGCCAACGCCGGGACCTTCACCGGCCCCAGGTATCCCGCGGGCGACATAAACACCCGCTGAATCTCTTCTTCATGCATCGGCCTGAACTCTTTGCCATCCAGCGCCGTCGTCAGCTTGGCTTCGTTCAGTGAATGATCACCGCGTAGCAACACAATCACCGGCTTGGTCTTCACCTGCCCTGGATTCTTCTTGTCGGGCTCAACCTGCATCAGCGCCAGCGTCTTGATCTTCTGTGTCGGAGAAACTCCCAGAAACTTCGCTACATCTTCAATCGTCTTCATCCCTGGCGTGTGAACTTCTTCCGGCTGTCCATCACCCGGCAGATCTTCCGCTGGCGTCAACTGTGAAGTAGCTTTCTCCAGGTTGGCTGCATAGCCGCATTTTTCGCAACTCGCAACCATGTCTTCGCCCGCATCGGTCATCGACATAAACTCATGCGACTGCGATCCGCCCATCGCGCCTGAATGCGCCTCCACCACGGCATACTTCAGCCCACAGCGGTCAAATATCCGCCGATAGACCTCATAATGCTTCTGGTAGCTCACATCCAGCCCCGCCTCATCGATATCGAACGAGTACGAATCTTTCATCGTGAACTGCCGCACCCTGATCAACCCTGACTTCGGCCTTGGCTCGTCCCTGAACTTGTTCTGTATCTGGTACCAGATCTGCGGCAGTTGTTTGTAACTGCGCAGCTCTTTGCGCGCGATATCGGTCATGATCTCTTCATGCGTCATGCCCAGGCACAGGTCGGCGCCTTTGCGGTCTTTCAGGCGAAACATGTTGTCGCCCATCAACTGCCAGCGTCCGCTCTGCTCCCACAGCTCGCGCGGATGGATCGCCGGTAGCAAAAACTCCTGGCCAATCCTGTTCATCTCCTCGCGGATCACGTCAATAATCTTCAATATCGACCGCTGCCCCATGAACAGGTACGAGTAGATTCCGGCGCCCAGCTGCCGTATATACCCCGAGCGGACCAGAAACTTGTGGCTGGCGACCTCGGCGTCCGCCGGCGCTTCGCGCAGTGTGGGAATAAAAAGTTGTGACCAACGATGCATGGTTATCAGCTGACCTCAATCTGGCAATGAAGAAGAATCAATCATTGTAACAAGGAGAGCGGATTCTCTCCTCGCGCCTGCGGCCCGCGCGCAGCGTAGCGGAGCGCGCAGAAAGAATTAGAAGGCATCAGTCGAGCGATTGATAGATACAGACTTGCCAAGGTGGGCGATAGCGTCCGAAATGGAGTTGGAGTTGTGTTCCTTTCGCGTCTCTGTGGTGACTACAGCGCCTGGATCAGCTTCTGGTGGTAGTCTTCGCCGTAGATGTAGCTGAAATTTTCCGCCAGCGTTCTGGCTTTTTCATAGAAGGAGATCATGTCCGAGCTGCCCCGGCCAATAAGCGTCTGGAAGGTGGGTGGCTGGGCAAAAGGAGCAATCGCCATGCGCACCAGCCACCAGCGCAGGCTTAGGCGCATGACCAGGGAGGAATGCAGGCATTGGATGCACACGTCGCGCAGGGAAAGCACCTCTTCCCGCAACACCGGATCCAGCACGCGCCAGTTCTCCGCCCGTTCGTACCTCGTCCAGCCCAGGAAGACCCGCGCGTTATTGGAGAGGTTGTTGCAATAGTGCAGCGCCAGGTGAATGCGCTTCCACTGCACTTTCCTGAACTCTTCCGGGGAATGTATGCTGCGGAAATGCTCTTCCGCCTCGGGATGGAACGCACCGTTCAGCAACTCCATGTCCAGGCTCAGCAGGAAAGGAAAGACGTCCTGCGGTGAACGCTTGGAAAACCCGCAGGTGAAACGGTAAATCAACCGCGCAAACAGAAGAGAGCCGAGCGTAAGCAGCACAACTATCATGGTGGATTTATGGGCCATCAGTCTTTCCTTCCCGGCCTCAATACCTTCAGGTATCCACGCGCGATCCGCAGCATCTCGTCCGGCGGCATGGGAGGCGTCCATGCTTTTTCTTCCGGCTCCTGGCGGAAGAACGCCATGATCCAGAGGACCAGCGCCAAGATGTATGCCACAGCGGAGGCATTTTGGGTAAAGCTTTGGACTTTTGTTCCAAAAACCGAAAGCGCTAAATAGCCGATCAGCGTTCCCATGGCGGAAGCGCCAAAGCCGGAGGCTATGCCGAAGGGATATCGGCGAAAGGGAACGAACAGCGGTTTGAGGAGGGCGCTGAACAGGGCGACGATGGCAAGCTGGATGAAATTAATGGGGATACTAATTTTTAATATTAAGCTTACTAATTGATCAGCAGGAAAAAGAGGGTTTGCAATCGAGTCTATGGTCGTTGCTAACAGAACTATGCCAATAGCGCCATAGTAGAGGATCTGGAACCAGCGCAAACGGTAAAACCCTTCGTAAACCCAATGAAACACTTCGTGGAGGGCGGCGAGGCCGAGCAGGAGAACCATAGCTTCGGTCCACCAGAACGCATAAAAATAGACTCGATAATTGTTAACAGATGCAAGGCGTACGGCAGTGACGGCAACGGTATAAAGCGAATAGGCAAAAAAGAGCGGAAAATGCCGACGCGCATTCCGCATAAACAATAAAATTACGAGCCAGACCTCCAGGCCGAGAGAGACAGTTAACTCTACCAAGTTGCTGAGATTCATATATGTTAAAGGGGCCAGCTTTTAAACCGGCCCCTTGGACGGTGAAAAGTCACAATTATCCTACAGGGCACTGCGTGGTCCCGGGAGTGCATAGCGGAGGCTGACCCGGGCCACCGAATTGCTCTATGGCTACGTTTTTTGGGCATTGGGGTTGGCCGGTAAAGCACAATGGCGGGTCTCCAGATCCGTTAGCCTGAGAAGCCTGAGACGCTTGGATAGACCCGCTTGAAAACAGCAAACCCAAAGTCAAAATCATCCTGATAACCGCTTTTGTCATGTTTCCTCCTTGTTCCAATTGGGGAACTTAAGAGAAAGCATAAGCGGCCTTTATCTTTTTTGAAATGAATAGCTTAGGTAACTGCGGTTTCTGGAAAAGCGTTGGGAGAGGCGTTCTGCCTGATAAAATAAAGAGTTTTCCGTGGCCCGGATTGAGGCCATAGCGTTCGCAATTTCGAATCGGAATACCTAGAGGATACGCTTGACTTCGTTATCTTTAGGTAGCATCATTTAGGTGATCTTGCAGGTAGCAGGCTTTGATGAGTCCGCGCAATCCAAAATCCGGCAAGAAGAGCCCGCTGCCCAAGTTGACGCCCCGGCGTCGCGGCCAAGGCGACATTGAGCCCACTACGCCCAAGAGCTACACGTTGCCTTATTACGTAATCCTGGAGCTGCGGAAATTGGCCGGTGAGTACGGTTCGCAGGGCCGGGCCTTGCAGGTGGCCACAGAAATAACGGCCCGACTCAGGAATCCTCCCGCGGTCAGCCGCCCCGATCCCGATACTCTGATGCGGATGACCTATAAGCTGCCGCCGCGCACCATCCGCGTGATTGACGAGCTGGCGCACACGCACTATGAGGATGCAGGGCAGGCGATTGAGGCCAGTTTGAAGGCACTGAAGATGAAGAAAATCGATTAGCGCGAAAGGACCCGGTCCACCAGTTCTTCCACGGTAAATACCGCTCCGGCAAAATTCTCCAGTCCCTCGCCTAAGATTAGCGCCTCGGCTTCGTGCTGGCCAATGGCTGCGTGCACCGCGTCAAACCGGCCCAGCAGCTTGATCTCTTTCCCGGGCGTGGCGTGCATCCTGAGCCAGCTCTCCAGGGCGCAGGCCGCTTGCAGGCCGGCCATGCGGAGGCATACTAGATAAGCGGAACCATCGGCTTCATTGATCTGGAAAACGGCTGTCTTCATGAGGGCTCCCCTTGTGCGGCTGGCGAAGCGGAATTTACCGTATTATGCTATCTCTAGGTAGCAGGGTCAAGCTTAATCGGCAATCTCAATGATTTCAATTTCGGTGAAGATTTCCCGGATGTCCTCCCAAGCCAGGGCCCTGACCTCGGGAACGTCGGGCATGCCATGGGCGGTCAGGAATTCCCGCATGTTGAGATACAGGCGGCCCTGAGCGTCCGCATAGAAGCCGGGAATGACGGGAGTAAGATCAGGCCGCAATCTGGCGCTCCTTGGTCTCTCAAATAACTAGTGACAGCTATGGGTCTGAGCGTTTCAAAATATAATGATACCTAGAGATAAAAATAATACTTGACACCCGTGGGTAGCAATACGTATTGTACAAAACTTGGTGGACAGGCTGGGCTGTTCCAAAATGGGAATTCGGTGAAGATATTTAGAAAGTTCTAAATTGACAAAAGGAGAGCCTGTTTATAACGTGCGAAGGAACGTTCAGTCACTTTGGTTCATCCGGCCTTAAAACGGCGTTGAAGTGAAAGGGCGCCTCGCTTTGCATAACCCCCTTGAGCAAGAGGCATCGCCTCATAAAAGAAAGAGAGGATTCTGATGCGGTTCATGCAAACAGTTGTGATTGCGATTTCAACGTTGCTGCTGGCGGCTGTATTTAATGGCCAGCAGAATACAGCCCGCGAAGAAGAAACAATCATTCGAACAGCGTATGCAAAGCTGTCGTATGCAGACGAGGTTCGAATCATCCTCGGCGCCGTGCTAGACACAGAACGCGACAAACTGTGGAAAAGCCCGGTCAACCTGGCGGACCCTGCTTTAAGTTCCCGGCTGAGCTTTGAGCTCAGTGATTTCAGGTTTGGCAAGGTCAGCGATATAGCTGAGCGTAAGATGGGTGAGTTCGATGGAATCTCCACGCAGATTGGTGGAGAAATTCTGAATGTCACCCCAAGCGTTTACAACTATTCCGTTCATGGGCAATATTCCGGGTATGTCGCATATGTTAAGTTCGCGTGGAAGCCATCGCCCTACACGATCATTTCTCCCCCGGAGAAATGGACCGTAACCAAGGCCTTGGCTGACCCGCAGTTTGAAGGCAAGTCATACACGACATATGCCACTTATTCGGTGACACTCACATTCGCTCACAAGTCTCGGACGTATAACTCGATGGCGTTGTATGGGCATGACGACAAAGGCAAAGCCCAGATTGCCTTTCTGGATGGAGTTGCGGATCCCACCGCAATCATGTTTGCCCTAGACCATTCGCTCTATCCGGCGGCTTTTGTCGAGAGTGATTTGAAGACAGTCCCTTTCGTGGACAAGTGGCTCTATGACAATGCTCGTACCTGCAATGCGAAGAGCGAGGCCGACAACGGCCGGGTGGACGTTTGTTGTGATACCGGCAGTGGGCGTTGTGGCGTTTCAAAGTCTTCTTTAGCGCCAAGATCAGCAGGATCCAGACCTTCACATCCCACTCAACTATTGCCGGCAAGCTTTAACGTGTCCGCCGCTCTGATTCATCCGGTGTTATTGCCGCAAACCACCACTCCGTCATGCAAGCAGTTCAACGTCAGCACCTCTTTTCCGCACGACCTCGCTAATGGTCTTGAGCATAATACCGGAGCACATGAGTTTAATGCTTTTGTTTCCGGAAGCTGTACGTATACAGACGGAACTGCCATACCCGGTCCCTGCAACGCTCAGTGTTCTGCCCAAACTTCTTCCGTACTTACCGACAACGGCAGCTTGACCGGCATAGTTTTTGTTCATGCCTTGGCAACCGTTGATTCCAGTGGCGGCGACTTTGACAACGGAGGTTCCACTGCTATCAGCTGCCAGGGGATCAGTGGGGGAACTGTGCGGAGTTGTACGTTTCCCTGCAGCACGACCGTAAGTGTAACGGCAGGCGGGAAGGGGAATTTGAGTGCCACGGTTTCCTTTCCTCCGAGCCAACTATGGGGTGATCAGAATTCTGGTGTAATGAACTGCCAACCAAGGGACTCTACACCCACGACAACCAGTTGTGATACAACGGACCAGACATTCACAAAGAACGGCACTACGGTTTGCGAGCCTCTAATCGTAGATCTCACGGGAGATGGATTTCACCTAACCGATTCTGCTCATGGGGTGGTTTTTGACATCCTCGCTAACAACAATCCTTTTAAAATCCCCTGGATCGCCGACTCCAGAAATGCTTTTCTCGTCTTGGATCGAAACGGCAACGGGAAGGTTGACAATGCCTTAGAACTTTTCAGTAACGTTGCGCCTCAAATGCCGTCGGATCATCCGAACGGCTTTCTGGCGCTGGCTATGTACGACAAACCAGAATACGGAGGAAATGGCGACGGAGTAATCGACTCCAAGGACCTGATTTTCTCCCAGTTGCGTCTGTGGATAGATGCGAACCATGACGGGATCAGCCAGCCGGGAGAACTGCACACGCTGCCGGAGATGGGCGTGTTCTCCATCAGCCTTGACTACTCCCTCTCTCGCCGGACGGATGAGTTTGGAAACGTGTTCCGATACAAGGCGAGAGTCAATCCCGGTTTGCAAGGCTCTGCCGACGTGGGGCCAATGATCTACGATGTTTTCTTTGTGAACAAATAGCAATACGCTCCGAAGTCTTTCCGCAAAGGGTGAGCCCACACTGGAGGCCGTAATAACAATACGGTCTCCGATTTTTTAGGCCGGAACGAACCCGGATCCCAAATGTGCCCTGTCATGCCAAGATGACACCAGCTGCTAATGGAGACTGATTTTATGCAATATGTGAAGGCAGTTTGCGTAGTTCTGCTCAATTTAGCGGGATTGCTCGTAAGCGCCCAGAGTTTCGAACTGAATACCGCGTCGGACGGGAAGGGCGATTCGGGCTATTGGACGAAATGGGACTCGACTCACAATCGGTTACTGATGTATCGCGACTCAAGCTCGCCAGATACACCATCGGCAAGAGTCTTGAGCGGTAGTGGCACCAGTGTGCCGATTTTTATTCTGCACGATTTTCGCGACGCCAAGTTCGCGGATATCTGGGCTGCCGCGGCAACTCCGGAAGGCGGGATGATTCTGAGTGTGGTTATCGGCTTCGGCGATCGACCTACGCCTGAGACCGCATCATCAAAACCTATTCCGCCAGCAAAGGTCTTCTTGCTTACTTACGGGCCTGATGGGGCACTGAAAAAAGTTTGGAACGTAGCGCCCTACCTTCATGAGGCGCTCGCGGTGGATCCGTCGGGCAATGTCTTCGCCCTGGGTACGCGGGATGCTGGCCCAGAAGGATTTCCTATGCTCATCAAATACTCTCCAGCAGGGTCGGTTCTGGGAGAATTTGTTTCTTCTAAGATGTTTGCCAACGGTGACAAGGTCCTTAAGGGCAGTCCGGTGAACGGCCCTTCGGGGTTGTTTCTCCGTAATCAGCAACTCCTGTTGTGGGTGTCGTCCAGTCGGGAAGCGTTCCGGCTTTCCTTAACCGGCGATCTGCGCCGCAAAATAGCGGTTGGATCGGCGCTGGACCGCCTTGCTGTACAGAACGGCTTTGCTCAAGCCACCATTGCAGAACTTGCGTTGGATGACAGTGGCGGTCTGCTACTCCAGGTACGATTCTGGCCTTCAAAGACTTCGTTAGCAGGGATGATGTTAGGTATGGTCAGCATACCAAGTGATGGAAGTGAAGCAAAGCTGGTTGGCCCCCTGACCGCTGCTTCCTCCGGCACGCAACATTTCCTGGGCATTGCCGAAGACGGGAAGAATGTAGTCATCGAACATGCCGGTAATGGCCGCGCATTGGTACACAAAGAGTAGATTGCAGCAGAAGTTCATAAGCCGGGAAGGATGGCAGGCCTTTCCCGGCTCTTTCTCCAAAGGCGCTCTCTGGATGACTGTTAAACGAATGGTGTTCGGCGTGTTCTTGGCCTTCTGGGCACTTATTGCCGGGTTATGGCTTCTGCTACAGACTTGGCGCGGCTTGGACGCATTTATGATCTTTCTCGGTGGGATCCTAGTCGCCTATGCTCTCACCTTTTTTCTATTCTTTTTTCTCCATTGGAGGCACGCCAAAAAACCGTGTTCTTTGTGACTGAATAGCAAGTACGCTTCCGAAGTCTTTCCGCAAGGGAGAGCCCGCACTGGAGGCCGTAATACAATACGGCCTCCGATTTTTTAGGCCGATGATAGGCAAATTCTTATGAGTGGTTCCCGATAAGCGGCGATTTTCCGAATGTGAAGGGTGTTTTTCCCTTGACACAAAAGCGAACAAATGGTAAAGTTGGAAGTTCGCTCCAGAGCGGAAAAGTAGTGCGGTGAACGGTCTTTGACAAAAGAAGCTTTTAGCTCCTAGCCTTTAGCCAGAAACCCTGGAAAAACCTTGGGTCACTTTGGGTCGAATTGGGTCGACATAGGGGGAGGGTACCTCAAAATCGGGTGATCGGGACATCGGGTAATCGGAAAATCAAAACCCAAGCCCCAAGCCCCACAGCCGAGGGTGACTGTGATACACGAGCCATCGTCGGGTTCGACCTCTCAACCTCACGCCAAATCAACATCAATCGCTCAACCCCACGCCAATCAGGGATGAACGGGGATGGCTACGCTGAAACCTACGCCAAACTGGGATGGCATGGGATGAACCCAGGGGGGAGGGGTACCTCAAGATCGGGTGATCGCCACCAGCATCGACTGGCTGGGAGCGGCGGACCCCGCCAACCTCTGCGCCTCCCGCCCGTCTTATACAATGACCGGTTTGACACCCGGAGGGAGAAGAACAAGATGCCCCACCAACTTTTAAAGCTCATAGGATCAGTGCTGTTCACGGCCGCTGTCGCGCTTGGCCAGACCGCCCAGCCCACGCCCACGCCTGACTTGAGATCGCCCAGGAAACCCGCTGACGCCAAGAAAGTGGATCCAGGACAGGGAGTGCCGCCAGCCAATCCTGCGCCAGCGGTCCCTGGAGTTCCCGCGGAGCGTCCTGCGCCCAAGTTTGAGATCGCCAACATCGATAAGAGCGTTGACCCCTGCGCCGACTTTTACCAGTACGCTTGCGGCAACTGGATCAAGAACAATCCTATTCCCGGAGACCAGCCGACCTGGATCAGCTTTAATGAAGTTTACGAGCACAACCTGGTGGTGCTGCGGCAGATCCTGGAGAAGGCCAGCGCCAATGACCCCAATCGCGGCCCGGTGCTGCAGAAGATTGGCGACTTTTATGCCGCGTGTATGGACGAGGCTGCCGCCAACAAAGCCGGCTATGCGCCGTTGAAGCCGGAGCTGGACCGCATTGCCGCGGTCAAAGACAAGACGCAGATGATTGAAGTGATGTCGCACGAGCAGCTGATTGGGCCCAATCCCCTGCTCGGCTTCGGCTCCGGCCCTGACCTGCACGACGCGGACATGACCATTGCTTCCATCGACCAGAGCGGACTCACCCTGCCGGACCGCGATTACTACCTGAAAGACGACGCGCCGACGCTTGCTATCCGCAAGTCGTTTGTCGATCACATTAAGAAGATGTTCAGCCTGATTGGGCAGTCGCCGGAGCAGGCCGCGCAGAGCGCCGATACCGTGTTGAAGATCGAAACCGAGCTGGCCAGGGCGTACATGGAGCGCACGCTGCGGCGCGATCCTAAAAATCGCGACCACAAAATGACGGTTGCGCAGGCGGAAGCGCTGGGACCGAATTTCCATCTCGACCGCTATTTTGCCGCCAGCGGCTCGCCTGCGTTTACGGAACTCAACGTCGGCAACCCGGAGTTTTTCAAGAGTGTGAATGGGGTGATTGAGTCCACGCCGCTCGACGCATGGAAAACTTACATGACGTGGCAGATGGTCAACAATACCTCAAGCTGGCTCTCCGATGCTTTCGTCCAGGAAAACTTCAAATTTGAGCAGGCCATCACCGGGCAAAAAGAGCTGCCGGTGCGCTGGAAGCGCTGCGTCAACCTGACTGACGGTTCTCTGGGAGAAGCCCTCGGGCAGCCCTACGTGGACTTGACCTTCGGGGCTGAAGGAAAAGAGCGCATGCTGAAAATGGTGGACGCTCTGGAGACTTCGCTCAAACGCGATATCAGCGAGCTGCCCTGGATGACCGAAGCCACCAGGAAAGAAGCGCTCATCAAGCTGGCCGCCATCCGCAACAAAATTGGCTATCCTGACAAATGGCGCGACTACACCAAGCTGAGCGTCGCCCGCGGAGACTTGCTGGGAAATGTTTTTCGCGCCAGCGAGTTCGAATCCAACCGCCAGCTGCAGAAAATCGGCAAACCCGTGGACAAAAAAGAATTCGGCATGACTCCGCCAACGGTAAATGCTTATTACAGCGGCTCTCATAATGAAATTGTCTTTCCCGCCGGAATCCTGCAGCCCCCGTTCTTCGACCGCACTATGGACGACCCGATCAACATGGGCGGAATTGGCCTGGTGATTGGTCACGAACTCACTCACGGCTTCGACGATCAAGGCCGCAAGTTTGATCCCAAAGGCAATTTGCGCGACTGGTGGACCGCCGAAGATGGCAAGGAATTTGAAAAGCGCGCCAGTTGCATAGCCGATGAATACTCGAGCTTTGTCTCGGTGGATGATCTGCATTTGAACGGCCGGCTGACTTTGGGTGAAAACACCGCTGACAACGGCGGCGCGCGCATCTCTTTGATGGCTCTGCATGATCTGATGGCCCAGGCCAGGCAGGACCCCGGCAAAAAGATCGACGGTTACACGCCCGATCAGCGCTTCTTCCTGGGCTTTGGCCGCGTCTGGTGCCAGAACACAACGCCGGAGCTGGCGCGCATGCTGGTCCGCGTGGACCCTCATTCCCCAGGGCGCTGGCGCGTCAACGGCGTAGTCCGTAACATGCCCGAATTCCAGAAAGCGTTTGGCTGCAAACCCGGCCAGCCCATGGCGCCGGAGAACGCCTGCAGAGTCTGGTGATCTGGTGATGTGGTGAAGACCGGCCGGTGGTTGATTTGTAGCGCGCGCGCCGTTTGTTTCACCGGCGACTTAGGTGGAAGCCCCGGCCTTTATGGCCGGGGAAAAGTGCTGGGACAGTTCTTGGGCTTTAGCCCTGGGAAAAACGACCTCAGGCACGGCCATAAACCCGTGCCTTTTTTGCATTTGCGCGCAAGAGCAGCCAGAATGAAATAGGATCGAATCACCAGTGAGCCAAGAGACGGCACAGCCCGACTTTCCGCCGACCCAAACCCGCTCCACGACTCTCGCTTCCGCGGCCCCAAAGCTTGAATATGACCTTCGGCTCCAGCAGCGTGAATCCGCCGCCGCCCAACTCCAGCGCAGGCATCTTTGGCTTGGGAACGTGCGTATCGCGGTATTTCTGGCCATCCTCGCCCTTTGCTGGGCATCGCGCAGCAGTTTGGTTTGGTTCTACCTGTTGATCGCGGCCATCATCGTCTTTATTGCGTTGGTTGTGGTCCACCGTCGCGTGGTGCGCGCCATGAACACGGCCAGGCGCGCCGCCGCGGTCTACAGCCGAGGCCTCGCCCGGATTGAAGACCGTTGGACCGGATCCGGCGATACCGGTGACGAATTCAAAGATCCGCTCCATTTATACGCGCAAGACCTCGACATTCTCGGCGAAGGCAGCCTCTTCCAATTGCTCTCCACCGCGCGCACGCGCATGGGAAAGCAATGCCTTGCCCAATGGTTGTTGACGCCCGCAGCCCCGCAGGAAATTCAGGAACGTCAAAGCGCGATTGCCGAGCTAAAACACAAACTCGATCTGCGGGAAGATCTCGCCGTAGCGGGCGAGAGCGAGCG
>Ga0137395_10000256_pt1 | contig 20891 bp, 26 predicted proteins | sample czobulk216metaG_FD_108283 | JGI IMG/M metagenome (GOLD analysis project Ga0137395, IMG submission 108283) | Vadose zone soil microbial communities from Angelo Coast Range Reserve, California, USA - czobulk2.16 metaG | ecosystem: Environmental > Terrestrial > Soil > Vadose zone | place: USA...
CGCCATCCGCCTCATCAGGCGGTCGCGGGTCACCTTCGCGAGAATGCCGCCCGCCATGATCGAGATCGAACGGCGGTCGCCCTTGACGATCGGCAACTGCGGCGTCAGCGCCTCGGGGAGCAAGAACCCGTCGACCAGCAGGTAGTCGATCGGCCGTCCCAGTCGCTGGAGGGCGATGCCCATCGCCCAGCGGTTGGCGCGCGACACACCGACCCGGTCGATCTCGTCAACCTCGACGATGCCCACGCCCCAGGCGTCGGCGCCTTCGAGGATGCAGTCGTAGTAATGGTCGCGTTCGTCGGCGGTCAGGAGCTTGGAGTCGTCGATCCCTTCGCAGTGGAAAAAGGGCCGCATGATGGCCGCTCCTGCGACGACGGGACCGGCCCACGGGCCACGGCCCGCCTCATCGACGCCGGCGACCGTCGCGTAACCCAGCCCGAAGGCCTGGCGCTCGAAGACCCAGAGGTCCCGGTCAGCTTTCGGCCGTTTCGGGCGTTTCGGTGCCGGCTTCGGCTTCGCTGTCGGCGGGGACGGCAGTTGTGGCAACGGCTTGACGTTTCTCCCGAATGCGGGCGCTCTTCCCGACTTTTCCTCGCAGGTAATACAGCTTGGCCCGGCGAACTTTGCCGTGCCGGACCACGTCGATCTTCTCGATCCGGGGTGAATGCAGCAGGAAACTACGCTCCACCCCGACGCCGTGAGCGATACGGCGCACCGTGAAGATCTCCTTCGTGCCGCTGCCGCGGCAGCCGATCACGATACCTTCGAAGATCTGGATCCGCTCGCGGGTGCCCTCGACGACCTTCGCGTGCACCTTGACGGTGTCGCCAGTGATCAAGGTGGGAACGTTCTTGCGCTTTGCCTCGGCGTCGAGCAGGTCGATGACGTTAGACACGGCGTACAAGGATAACACCCGGCTACGGCGTGGGCTGGTGGTCGAGCAAATCGGGACGGCGACGGCGCGTCCGCTCGGCCGCCTGTGCACGACGCCAGCGCTCGATCTCGGCGTGATGACCGGAGAGCAGCACCTGCGGAACCGGGTGACCTTCGAAAACTGCAGGCCGCGTGTAGTGCGGATACTCCAGGAGTGTCTCCGCGAATGACTCGTCCAGGGGGGACTCCTCCGAGCCGAGGACGCCGGTGACGAGCCGGCTCACGGCGTCGATCAGCACCATCGCCGGGAGCTCACCGCCGGTAAGGACGTAATCACCGATCGAGAGCTCTCGGTCGACCAGGTGCACGCTGACGCGCTCGTCGACCCCCTCGTAGCGGCCGCAGATCAGGTAGAGGTCGGCGTTGCCCGCCAGTTCGCGCACCAATCCCTGGGTGAGACGCTCCCCCTGTGGGCTCAGCAGGATCACGGGCCCCGTCCCTTCCCTGGCCCTCACCGCCTCGAAGATGGGCTCCGGCTTGAGCACCATCCCGGCGCCACCGCCGTAGGGAATGTCGTCGACCTGGCGGTGCCGGTCGTGCGTGTAATCACGTAGGTTGTGCATCCGCAGCGTAACCAACCCGGCCGCGAGGCCTCGACCGGTCACTCCCGAGCTCAACGGACCAGGGAACAGCTCGGGGAAGAGGGTCAGGATCTCAATCTTCACGCCTGCGTCTCTTCGTCCAACTCGACGGTGATGCGACCCTCCGAGGGCGCGATCGACCGGACAACGCTGCGAATCATTGGGATCAAGACCTCGTGGCTGCCGTCTGTAACGCGTAGCACGTCGTTTGCCGGGTAGGTAAGCACTTCGGCCACCTCGCCCAACTCTCGAGCAGCACGAGTGTCGAACACCTTCAGGCCCACCAATTGGAAGTGGTAATACCGATCGGCAGGGAGTGCCCGGGCGTCCTCGAGCGGCACCGTGCAATAGGCGCCGAGCAGCTTCTCGGCGGCGTTGCGATCGTCGATGCCGTCGAAAGTGACGAGCAAACCATCGGGTTGTTCGCTGGAGCGCGCGACCCGCAGGAGCCGTCCTGCAACCGCCACCTCGCGGCCTGGCGCGAAGCGATCGGGAAAGTCGGTCAGAAGCTCGACCCGCAGCGCGCCCTTCACGCCGTGGGCGCTCCGGACCAGACCAATCCGAAGATCGGTTTCTGGTTGCGTCGTCAAACGATCTCGACCATCACCCGGTCGTGGTTCTTGAGCGCTGCCGCACGAACCACGGCACGGATGGCGTCGATGTTTCGTCCGCCCCGGCCGATGACCTTGCCGACATCCTCGTTAGCTAGCGTGACCTCGACCCGGTTGGTGCGCTCGCCTTCGACCATCGCGACCTTCACGTCATCGGGCTTCGACACCATCGCCTTGATGATGTAGCCGACCAGGTCGGTGTAGTCGTGCATCCTCAGGCCTCCCCCGTGGCGGTGGCCGCGGCCGGTTCCGATGCGCTCGGCGCCGCTGGTGCCACTGCCGCAGGCGCGGCGGCGGGCTTGGGCGGCTTGGTCGGCCGCTTCCGGGCCGACTCCTTGGGCAGGAGTCCCTGATCGATCAGGAAGGCGCGAGCGGTGTCCGAGGGCCGCGCTCCTTTCTGCAGCCAGACCTTGATCTTGTCCTGGTCCAGGTTGAGCTTGACCGGCTCGGTCATCGGATCGTAGGTGCCGAGAATCTCGATGAACTTGCCGTCTCGCGGCGAGCGGCTGTCCGCCACCACCAGGCGATAGAACGGATGCTTCTTTGCGCCGATGCGCCGCAGTCGAATCTTTACCGACAAATTGACCTCCTAACCTTTCAAAAGTTGAGCGGGATCGAAGGGTAATCCCTTGATGCCTCTTCCCTTCCCCATCTGTTTCATCATCTGCTGCATCTGCTGAAAGCCCTTGATCAACCGGTTTACGGCGGCGATATCCGTGCCGGCGCCGCGCGCGATGCGGCGACGGCGGCTGCCGTCGATCATCTCGGGTCGCTCTCGCTCCTTCGGCGTCATCGAGAGGATGATCGCCTCCATCTCCTTCAACTGGTCGTCACCGGGAAGGGCTCCCGCGAGGTTCTTGATCTTTCCAGCACCCGGCAGCATGCCGATGATCCCCTCCAGTGGACCCATCTTCTTGACCTGCTTCAGCTGTTCCATGAAGTCGGTAAGCGTCAGCCGCCCGGTGCGCAGCTTCTTTTCCATCGCCTGTGCCTGCGACGCGTCGACCTGGTCCTGCGCCTTCTCGATCAGCGTCAGCACGTCGCCCATGCCGAGAATCCGCGACGCCATCCGATCGGGATAGAAGATCTCGAAGTCCGTCAGCTTTTCACCGACACCGACGAATTGAATCGGTGTTTGGGTGACGGCACGCAACGAGAGGGCCGCGCCGCCGCGCGCATCGCCGTCCATCTTGGTGAGGATGGCACCGGTCAGGGCGATCGTCTGCTGGAAGGCGGTCGTGACGTTGACCGCCTGTTGCCCGGTCATGGCATCGAGCACCAGGAGCCGGTGTCGCGACGGGACGGCATCGGTGATCGCCTTCAGCTCGACGAGCAGGTCCTCATCGACCTGCAACCGGCCGGCGGTATCGACGATGACCACGTCGGCATTCACCCGTCGCGCTTCCGCGAGCGACTCGCGTGCGATCGTAACGGGATCCGTCTTCCGCGGCGCATAGGCCGGCGCATTGATGCTTTTGGCCAGCACCTCCAGCTGTTCCATCGCCGCCGGCCGCCGGACGTCGGTCGAGACCAGCAACGGGCGATGTCCTTCACGGCGGACGAACAGGGCGAGCTTGCCCGCCGTCGTGGTCTTGCCCGAGCCCTGCAGGCCGGCGAGCACGATCACGGTCGGCGGCGACGGCGCATAGGTCACCGGCGCCCGGTCGCCGAGCAGGTGCACCATCTCCTCGTTGACGATCTTCACGATCTGCTGGCCCGGATTCAGGCTGTCCATCACCTCGGCGCCGACCGCGCGGGTGCGAATGCCCGCCATGAAGTCCTTGACCACCTTGTAGTTGACGTCGGCCTCGAGCAGGGCGAGCCGGACCTCCCGCAGCCCGGCGTCGACGTCGGCCTCGCTCAACTTGCCCCGCCCGGTGAGCTTCTTCAAGGCCCGGTCGAGGCGCTCGGTCAGGGACTCAAACACGCTGTGTCCGCTCCAGCCCGAGTTTGCGTTCGTAGTCGTCCAGGTTCACCGTCGTCCGCCGCACCACGTCGTAGACGGCCGTCCGCGACACCCGTTCGCGTTTGGCGATCTCGCCATAGGACCAATCCAGCTCCCAGGCGAGGTGGAGGATGCGGCGTTGGTGCTCGGTCAGGAGCGAGCCGTAAAGATCGAGCAGGCGCAGGAGGCGGTGACGGCGTTGGTGACTGTCAAGCATTTAGCCTTGACAGTATACGGGCCTCCGGTTCACCCTCCCCGGCTGCGCTTCTCCTCGTTCCGAAGTACGAACTGCAAGAGCCAGAGAATCCCGACCACGGCGGCGCCAAGAGCCAACAGCCCAATGGCGCCGACGACGACCGCGAGAATCACGAACGTCAGACTGGTTCGTCCTCGTCGGCGGGCTCGACCCGCTCGTCCTGCAGGATCTCGAGCGCCTCGGCGGCTTGCTCTCTCGGCACCCACAGGTCGACGGCAGCGATCTCGCCGGCGGTCTCGGGGATCACCGCGGCCATCGCCTCATGCCGCAGAAAAACCTGGATCCCGGAGGCCTCGAGGACGGCCTTCCAGACGTCGGCCTCCGGCAGCCCGTTGGCCGTCACCAACTTGACGAACGCCTTTGAGGTGTCTTCGGGGGTCATCCAGCCTCCTCCATTCGCAACAACGCATCCAGGTATTGGGCGGCATCGAATCGGTTCAGGTCATCGAGGCCTTCGCCAATGCCGACGAGCTTCACCGGTACCGAAAGCTCAGCTTCGATACTAAGCACAACGCCCGCTCGGGCGCTGCCGTCCAACTTTGTCACCGCGAGTCCGGTCAGCCCGATCGCCTCCTGGAAGACTTTGACCTGCTGCGTGGAATTCTGTCCGACGTGGGCGTCGAGCACGGCGAGGAGTTCCTGTGGCGACTGCGGATCGAGCCGCTGCAGCACTCGTCGCACCTTCCGCAGCTCCTCCATCAAATCGGTGCGCGTGTGCAGGCGGCCGGCCGTATCGATGATGACGGGATTCGCGCCGCGCGCACGAGCGGCCTGCACGGCGTCAAAGGCGACCGCCCCGGGATCGGACCCCGGTTGGTGCGCAATGACATCGACCTGTGCCCGCTGTCCCCACAGCCGCAACTGCTCGATCGCGGCGGCGCGATAGGTGTCGGCGGCGGCGAGCAGTGGGCGACGACCTTCACGCCGCAGCAGGTGTGCCAGCTTTCCAATCGTGGTCGTCTTGCCCGATCCATTGACGCCGACCACCAGGACGACCGCCGGTGCTCCATCGAGGTTGAGGTCGCGGGAGCGGGCAGCCATCTGTGCAGTCAGGTCTGATTTCAGATAGCGGAGGGCGTCCGCCGGTGTGCGCAGGTGGGCACCGGCCGCCTGCCGGCGCAAGTCGGTGAGCACCCGATCGGTGGTGGGGACGCCGACGTCGGCCGCGATCAAGGTCGCTTCGAGGTCGTCCCAGAATGCCGCATCGAGGGCCGAACGGCCGAAGACCTCTTTGAGATCGGCGACGTAGGCCTGACGTCCGGTGTCCAGACTTTTCGAAAACCGTTTCCAGAATCCCTGGCGCTCGGTCGGCGCCATGTCGTCCGGATCAGGCGGAGCGTTCACCTACGGGGACCAGGGCGTCCTGATGCAGGCGAACGGACACGATGCGCGAGATCCCATGTTCTCCCAACGTGACCCCGTAGAGCACCTCGGCCTGCGCCATCGTCGAGTGGTTGTGGGTGACGATCAAAAATTGCTGGTCGCTGGCGAGCCGCTTCAAAACACGGTTGAACCGGACGACATTGGCATCGTCGAGCGCGGCGTCGACCTCATCCAGCACGTAGAACGGGCTCGGGTTGACGGCCTGCAACGCGAACAGGAAGGCCAGCGCGGTCAGCGCCCGCTCGCCGCCCGACAGCAACGTGAGGGGCTGCAGTCGCTTGCCAGGTGTCTGGGCCAGGATCTCAACGCCCTCATCGAGCGGGTTACCCTCGGGCTCTCCCTCGAGGCGAAGGGTCGCACGGCCACCTTCGAACAGCTCGGCGAAGAATTCCTGGAAGTTCACGGCGACCGATTGGAAGACGGTGCGGAACCGGCTGTCGATTTCCTCTTCGAGCCGCTGCCGCAGCTCGTTGAGCTGAGCGGTCGCGGCCTCGAGGTCGGCCAGTTGCGAGGACAGGCTGTCACAGCGCTCGCGCACCTGTGCATACTCCTCGGGCGCGAGCAGGTTGACCGCACCCATTGCATCGAGCCGTCGCTGCAGGCGCGAGACATCGCGTTCCGTCTTCTGCCAATCGACGTCCTCGATCGCCTCGGCGTCGTCCTCGATTTCCTGGCCACCCTCGCGGAGCGCAAGCGCGCAGCGGTCAACTTCGACCTGCGCCGACTCGCGGTCGTCGACCGATGCCGTCCAGGCATCGTCGGCATGAGCGAGCTCGACTTGCAGCGTGACGTTGCGTTGTTCGTCCTCGCGGAGCTGCGCCTCCAGGGCCTCGAGGGTGTCGACACCCGGGAGCTGCGTCGACTCCAGTGTCTCGAGCTCGGCGCGTAACGTCTGCGAGGTCTCGACCCACCGCAGTCGCTCCTCGTTGATGAGGGCCGGCTGAACCGCGAGCTCTCCCTCGGCGCCGCGGCGCTGGGCAAGCTCATCCCCATGCGAACGAAGCGTTTGCCGAGCCCGCTCGAGCTGGCGGACGAGGTCATCGGACCGCTGTCGTGCCAGTGCCGCCCGGAGTTCCGTCTCCTGTCGGCGGTCGGTGAGGTCACGCAGGCTGGCGGCGACCTCGAGGATCTGTTGCTCGAGTGCGCCGAGCTCCTGGTCGGCCGTTGCCTCGGCCTCGCCCTGGGCACGCTGGCGACTCAGGGTTTCGACCTGGGTCTCTTCCGCCTGCTGAAGGAGTCCGCCGATCCGAATCAGCTGCTGGCGCAGTTGCGCTTCCTGCTGGCTCTCCCGCTGAACCGCCTCGGTTGCCGCAGCCAGGGCGCCGGCGGCCTGCGCCGCCGCAGTGCGGCCGGCATCGACTCGCGCAGTCATCGTTTGCCGTTCGGCCTTAAGCGCGGATCGAACCGCGGCCAGCTCCTCGACAGCCTCAGCAGCCTGAAGCGCAGCGTGCCGCTCACCATCGAGCGCCTGCTCGGCATCGCGAATCCTGGCCTGGACCTCGAGCAACGCATCCGCGGCCCGCCCGCCTCGATAGGAGACGGCCGTAAGGATCTCCCCGCTGGGAGTCACGGCGCGCAACTCGGGATGGCCTTCCACAACACGAGCGCCCTCCGACCGATCGGCGACCAGGACCACGCCGCGAAGCAAATGGGCCAGGAGCCGGCCGGCATGATCGGGGGCACGCACCAGGTCGACAACTGCAAGCAATCCGTCGGGCATCGGGGCCGGCGCGTGGTTTTCCTGGGGGTAGAGCAGCGTGTCGCGCGCCTCCTCGGCGGAAGCCAATGCAGCTGCGGCGCTTTCGAAGCTGCGGCGGTCTCGCGCCACCCAACCGTGCAGCCAGCCCTCCAGTGCAGCCTCGACGGCAACCCGGTGCACGGGATCCACGTCGATCAGTTCGAGCAAGCGTTCCCAGTTGGCGTCACTGCGGATCGGCCAGCGACGCTGGGCACCGTCGCGCAACGTCCGAAGGGCGCCAAGCTCGGCCTCGAGTGAGCGCAGCGCCGCCTCGCGCTCCACAACCGTCTTACGCGCCGCCTCGACTCCGGCCTCGCTTTCGGCCTGGCGCTGCTCGATACTCGCGGTTTCCAGGCCAACATCAGCAAGCTCTCGCCCAGCGGCTTCGGCCCTGCGGCTCCGGCGATCGAACTCCTCGCTCAAGGTCGCATGTCGAATGGACCAGGCCTCGAGTTGGGCGCGCGCCTGCTGTTGTTGCTCGCCCAGGAATTGCCGCCGGCCTTCGAGCTGGCGAAGTTCCGCGTCGATGGATGCTGCCTCTCGCTGCGCGTCGTGGCGCTGCTTGAGACGCGCGATCCGATCGGCCTCGAGCGCCGCCTGGGTTTCGCGCGCGCCCTGCTCGCTATCCATCGCGGCCTGGAGGGCGGTGGTTGCCGCCTCGAGCTCAACGCCCGCGGCCTCGACCGCCCGAGCGAGCTCATCGACCACACGGGTCCCAGCTTGTTCGGAGGCGTCCAAGCGTTCGAGCTCGCGCTGCAGCGCCTCCAGCGCATGAACCGCCGCCAGATTGCGTTCCTGGGCGATCCGCGCCTGGTGCTCACTCTCCGCCAGGCGAAGTCGGACATCGGCCACATTCTCCTGGTGATGCCAGCGCGCCTCGCGGGCCGCGAGCAACGCCGAGCGATGCTCCGCGTAAAGCGGCTCGAACTCAGCGACCGCCTGGTTGGCCGCCGCACGCTTGTGGTCTGCCGTTTGCTGGCGGGTCAGGGCTTTGCGGAGGTGGACCATCGCCTTGCGCCAGGCATCGCGGGCAAGGCTGCCCTGGAGCACCTTGAGCGCGTCGGCGACCTTCTTGTACTCCTCGGCGGATACGGCCTGTAACCGCAACTCCTCGGCGCGGGGACTCAGCTCGTTGAGGATGTCACGCGCGCGTCGCATGTCGCGATCGGCCTCCGCCAGGCGGTTGATCGCTTCCTGCCGCTGGTCGCGAAGGCGCCGGACACCGGCTGCTTCTTCGATCAGCTCGCGGCGCAGTGCTGGGGCGGCCTGGATGACGAAGTCGATATCGTTCTGGGCGGTGACCGCGTAGCCGTCCTGGCGCAGGCCGGTACTCGCGAGCAGTGCGTCGATGTCTTTCAATCGAGCCCGCGAGCCGTTGATCATGTACTCGCTCTCACCGGAGCGGAAGAGGCGGCGCGCGACTTCGATCTCGTTGAACTCGATGTTGAGGCGCTGGTCGGCATTGTCGATCGTGAGCATGACCTCGGCCATGCCGACCGCCGACTTGCCGGGCCCCCCCGAGTAGATGACGTCTTCCATCTTCTGGCCTCGCAACCCACGCGCATTGCGCTCGCCGAGGGCCCACCGGATGGCATCGACCAGGTTGGACTTGCCGCTGCCGTTGGGGCCGACGATGGCGGTGATCCCTCGGCTGAACGGCATCTCCGTGCGGCGGGCAAAGGTCTTGAACCCTTGCAGCCGCAGTGACTTCAAATGCACTGCTAGATAGGTACAGACATGGCTGAGCGATCGCGCCCATCAGTGACGAAAGCATGGACCACGGCGCGGGTCACCCGTGTATTAGAGCATGTCACCGTTGCCAATGGCAACGGTGCCTACGCCGGGTATACGTTGACTTCGGTCGCTTTCACGACGACCCATACCGGGTCGCCACGGTCGAGGCTCAATTCGCGGACCGCCGCGGGCGTCACCTCAGCGACGATCGCCGGGGTCCCCTCGAGGCGTACGCGCACGCGGTCGCCCTGGAAATCGAGGTCGACCGCCCGGCCTTCCCACATGTTCCGCGGGGTGCCGTCGGGCCGGGTCCGATAAAGGGCGACCGTGCGGGGATGCACGACCGCAAAGACCTCGCCATCAGTGGCACCCGCCGCCATCAGCGAGCCCCCGCCCGCGATCGTGATGACGTTGCCGCTAGCCCGTCCGCGGAAGAGGTTGAGGCCGACCAGGTCGGCCACGTAGCGCGAGCGCGGATGCTGCGTCACCTCGGCCGGCGAGCCGGCTTGTAGCCCCCGCCCCTGCTCGAGGATGACGAGCCGATCCGCCATCGCCATCGCCTCCACCGGGTCGTGGGTCACCAACAAGCGCACGCCCCGAAATGACTCGAGATGGCGACGCAGGTCGCGACGGAGCTCCACGCGAGTGCTCGCGTCCAGCGCCGCCATCGGCTCGTCGAGCAAGAGGAGTGCAGGGCTGGTCGCGAGCGCGCGAGCCAGAGCCACACGCTGCGCTTGCCCACCCGACAGCGACGGCGGCTTTCGTTGGGCCTCTGCCCGCAGTCCAACCCGCTCGAGCCAGCGATGAGCCGTTGCCGTCGCCTCTGACCGAGAAGTGCCGCGCGAGCGTAGGCCGAAGGCGACGTTCTCCAGGACGGTGAGGTGCGGAAACAGCAGGTAATCCTGGAAGACCATGGCGATGGGTCGGCGCTCGGACGGAACGAACACGCCGGCTGCTGGTTCCTCCAGCACCGCGCCGTCGAGGGCGATGCGCCCTGCGTCGAGCGGCAAAAGTCCGGCCAACCCGCGGAGCAGCGATGTCTTACCCGCTCCGTTGGGCCCCAGTACGGCGACGACTTCGCCCGGCTCGACCTTGAGGTCGACATCTAGCTCGAAGGCGCCGATGCCAAGGCGCATCCAAGCCTCGAGGCTCACGACGCACCCAGCCAGCGGTCCCGCAGCCCGATCAGCACCGCGAGCGAGACCGCCAGCAGAACCAGGCTTAGGACATTGGCGGCGTCTGGGTTGGTCTCGAGTGCGAGGTACACCGCGAGCGGCATTGTCTGGGTGCGCCCCGGAAAGTTGCCGGCAAATGTGATCGTGGCGCCAAACTCGCCCAGCGCGCGGGCCCAGCAGAGGACCGCGCCTGCCACCAGCGAGGGGCGGACCAGCGGCAGGGTCACACGCCAGAGCACGGTCCATCGACTCGCCCCGAGGGTTCGCGCGGCGTCCTCGAACCTCGTGTCCATCGACCGCAGGCCCGCCTCGACCGTGATGACGAGGAAAGGCATGGCCACGAATGTCTCCGCGATGATCGCGCCGGTCGTGGTGAAGGGCAGATGAATGCCGAAGCTGGTCGCGAGCCAGCCGCCCAGCAAACCCCGCCGGCCGAAGGCCAGCAACAGGGCGACGCCGCCGACCACCGGCGGCAGAACCATCGGCAGCACGGTCACGGCGCGCAGCACCGCTCGTCCCGGAAAGGTGAGCCGTGCGAAGGTCCATGCCAGCGGCACGCCGAAGACCAAGGCGATCGCGGTTGCCGAGAGGGAGGCGAGCAGAGAAAGGCGGAGCGCGGTCAGGATCTCCGGTGACCGCAGCTGGTCCCAGGTGGCGGCCCAGGGCGTTCGCAGCACGAGGCCGATCAGAGGGAGGACGAAGAACGCGGCCCCTACCGCGGCCAGCACCAGGAGCGCGACCGGTGCGGCGGGCCGAACCCTCGGCGCCTTACGGACGGGTGAAGCCATATCGCGCCAGGGTTGGCTGTCCGGCGCCAAGAAGATACGACACGAACGCTTTCGCCAGTGGCGCGTTCTGAGAGTCCTTGAGAATCGCGACCGGATAGTCGGCCACCACATTGAGGCTGAGTGGAATTTCCACACCCTGCACGCCGGAGCCGGCCGCCTTGACGTCGGTGACGTAGACGATCCCGGCGTCCGCTTCGCCCAGAGCCACCTTGCTGACGACCGCTTTGACATCGGTCTCCTGGCTTGCTGGCTTCACCGTCATGCCGGCTTTCTGCAAGGCCTGTGCTGCGTAACGCCCGCACGGAACCGCCGGGGCGCACAGCACGACGATGAGTCCGGATTGGGCTAGGTTCGAAAGCCCCGTGATGCGTTTCGGATTTCCGGCCCCGACCACGATCTCGAGGCGATTGTGGGCAAAGATCGACGGCGATTCGGCAACCAGGCCAGCGTCGACCGCCTTCTGCATGTTGGGCTGATCCGCGGACGCGAAGATGTCGCCAATCGCACCTTGCTGGATCTGCGCGACCAGCGTCGACGACCCGCCAAAGCTGAGTTTGATCATGCTCCCGGGGTGAGCCTTTTCGAAGTCCTTGCCGATCGCGGTGTAGGCCGCGGTCAGCGAGGACGCCGCGAAGACGGTGATGGTGCCACTGACCGCAGAAGGACTTGTCGATGCAGGAGCGGAGGTGCCACACGAACTACATAGCGCACCAACGGCGAGTGCAGCGACGGCTCTCCAGCGCATGGGTCGCCTCAGGCCTGGGGTAGCTCGACCATCACGTTCGTTGCCTTGACCACGGCGACCGCACGCACCCCCGGAGCCAGGCCAAGCTCGTCGGCGGCTTCCCGGGAAATGAGGGAAACGAGTCGGTACGGGCCAGCCTGCAGCTCGACCTGCGCCATGACCCGGTCTCTGACCACCCGCGTGACGATGCCCTGGAAATGGTTGCGCGCCGATCGGCTCACCGTCGTTTCCGGCTTGACGTCAGCTGGCGTCTTAGCCATGAAGCGGGCGAGTTGCCTCCCATCCACGACGCGTTGCCCACCAGCCGTCCTGACCGTGGCCAGCCGACCGCTATCGGTCAGCCGGCGAACGCTGTCGACGCTGATACCGAGGAGCTCCGCGACGTCGCCCATCTTGTACGAGGCCATTTCCTGGACGCACAAACTCTAGCATTTGCACGGTTTTCCCGCACAATCTCTCAGATTACCGGTCATTACGTTGGACCTTCGCGTCAGAGTTGACTGATAAGAGGCTCGCTAGAATCCTTCCATGAGCGACGAGGACGTCAACGCCCTTCGAGCCGAAAACGCCGAGTTGCGGCGCCTCCTGGTCAAGAACCAGTGGGGCGGACTGACCCCGCTCAAATCCAACGGGGCCTGTCCGGAATGCGCCGGGTCGCAGCCCCCGCTTGGCAGAGGTCATCGGCCCGGCTGCGCGGTCGCGGCGGTGTTAGTCCAGACCTAGTTCGGAGACCGGCGCGCCTCGTGGGCGGCCACGGCTTCGAGGACCTCGTCCTGGGCCGGCGGATGGTCGAGCGCGCCGAGTTGCGCCAGGGCTTCGCGCGCCGCCATCTGTTCCGCGGCCCGCTTCGTCCGTCCCTGCCCTTTGCCGCGGATGTCGTCGCCGAAGGTGACCTCGGCGGTGTACTCCCGCCGGTGACCCGGTCCCGAGGCGCTGACGATCTCGTACTGCGGTGTCGTGAGGAAGCGCTCCTGCGTGACCTCCTGCAGGCGGCCCTTGTAGTTGTCGTCGGGCCAGGCCTGCACGTCGATCAGGCTGCGGCTGAATAGCTTGTAGGCCGCGCGATAGCCCTGGTCCAGGAAGATGGCGCCGATCACCGCTTCGAAGGTGTTGGCGAGGATCGACTGCAACGAGCGCGCCCCCGTCTTGTGCGCCCCCTTCCCGAGTAACAAATAGTCACCGAGGCTGAGTCGCGAGGCGAGGCGCGCGAGGCTTTTCGTATTGACGACCGAGGCCCGCAGGCGGGTCAGCTCGCCCTCGTCCGAGGTTGCATACGTGTTGTAAAGGTGCTCGGCCGCGATCAGCTCGAGCACGGCATCGCCCAGGTACTCGAGACGCTCATTGTCGGCACTGCCCCGTTCCGGATGCTCGTTGTTATAGGAGCGATGCGTCAGCGCCTGCCGGAGCAGGGCAGCATCGTGGAAGCGCACGCGGAGCGTGCGCTGAAGCTTTTGGAGGGGGTCGTCGGTCGGCGTGGGCTCTAGTTCAGGTGGTGATTCCGAGCTTTTCTTGAACGTAGTCCCACGCGGCACCGACGGTCTGGATCTTTTCAGCGTCCTCGTCAGGTATCTCCATTCCGTATTCTTCCTCGAACGCCATGATTAATTCGACCAGGTCGAGGGAATCCGCGTTCAGGTCGTCGACGAACGAGGCGTCGGGTGTGACTTGCTCGGTATCGACGCCGAGCTGTTCGGCGATGATGCCTTTGAACTTCTCGTAACTGTTCCCGTCCATCCGACTCCCCTTCTAGCTAGTGCGAGTCCGGTCAAATTCTAGACCAAGCGGGGCCAATCTTCCTAGATTGGGAGACCGCCGTCAATGCCCAATACCTGGCCGGTGATGTAGCCGGCGGCCCGCGATGCGAGGAAGACGATCGCCGGTGCGACGTCGTCTGGCGTCCCGATCCGGGGGATCGCCGCCGCTTGACGGGCGCGCTCGAGGAGCTCGACGGGCAGGCCGCTGGTGAGTTCCGTCGTGATGAAGCCGGGGGCGACGGCGTTGACCGTGATGTTCCGGGAGCCGACCTCTTTGGCCAGCGCCTTGGTCAGGCCGATCAATCCCGCCTTGGAAGCGCTGTAATTGGCCTGTCCGGCGTTGCCTACCACGCCGGCAAGCGACGACACGTTGACAATGCGACCGTACTTTTGCTTGAGCATGGGTCGCAGCGCCGCCTTGCTGGCGAGAAAGGCTGCCTTCAGATTGGTCTGGATCACGATGTCCCAGTCGGCCTCGCTCATTCGCATCACCAGGGTGTCGCGGGTAAGGCCTGCGTTGTTGACCAACACGTCCAGCCTCCCCCACTGTTTCACAACCGCCTCGACAACGGTCCCCGGCGCCGCGCTGTCGGCGAAGTCGGCCTGCAGCGCCATCGCCTGGTGCCCCTCGTGCGACAGCTCCTCGACCAGCGCGTCGGCTTCCGCCTGGCGGCTTTTGTATGTGATGGCAACCATGGCGCCGGCCCGTCCGAAGATGACTGCAGTGGCCCGACCAATGCCGCGGCTTCCCCCGGTGATAAGGACCACCTGTTCCGAAAAGCCGTCAGCCATGGATCGTCTTCAGTGTGGTGCTCATGCTCGCCAGATCCTCGATATTGTGGACCACCGCGCCCGGGAGAATCTTCTTGACCAGCCCGGTCAGTGTCCGCCGCGGACCAACCTCAATGTAGGTGTCTGCGCCCAGCTGCTGCAATCGCTGGATCGACTGCGTCCACCGCACCGGGCCGGTCAGCTGCCCGACCATGAGCCGCCGGACCTCAATCGGATCCTGGTGGACCTCCGCGTCGGCGTTGAAGACCTGGGCGCGCAGCAAGGCACGTACTGGGATCTTCTCCCAGGCCGCCGCGAAGACCTGCGCCGCGTGGGCCATCAGTGGGGAGTGGAACGCCCCGCTCACCGGCAGCCGGACCAGGCGCTTCGCCCCCGCGGCTTCCAGCTTGGGACTCAGCGCCTTCAGGCCGGCCTCGCTCCCAGAAACCACGACCTGGCCAGGCGCGTTGTAGTTGGCGACCACGACCTCGCCGTTGCTGGCGGCGCAAGCCTGTTCGACGGCGTTGTCGGGTAGGCCAAGCACAGCGATCATGCCGCTCTTGGTCGGGGCAGCGTCCGACATGGCCTTGCCCCTCGCCCGTACAGCTGCTAGCGCGTCGAGGGGATCGAGCGCCTCCGCCGCTACCAACGCGGCGAACTCGCCCATGCTGTGGCCGGCCACCAGCGCTGGGCCGAACCCCCGGGCGGTCATCAGGCCAAGCAGGGCGAGGCTGTGAAACAGGATCGCCGGCTGGGCATTGCTGGTCGCCTGCAACTCGGACTCCGGTCCGTCCAGCATCAGGCGGCCCAGCGGCATCTCGAGCCGCGCCTCGGCCTGGCCGAGGAGGTCAGCCGAACCCGGATCCCCTTCCAGGAGGTCGCGGGTCATCCCAACGAATTGGGCGCCCTGGCCTGGAAACAGGAAGACGACGGTGATCGGCTCTGGACCCTAGTCGGTCTTGATGACTTCGCGCCCGTCGTAGTAGCCGCAGTTACGGCAGATCGTGTGCGGCCGCTTCGGCTGGTGGCACTGCGAACACTCGACGAGCGCGGTGCGCTTTATCGCCAGGTGGGCGCGGCGCTCGCCCTGGCGGGCATGGGCGTATCGGGTCTTTGGAAGAGCCATGAGCAGCCCATTATAAGGTCAGCGGCTGCTGATGACCTCCACTTCATTGACGGGCCTGGTCGGAGGGGTCCGTAATGCCTCGACACCCTTCTTGACCGTGGCCACCGTCCGCAGCAGCTGGGTTTCCAGGTTCTGCATGACCTCCCAGGCGTAGCGGTCGGCGGCCCGGCGCGTTTCCTCGGCTCTGAGCGCGGCCTCCTTGAGCATGGCGTCGGCCTGCTTTTCGGCCCGTTTGACAAGCTCGTGCTGGCCGATCATCGTCTGGGCCCGCTCGCCGGCCTTGCCTACGGTCCGGGCCGCTTCGGACTGCGCCTCCGAGAGCAGCCGCTGTTGCTCCTGCAGGGTCCAGCGTGCCTGCTTGATCTCGTCGGGCAGGCTGAGCCGAAGCTCGTCGATGCAGGCCAGCGCCTCCTCCTGGTCGATGACGACGGTCCGCGTCAGTGGGATCTGGCGGCTGTGGCCGATCAGGTACTCGAGGCGATCGATCGCTTCATGGATGTTCATGGGTGTGCTCCTTCAGGGTCGCGGGGTTCCCGCGCTGAGACGTTGTTTGAGCGGTCCGACGACGTTGGCTGGGACGAATTCAGAAATGTCTCCACCGAACTCGGCGAGTTCCTTGATCAAGCTGGAGCTGAGAAACAAGTGGCGCAGGCTGGTCGGGATGAAGACGGTGGTCACATCAGGCTCCAGGCGACGGTTCATCAGCGCCATCTGGAACTCACTCTCAAAGTCTGACACGGCGCGCAGCCCACGGACGATCACCCGCGCGCCCACCTGCCGCGCGAAGTCGATGGTGAGGCCGTTGAAGGTGCTGACCTCCACGCCCGGACGCTCACCAAGACTCTCGTGGATCATCGCCACGCGCTCGGCGGTCGTAAACAACGGTTGCTTGCTGGGGTTCTCGAGGACGGCGATCACAACGCGGTCGAAGATCTGAGCGGTCCGATCGACGATGTCAAGGTGACCGTTGGTCAGCGGATCAAAACTGCCGGGGTAGAGGGCGGTGATCACTGGTACCTGAAAAACGTGAGCCGGGTGGCTCCGTAATCGCGATCCCGGACGAACGACAGCCGCTGGAGCGTGGGCAACGGTTGACTTCGATGGTGCTCGACCACCAGCAGCGCCTCATGACGGAGCAGCGCCCGGTCGAGCGCCTGCAGCGCGGCCATCAGCGTCGCGCTGTCCTGGTACGGGGGGTCGAGGAGAAGAAGGTTGTAGGCGCCGATGTCGCTGTCGTGCACCCTCAACCAGTCGATGGCGTCTACATTTGCCACGTCGCCCTGTTGGGCGAAGCCGGTTGCGGCCAAATTCTCCGCGACGATGGTAGCACAGGCTCGGTCGCGTTCCACAAACGTCGCCGACGCGGCTCCGCGCGACAACGCCTCGACCCCCAGTGTCCCGGCGCCGGCGAAGAGATCGAGAACTATCGCACCGCGTATGCTGTCGCCGATGATGTTGAACAAGGCCTCTCGTACCAGCGCCGTGGTCGGTCGCGTGGCTCGGCCCGGCGGCGTTTTGAGCAGGCGCCCACGACGGGTCCCAGCGGTGATGCGCGTGGCCGGACCGGTCATCCGATGAGTAAAACAGGCGGATCGGTCTGAAGGCCGTCGCCGACGAAGGAGCTGCAGCATAGTCGTCGTCGCCGTCGTGGTTGGCATCATCCTGGTGCTCGCCCTGCCGATCGCTGCCGGGATGGGAGTCGGCTGGCTGCTGAGCCGGCTGCGACCGCTGCCGCCCGCGGTCCCGCCCCCGAAGGTCAGTCCAGAGCGAACACCTGACGATACGCCGAAAGCTGGCGGCGGAGCCCCAGCTCGCCGGCCAACGTCGGGTCGCGCGCCAAGAGGCGGACGGCCTCGCTCTGGGCGTCGCTGATCAAGACGGCGTCCAGCAGGTTCGCCATTTTGAAGTCCTTGCCATGCTGGCGGTAACCAGCGAGGTCACCCCAGCCCCGTAGGTCGAGGTCGATCTCGGCGAGGTCGAAGCCGCTCTTATTGGTGACGACGGCCTGCAGGCGCTTGAGCGATTGGGGATCCTCGGCATCGGTAAACAGGAAGCACCACGACTCCTCGGATCCGCGTCCTACCCGTCCGCGGAACTGATGGAGCTGCGCCAGTCCGAAGCGGTCGGCGCCCTCGATCATCATGACCGTGGCATTGGGAATGTCGATGCCGACTTCCACCACCGAGGTGGAGATCAGGATGGCGACCTCGCCACGCTTGAAGGCTGACATAACAGCCTCCTTCTCGGTCGATTTGAGGCGGCCGTGGAGCAGGGCGATGCGGGAGGCGAGCTCGGGAAAGACGTCGCGCTGCAACTTCTCGAGCTCCTGGGTCGCCGAGCGGACGCCGAGCTTGTCAGATTCCTGGATCAGCGGGCAGATCACGAACACCTGCCGTCCCGCCTCCACCTGTTTGCGGATGAAGTTGTAGGCATCGGCCCGCTTCTCGGGCGGAACGAGGCCAGTCTTGACCGGCCGGCGACCGGGTGGCATCTCGTCGAGGATCGAGATGTCGAGGTCGCCGAAGAGCGTGAGCCCAAGGGTGCGCGGGATCGGGGTAGCCGTCATCGATAAAAAGTGCGGCGTACGTTCGGTCTTCTGCCGTACCGCCAGCCGCTGACCCACCCCGAAGCGATGCTGCTCATCGACGACGCTCAGCGCCAGGTCCTTGAACTGCACGGCTTCCTCGATCAGGGCGTGGGTTCCAATCAGGACGGGCAACTGTCCCTCGGCCAGCGAGGCGAGCATTGGTTTGCGCGCCGACGCCGGCGTGCTGCCAACCAGGAGCCCGACATCGATATGAAACGGCTCCAGGATGGATTGGATGACGTCCGCGTGCTGGCGGGCGAGGATCTCGGTCGGCGCGAGCAGGACGGACTGGAAGCCGGCGTGGGCGGCGTGATGCATGGCCATCGCCGCGACCACGGTCTTGCCCGATCCCACATCACCTTCCAGCAGCCGGTTCATCGGTGCTGGGCGCGCGAGATCCTGCAGGATTTGCCAGGCGGCGACACGCTGCGCACTCGTGAGCTTGAACGGCAGAGCCCTGACGAAGCCGCGCGCGGTCGGCTCGTCGAACGGCACCACTGGCGCGCTTCGCGCCATGCGGGCGCGCTTGGCCATTTGCGCCGCCACCTGCAGGACGAACATCTCCTCGAAGGCGAGACGGTCCTTGGCGCGCTCCAGCCGGGCCGCCGAGGCCGGGTAGTGAACCTGTCGCACCGCCTCGGCGCGTGCCATCAACGCGCGACGGGTGAGGAGTTCGGCCGGCAAGAATTCATCGAGTTGATCGGCCAGCGGCAAGACTGCCTGGATTTTGGGTCGCAGCCATTTCGACGTCAGGCCTTCGGTTTCCCGATAAATCGGGACCAGCCGTGCCACGTTCTTCGGGCGCAGCGACACTTTTTCGTGGTCCGGGTTCTTCATCACCAGGCCACCGTTCATGTCAGCCTCACCGGCGACAAAGATCTCGTCGCCCTTCTGCAAACTCTTGACCAGCCACGGCTGGTTGAACCAGACCACCCGCAAGCTGCCGGAATCGTCGCTGAGGACAGCCTCGGTCAGTGCCATCCGCTTGTACTTCGTTTGGCGGGCGCCAATGTCGTAGATCCGTCCCCGAACCGTCGTCTTGACGCCGGGCCGCACGAAGGCGATCGGCGTGATTGTGGAGAAATCTTCGTAGCGGCGCGGGAAGAACAGCAAGAGGTCGCGAATGGTCGCGATGCCGAGCCGGGCCAGCTTTGCCTCGGTCTTATCGCTGACCCCGGCGAGGGATGCGACGGGATCGTCTACGGACGGGTCCCGGACAACGTGCAACCGCGGCATCGTCAGGCGACGAGATAGGTAAAGCCGATCACGCCAGGTCCGGTGTGCGTCCCGAGCACGGCTCCGATCTCGGTCAGCTGGATGTCGACGCCCGGATAGGTCGACGCGACCCGCTCGCGCAGTTGCTCGGCGTCCGCCCTGGCGGCGCCGTGCATGATGGCCAGCCGGCTCACCTTGCCGTCCCGTTCGAGCAGCTCGACAAGCCGGTTGAGTGCCTGCGGCCGTCCCCGCGCTCGTCCGAGCGGGACCACTTCGCCGTCCTTCAACTGCAGGATCGGCTTGACGTTGAGTAAGGAGCCGAGCAGCGCACGTGCCTTCCCGATGCGGCCGCCTCGCTCCAGGTAGGTCAGCGTGTCCACCACGCAAATGACCCGGGCCTTGGCCACCAACCCTCGCAGACACTCCGCGACCGTCTGCCGATCGCGGCCGGCCCTCGCCAGGTTGGCCGCCTCCAGGGCCATGAAGCCGAGCGCCATCGAGGTGCTCAGCGAATCGACGACATCGATCTTTCCGTCGCCGACTGACTGCGCAGCCATCAGCGCGGAATTGAAGGTGCCGGATACCTTGCTGGAGAGGTGCACAGAGACAATCTCGTCGCCGCCTTCGAGCAGCTTTCGATAGGCCTCTTCGAAGGCACCCACCGACGGCTGCGAGGTACGAGGCAACTGTGATGAGGCCTTCAACCGACGGAAGAACTCGTCCGTCGTGAGGTCCACGTGGTCACGGAAGACCTGGTCGCCGAAGTGAACATTGAGCGGGACAACGGTGATGGTGGCGGCCCGCTGTTGCTCCGGGGTCAGGTCCGCCGTGGAATCCGTAACGATTCGCACCACGAGTGGAGTATAGGCAGCGGTTCGCGCCCATCACAGCCGGGCAACGGGCGCGTTTCGTTAGGTTGGGCGTCCGAAAGATTGGTAAACCTATAGGAGCGATGTCGCTCCCAGGACATGTCGCCGTCGGCCCACGCCTGAACGGCCTCAACTCGCGACTCAATCAAGCCATGATCCTCACGGCCTTTGTCGGCTTCCAAGCGCTGGATTCCCTCACCACCCACCTCGGCCTGGCTCTACAGCACCAGGAGCTGAACCGAATCATGGCGCCGCTGATGGCAACCCAGGGAGAGCTGGCTGCCTACGCCGTCAAAGGCACGGCGGTCGCCGTGCTTCTCGCCATCCTGATGCTGATGTACCGGCGCAAGCCTCGTGTCTGGCACGCATACCACGTCGCCGCCTGGATCACCGCGTTCGGCGTGATCATCAACCTCGTGCAGTTGATTTGAGGCCTCGTTACTCGACCGCCAGCACGTAGGGGTAGAGGGTCTGCTCGCCTGCCTGCAGCTCGACCGATGCGCCCGGGAATTGTTTGACGATCCAGCTGCGAAGGGTCTCCTGTCCCTGGTCCGACGCCTCCACTCCGGCATAAATCGTCACTGTCCCGACCTTGCCGGGATCGATGCGCTTGAGGACCGCCTCCGCCACCTTTTCCGCTGAAGGACCCGCTTCCACGATCTGGTCATCGAGCAACCCGA
>Ga0137395_10000258_pt1 | contig 20853 bp, 20 predicted proteins | sample czobulk216metaG_FD_108283 | JGI IMG/M metagenome (GOLD analysis project Ga0137395, IMG submission 108283) | Vadose zone soil microbial communities from Angelo Coast Range Reserve, California, USA - czobulk2.16 metaG | ecosystem: Environmental > Terrestrial > Soil > Vadose zone | place: USA...
TACGCCGAAGTAAAAGAACTAACAAAAGACGCTCAGGGATTCGTGAACGGAATCAAAGCCCGCGACGTGGAGACTGGAAAAGAATTTCACGCCGCCGCAAAAGTAGTGGTGAACGCCACCGGCGCATTCAGCGATCAGCTGCGGATAAAAGCCGAGCCATCCGCGAAGTCAATGATTGTTCCAAGCCAGGGCATACATCTAGTTTTCGATTCGAGTTTTTTGCAGGGAGAGAGCGCAGTCATGGTCCCGCACACCAGCGATGGCCGCGTCCTATTTGCAATTCCATGGCACGGCCACACGCTGGTAGGCACCACCGACACGCCCATCACGGCCGCGACGCTAGAGCCCATCGCCACCGAGCACGAAATCGAATTCATTCTGTCCACCGCCGCAGAATATTTGACGAAAGCGCCAAAGCGCAGCGACGTATTGAGCGTCTTCGCCGGGATCCGCCCTCTGGTGGGCGCGTCAGCAGGATCGACCGGCGTAGCAAAAACCGCGTCACTCTCTCGCGATCACGTAATCAATATCGATCGTTCCGGTCTAATCACCGTGTGCGGAGGAAAGTGGACCACCTATCGCCACATGGCCGAGGATTGTGTCGATCAGGCCGCGACGCTAGCGCAGTTGCCAGAAAAACCCTGCGCCACGCATCACCTGCGAATCCACGGCTCCCAACATCGTCTAAATCATGACGCAAACAAAGATGATGCAAACAAAAAAAGCGACGCGAATGAGTTCACCTCCCTGTCGGTCTACGGTTCAGATGCAGCCGAGATTAGGAAGCTCATCGACACCGATGCCAAGCTAGGCGAGCAACTGCACAAATCCTTGCCTTACCTGAAGGCGGAAGTACTCTGGGCCGTGCGCCAGGAAATGGCGCGCACCATAGAAGACGTACTAGCCAGGCGCACACGGGCTCTCTTTTTGAACGCTCGCTCCGCGCTCGAGATGGCGCCCGCCGTAGCCCAGTTGATGTCCGCAGAGCTAGCCTGGGATGAACCTATGCAAGCGAAGCAGCTAGCCAAATTCCTCGAAGTAGCCTCCAACTACATTCTGCAAACTTAGCGGAACAAAAAAATGGAGCGCCGGGCGTCCCCGCCCGGCCATCCCAGAGGCGTCCGTTTAAACATCGCCATCACAAGCATGAGCGTGCGATGATGATGCGACCTTTCAACCGGAGTTCTAAAAATGGCCGAAGCCCCACAAAATTTTTCCCATCACACCCGCTGGGATCCCGTCTTCCACTTTTTTATCCTGCCCGTTTTCGCCATCACATTAATCATGACCATCGTCCATCTAGTCCGGAGGCCAGGACTACATTCAGCATGGCTGATAGTCGTAACAATCGCAGCGTTACTAGCAATTTTCAAAATTCGCATGTACGCGCTAAAAGTACAAGACCGCGTAATCCGCCTCGAAGAAAGATTGCGCCTCGCAACACTGATCGATCCCGCGCTACGCAGCCAAATCGCATCTCTTACCGAATCGCAATTAGTAGCCCTGCGCTTCGCCTCCGACGCCGAACTCCCCGCCCTGGCCGCACGAGCAATAAACGAAAAACTCCCCGCCATCGAAATCAAGAAAGAAATCCAGACCTGGCGCCCCGATTATTGGAGAGTTTGAATCCCAATTACCATCCCCCGCAAAATAGTAATGTCATCCTGAGCGCAGCAGGAACTTCACGAAGTGAAGTTTCTGCGGAGTCGAAGGACCCCATACCGGCATAAATTACGATGGACTTGGCGAGGGGTTCTCACGATACGGTTTGAAGTTGCGGCAGCACAACGCGTCGTCGTTTTCGGGAGAACTCCCTGATATTGCACCGGCAGAAATAACTGAGTTGGGGTCCCTTCGGCTACGCTCAGGGCAGGCCTTTCGACTCCACAAGTTCATCGGCTTCGCCGGGTGACCTTGTTCCGCTCAAGATGACAGTTTTTTTGAGGGGGAATAGATTTCCGAGCACAAGTCGAAGAGCCTGCCCTGAGCCTGCCGAAGGGACCCTTGCCCACTTCCCCCCGAATGCCAGCGCTCTCGCCTTAACTGACAGCTGATAACTGGAAAACTGACAGCTGACAGCTGCCTCACGCCTTCAAATACCAAGGCACATTAACAATATTGATCCGCTTATCCCCGCCCAGTAGCAGCAGCGCCGTTAGCAACTGCCCACGCTGATTATGTAAGAAATAGTGAAACCAGTGCCGCTCCACCATCGATGCGATCACCACCGCCACCGTCCGCCCCGGATTCTCCTTCTCCACCTTCAACACATAATCCACCAGCGGATGGATTATCAGGCGATACGGCGACGGCAATGTCACCATCTTGGGAAGTTTCACCCCATCAATCGGCTCCGCGCCACTCAGCCAGTCCGGCTTACCCTCGTCGGCATCGCAGCTCACGTGCACCGCCTCCACGTCCGGAGACAAAGCCATAGCAAAGCGCAGTGCCTTCTCTGTAGCCGCATTCCATTGATCCACCGGCACTATCGCAATGGGAGGCTTCAGGCCCCGAGTACTCATCACCGTCCCCTTCTTTATCGCGAGCTCTCTTGCCACCCGGTTGTAATGCGCCCGCACACGGTTCATGAAGAGCAACAGCGCCGGTAACAACAGCACTACCACCCAGGCTCCCTCGGCAAACTTCGCCACCACAATCACGATCACCGTAATTCCAGTCGCTAACGCGCCCAAGCCATTGATCAGGATTCCGCGAGCCGCCGCAGCTCCCGACGCTGTCCGCCACCAGTGCCCAACCATCCCAGCCTGCGACAACGTGAAAGCCAAAAATGCTCCCACTGCGAACAGAGGAATCAAGCGGTCGGTTACGCCGCGAAACAAAATCAGCAATAGTCCAGCTAGAATCGCCAGCGCCCAGATTCCTTCCGAAAACACCAGTCGCCGCCCTCGCACGGCCATTGAATGGGGAAGATAATCGTCCCGAGCCACCATCCGGCACAGCCGCGGAAAATCCGCAAAAGAAGTATTGGCCGAAAGGCAAAGCACCAGCAGTACCGAAAACATCGTGACGTGGTAAAAAATCCCTTTGCCCGCCACCGCTGCCGTCAACATCGACAACACACTCTGATATCCCGGAGCTCCTGGGTCGGTAGCCGTGATCCCGTAATAAGGAAGCAGCAGCGCAATCCCGCCCAGCAGCACGATCAGAATCGCAATAATCGCCGTCAACGTAGCCCGAGCCGCCGGAACCACCGGCTTGCGAAACGCCTGCACGCCGTTGCTAACCGCCTCCACTCCAGTCAGAGCAGTGCACCCCGAAGCAAACGCTTTAACCAGAATCCAGAGGCCCACGGCCTGCAATGCCGCCGGCACCTGGTGCGGCGGAGCCACTGCCGGCACCGGATGCCCTCCCGAAGCAACTACCTTATAAAGCCCCACCAAAATTACGATCACCAGCGTCCCCACAAATAGATATGTAGGAGCAATAAACGCCGTCCCCGCTTCCTTCACTCCGCGAAGATTTACAACCGTCAATATGACTAGCACCAGCAAACACATTGTCAAAGTATGCGGCTGCAGCGAAGGCGCCGCCGAAACCAAAGCCCCAATCCCCGCCGATATTCCCACCGCCACATTCAGCAGGTAATCAATCATCAAAGCCGCGCCCGCCAGCAATCCCGCCCGGGCCCCCAGATTCTCCTTGGCAACCGTGTACGACCCGCCTCCATTCGGATAAGCCGCAATCGTCTGCCGATAACTGAAAAAAACAATGATCAGCAGCGCAATAATCGCCGCCGTCAACGGCACAATGTAATGCACGCCCATCAATCCGAGAGGCAGCAAAATCGTGAGAGCCGCCTCTGGCCCGTAAGCCGCCGAACTCAGAGCGTCCAGTCCAAACGTCGGAATCCCCTGCATAGGGGTAATCCGCTCTCCCTCATCCTCAGAGGAAGCCAAAGGCCGGCCGAATAGAACGTTAATCAATCCCATGCGTCATCCACCCAAAGTCCACAATATCAAGGTTTGCGTAGGGGCGGACGCATTCGTCCGCTCCCACCCGAGCCACCAGCCCGTGTGGAGCGGACACTCCTGTCCGCGTCCGTTGCATTTGCTTTTGCTCCCGTTTGAATTAAATCGACCAACAAGGACTCAGCAAGGTAACAAGTGGGACAACCCAGCCATCTGCGAAATCCAAACCGCAACCCTGATGTCATCTCGGGCAAGACCGAGCCAGGAGCGAAGCGAATGGCTTTGACGAAGTGGAAGATCCTGCCCTGGGCTCTGCCGAAGTGACCCCTCTGACTCTTCCGCACTCGCCGCTCCGGCACTGCTCACGCGCTTGCAAGACATCACGCGAGTAAAATGCGCAGTTATACGCAAAGAGCGCTCACAAATAGCAATGCCATCCCACTTGTTACTTTTTAGATTCCCTTCCAAGAATGAAAAGGCGGCCGAGGCCGCCTCAACTCTACCAGTGAGTTTCACTTTCCCTGCAGCATTCCAACCACCCGGTCAAAATCCTCCAGCGTCCCGTACTCAATTGTGATCTTCCCTTTGCCTTTGCGATCGCGAATCCGCACCCGCATCCCGAGCACGGTCTCGAGCGACCGCTGCGCTGCGCGCACATTTGGATCCACCCATCGCGCCCCACCCTCTTTCCGCTCTGCCGGCTCGCCCTTTGGAATGTGGCTGTCCATCACCATCTCTTCGAGCAGCGCCACCGACATCTTCTTAGCGATCACCAGGCGGGCCACTTTCGTGATCTGGCTCTCGTCATTCAGGGAGAGCAATAAACGGGCATGGCTGTATGACAGATCTTTATTTCGCAGCGCCGCCTGCACCTCTTGCGGCAGTTTCAGCAGGCGCAGATAATTCGATACCTGCTCGCGCGACACGCCTACGCGTTTCCCAATATCATCCTGCGTCAGGCGGAATTCGGTGCTTAGTTTGGCAAAGGCCAAGGCCTGATCGAGGCAGTCGAGATCCTGACGCTGCAGGTTCTCGACCAGCGTCATCTCGGCCGCCTGTTGCTCCGAGACCCGCTTTATGATCGCGGGGATCGTCGTCTTCCCTGCGATCTTCGACGCGCGAAAACGGCGCTCGCCCAGAACTAAAATGAACCGTTCTTCGCCCGCAGAAACTTCTGCAGCCCCCACGACCCGAGGCCGGACCGCCGGACGCACAACGATGGGCTGTAATACTCCCTGCGCTTGGATCGAACCAGCCAAGTCGGTGAGAGCCTTCTGGTCGAACTCCGTCCGCGTCTGGTACGGGTTCTGCTCGATCTGATCGAGACCAAGCAGAAAAACTGTCTCTACATCTGCCGCCCGCCCCGAAGCCACTGCCTGCAAGGAGTCAACGGTCTCCCCAATCGGTGGAGCGTCGGGCGTCCCCGCCCGTCCACCCTGGGCGGGGTCGAACGGTCCACCATGAGCGGCAGAAAAATCAGAAGAAGAAGACTGAAGAGAGGACGAAACAGGCGAAGTAACAGAGGAAGGAGAAGACGCGGCGGGCGCATCGCTCCGAGCGGGTGCCCCATCCTTCCGCGCACTTTGCGGAAGGGTGGGTGCGGGCGCCACCACTACGCGAGGCCCGGGCAATAAAGACTCCAACCCTCGCCCCAACGCGCGACGCTTTTCCGCAAGCTTCTCGTGAGCCTTGCCCACTACACCTTTATCAGCCTTATCCTCCGCCGTTGCATTCGCCATTCTGGTTCATCTCCAATAATCGTGGTCCTAAACTCAATTACTTTAAATTGATATATATAAATATTTATGTACATCAATCTAAGCGGCTTCCCCCGACCCGCTGGCCGCACTCGCCTGCCGGTCCAGAATCTCTTTCGCTAACCTTATATAACTCTCCGCCCCGCGCGAACGGACGTCATAAACCAGCGCCGGTTGCCCATGGCTCGGAGCCTCCGCCAGCCGTATGTTCCGCGGGATTGTAGTCTTGCAAAGCTTCTCTCCAAAATACTTCTTCAACTCCTCCGCAACCTGCTGGGCCAAATTCGTGCGCTCGTCATACATCGTGAGCACGACCCCCTCGATCGCCAGCGAGGGGTTCAGCTCAACCCGTATCCGCTCGAGGGTATCGAGCAGCTCCGACACGCCCTCCAGTGCGAAGTACTCAGCCTGCATCGGGATCAGAACTCCGTCGGCAGCGACGAGCGCATTCAGGGTAAGCAGATCGAGAGCGGGAGGACAATCCAAGACAATGAATTGGAAGCGGTCCAGCACGCTGGCCAGAGCATCACGTAGGCGGTACTCGCGGCGCTCCGCCGAGACCAGTTCGATGTTCGCCCCGATCAAGTTCTTGTGCGAGGGGATGATCCACAGCTGTTCAAGCTCGGTGAGCTGCAAAGCCTCTTCGGCCGAGGCGATGCCCATTATCACGTCGTAGACGCTGACGCGGTCAGGGTTCTTAACTAATCCCAAGCCGCTGGAGGAGTTCGACTGCGGGTCGCAATCTACGAGGAGAGTGTTGACCTCTGCAGCAGCTAGCGAAGCGGCAAGGTTGATGGCGGTCGTAGTCTTACCGACGCCACCCTTCTGGTTGGCAACCGCAATGATGCGTCCCATATTTGATCGGATGTTAAGCGGCCAGAATATGCGAGCGCATGGTTGAAATCAATGTTGAAATCAAGGCGTTTTGTGCAAAAACGGGACCGTATTTGCGGAGATTAGACGGGCTTCCAAGCATGCATTTGAGAGTTATGTTTCACGTGAAACACTCCCGTTTGACCAAACGGAGGATTCCGAATCTCCCTAAAAGTGCCGTTATGTTTCACGTGAAACATTCGCTGTTTCTCGTGGAACCATTAGCGAGTCCTCACACGCTTATAAGTATCTGGCTTCTGTGTATACTCCACTTTTGCCCGTAATTTCCCTGTCTTATTAGCTGTCTATGCCAATATTAGGCTAGAGATCAGCGATGCTACTCCACTTTATTGATTTTTGTCCCTACGGACAGGACTCTCCCATTTGACTGGGAGATCGGTATTGGGGACTTCCATTGCACGTTCTGCGCTGACTTTAAAAGAGGGGCTTGGCTTATGCCTATCAGCAGGGCCAGACAGCCATTGGGCATTAACAGGGCCTCGGCTTGGGCCAGAGCCCTGGCAAAATTCTCGACTGCCCGGAGGGTTACTATGTTGGCTCGTGGAACATCCTCGCGAGCAGCTAGCGCTTCTGCTCGATCGGCGATTACATCGACGTTCGTCAATGTTAGCGCTCTTGCTACCTCTCGTAGAAATGCGGCCTTCTTGTGGCTCGACTCGATCATGGTTAAGTGAATTTCCGGAGCCCAGATTTTGATGGGGAGGGCTGGGAAGCCGGCACCGGAACCTATGTCTAGTACCCGGGTCAGTGCTTGGGGCCCGGCGGCGCTTGCCTCCAATTTCGCAGGTGCCTCGGGACCCTTGCGATCCACAGAACGCGGTACAACGTGACGGGCGAGGAAGAAGGACTCGCCAAAATGTCGGGTTATAATTTCTTCCTCGTTGCGGATCGCGGTCAGGTTGATGCGCGCGTTCCACCGGAGTAATAGATTGATGTATGTCGATATTTGCTCAAGCTGCGCTGGAGTTAGCGGCTGATTCAGGAAGGGCTGAAGCAGGGCGGCTATGCGGGCTGTATCCATGGAGTGAAAATATTGTAGCGGGCGGAGTGGATCTTGCGGCTTTGCTTGCTGCTCCGAACACACAGACTATAGGAGATCGGCAGTAACGAGGAGGGTATGTCCGAATTAACTAAATGGTTAATTCGTTTGCTACACCGCCATTGGTGTCGCCTTGTGGAGGGCGGCTAGACGCGGCATCTCGAGAACGATTATTTAGTCTCCGATCCCTGTCGAGGTTCTTTGGTGCAGATAGATTTGTCGGAGCTGCGCTCCTCGGGACCCTTCGACTTTGCTCAGGGCCGGCTCCGGATGTGTCCATCCCTACGTGGGGAGTGCCGGACTTATGCACCATATTTATTCTGGAGCCAGCTGGATCCTGGGATTCAGGGACGGGCCTTTCTTGCTTCGCGGCGCTGGCGGTGGAGAAACGCATTCAATTCATCCAGAAGGAAAAAGAGGGTGAAGAAGATTCCCCGGGGACTGGTTACGGAAGGGCATTGTCTCCCACCCTCCAATCGTTCGGGCTGGCTTCGTTCGAAGGGGCGCTCGTGGGGCGTAAGATCAAGACATCGACAGTTATGGATTCGCGGGGTTGACTCGAGCTTCAAATTCACTCAGCTTAAATAGGAGAGATTCTCATGGTTAAAATGCGTTTCACTATGTTTTTAATTCTGGCATTGTCTGTGCTGACGGTGATGGCCGCAGCCCAGGATGCTGGCGAGTACTTAATTCTTAGCGCGCAGTACGGCACCGAGAGCCGGCACGTCGATGTGACCGAAAGTTTGAAGATAGTGGCGCGTCAGGACCGGCAGTTCCGCATGGGCAATCGGACGTTTGGAGTTGATCCGGATCGCGGCAGGGTGAAGGTGTTGCGCATTTTTGCGCGTGGTCCGAATGGGCAAGAGCAAATGTTTGAATATCGCGAGGGCACGGTTATCGATGGAGCGCAGTTTCGAGGCTGGGGACGCGGCGAGTGGGGCCATGGTGGCTGGAGCGGCAACTGGAACGGCGGAGGCGAACGCCGCGAAGAGGTCGAGCGCCACAACGAGGGCGAGCGACGCGATGAGGGCGAATTTCGCATTCTGAGCGCTCAGTACGGCACAGAGCGCAACCACGTCGACGTAACCCACCGATTGAGGGAACTGGCAAGAGCGGATCTCCGGTTTCAGATGGGCAACGGCACTTTTGGCGTGGACCCGGATCCGGGTCGCGTGAAGATGCTGCGGATTTATGCGCGGGGGCCGCACGGACACGAACGGATGTTTGAGTACCGTGAAGGCAGCATCGTTGACGGCTCACAGTTTCGGGGCTGGGGACGAGGGGAGTGGGCGAACGGCAACGAACGCTGGAGCGGAAGGTGGGAAGGCGAGCGCGAGGAGCGGGACGGGGATCGAGAGAGGCGCTAGGGTCTGGTTTTTGGTAGTACGAACTTGATCGCGCAGCAATCCCCTGCTCAGGCGGAAGTTTGAGCAGGGGATTTTTTTGCTGCCAACTTCCGGCTTACCCGAACTTTCTCGTTTGCTCGAACGTCACGCGGACAGGAGTGTCCGCGCCACACGGACTGGCGTGCGATACTAAAATTTATGGCTCTGCCTGATTTCACGCCCCGTGTGGCGAATGACCCTAAGTCGGTTGTGATTCATTTGACGACCGGCAAGGGAATGGAGATTGAGTGGAAGGACGGGCACCGGTCGGCCTATAGTTTTGCATTCTTGCGCGACGCTTGTCCTTGCGCGCTTTGCGAGGATGAGCGGACGAAGGCTAGGCGCAAGGCGGGCGAACCGGCGAAGCTGGCGCCTGGCGCGCTGCCCATGTTTAAGCCGCTGGTTAAGGCGCTGTCCGCGGAAGCAGTAGGCAAATACGCGCTGCGGTTTTCCTGGAATGATAATCACGATCTGGGAATCTATTCGTGGTTCTACTTGCGGGAATATTGTCCTTGCGCGGAATGCGCGGCGCGGCGGAAATAGCGCGGATAAAGGTTTGGCCGGGCGAAGACGCCCGGCCCTCCACTTAATCTTTAAATCTTTCTTAATTAGATCGCTCTCCGGCAACTCTATGGCTATTCGCATTCGCTTGGCTGAAGCGCGGGATATTCCTTCACTTCGGGAATTGATCGAGGCCGCGGTGCGAGGTTTGCAAACCGGCGATTATTCCGCGACGCAGTTGGAGAGCGCCCTGCGGACGGTTTATGGAGTCGACACGCAGTTGATTTCGGATGGAACTTATTTTGCTGCGGAGGAGACTGAATCGCTGGAGACTGGAATGGAAAGCACGCCGCTGCTCGTCGGCTGCGGAGGATGGAGCCGACGCAAGACTCTGTATGGTGGCGATCAATTTACAGGGCGCGAGGATTCATTGCTTGATCCGAAGAGGGATGCGGCGAAGATTCGGGCGTTTTTTATTCATCCGGACTGGGCAAGGCAGGGGATTGGCGGTATGGTTATGGGGGCCCGTGAGGCGGAGGGAAAGGAGGCTGGGTTTCCGGGAATGGAAATGGGAGCGACGCTGACGGGAGTTCCGTTTTATCGCGCGAAGAGGTATGAGGAGTTGGAGAAGACCGAGGTGCCGCTTGAGGACGGGTTGACGCTGCCTATTGTGCGCATGGCGAAAGACATTTGATTAGCAGAGGACCTACGAGTGCCCGTCGTGGGCATCAAAAGAATAACAAGTGGGATATTTTTGTTAATGGAAAAAAGAAATGGTGCTGCCCAGGCTCCATTAACACGAGCGCAACTATAAAAGTGGGATCTAGAAGCCGTTATGAGCTGGCTGCGTCCTAGTACCCATCCGCCGACGACTGAGACCTGTTATTTGCGGCCTACCAACTGACCATTCAAGGCGTGACGCCCAACGCACCGTAGAGTTCACCCGGCTTGTAGAGTATTCCGTCCTTTACGACGACGTTTGTCTTTCTAATATCGCTGATGTTTGCGGAGGGATCACCATCTATCAGGATCATGTCGGCTAATTTGCCTACGGCGATGGAGCCTAGATCTTTGTCGAGGCTCATGATTCGGGCGGCGTTCAGGGTGGCGTTCCGGAGGACCTGACTTGGCGGAATGCCGGCTTGGACTTCGAGTTCGAGTTCGTGATGGAGGGCGAATCCGGCCATGGAGTCGGTGCCGGCTTCGATGGGAATGCCGGAGCGATAGAGAAGGTTGGTGAGATCCAGCATCTTGGCGAAGGACTTGCGGTAGGTTTCGTCCATGCCGGGGGGAGGGGTGAGTCCGGTGGAGAGCAGGCTGCGGCGAACCTGCGCGGGCAGACGGTTGGCAATTGGCTTGAAACCGGGGGGAATCTGGCCGGCGCGGTTGAGGTATTGATCTTCGAAGATGCTGAGCGTGAGATCGAGCTTGGTGTGGTGGTCCTGTAGCAACTTGATGAAGGACTGGACCTGGGGCGAGGTGAGATCGAGACTGGCTCCGAGTTTGGCAGGTTCGACGAGGCGTGCGATGGTGTTGGTGTTCTTGATCTCTGGGAAGAAATTGAGGATTAGGAAATTGACATGCTGGATTTCGTCGTAGCCGAGCTCGACACATTGCGCAGCGGTCATTTCAGCGGGAATGTGTCCGCTGACGCGGAGTCCGTTCTTGTGGGCTTCGTCGATGATGGCAGGCACGAGTTCGGGCTTCACCGAACTATATATTTTGATTTGCACGTAGCCGAGGCGTTTGTAGTTGTCGACGGCGGCGCGGGCCTCGGCTTCGGTGGACACCAGAACTTTGGTTGGACCCTGGTACGGTCCGGGTCCATCGATGATTCCGGCAATGACGATGCGGGTGCCGATTTCTTTTCCGTCGGCAATGCGCTGGCGGCGGGACAGGAGCGAGTCGGTGTCGTTGGCCAAGTCGCGGACGGTGGTGACTCCGGCAGCGAGGTTGAGGAGGCCGTCGTTATCGGTGACGTGGGCGTGCATGTCCCAGAGGCCGGGGAGGAGGGTTTTGCCGGTGGCGTCGATGATGAGAGGCGCCGGATCTTCGGCCGCGATTTGCAGGGATGGTCCTACATTGACGATGCGATTGCCGGAAAGGAGCACTTGCTGGTTGGAGACGATTTTCCCGGAGTCGGCGTCGAAGATATTGGCGTGGTCGAAGAGTATTCCGCCGCGGGGGTGATGGGCTAGTTTGGCGGCGAGATCTGCGGCGCGGGATTCTTTGATCTTGCTTTGCGCGATGAGCAAAACTTTGGCGGCCGGTTCCCACCCTTCGGGAATGATCGTGCTCCAGTCATCCAAGGAGGCGAACAATTTGTCGGAGGGGTCAAGCCAGAGATAGGTGGGGGCAAAATCAAGGCCTGCAAGGGCGTAGAGCGCGACGTGCTTTTTGTGTCCGGCGGCTTCGATGTCGAGTTCGGTCATGCGCTGGACGCGCGCTTCGCCTTCGGGGAGCAGAGAGATTTTTCCACCGTTCTTCTTCTCATCTTTCAATAGAGCTGCGTGGGCTAGAAGTGCGGACTCAGAAGGACCTGGATTCAATGGGACATAGTAGGCAGAGGCTGAGATTTTCTTTTCGCCTTGCTCGTCATCGTTCTTCCAGCGCGCTGTGCCTTGCTCCAGCGAATAATTTTCAGTGACCGCCGATTTCATGTAATCGTTGCCGGTAATGACTTCAGAAGCCGGAACGCCGTTAGCATCGAGCTTGAGGATGCTCGTGGTTTTGGGACCGCGTCCTCGATCATTGAACTGGAAAAAGACGTGGAGCGTCCCGTCGGAGGCGGTCCAGACGGCCTGTTGCCCGGCGAGATTGCCCGTCAGGAGGACGGAATAGCGCTCGGCGGTGGAGGGAATGTCGGACGGGAGGGTGGGCACGGCGGACTGCTGAGGAGCTGGCTGCGACCAGAGGATGGAGGCAAGGGGAATCGGAAGAAAAAAGAGGATGATGATGTTGCGCAATACAGATTTCGTGGTGGTCATGGATGATCGCTCCATAGGTTTGAGGGAAATTTCACGCTGAACGAAGCGAAACCCCTGGGTTCCGGTGCCGGGGTAGCCGCAGGGGTCCTTCGACTCCGCCAATCCGTTCGCTTCGCTCTCGGACTGGCTCCGCTCAGGATGACAACTCACACTGGTGACAGCTAGTACTTAAGCGACGTGCGCTACAGTATAATCTTCGCCTTGAACGAAACCGTATGACGGACACTCCACAACCTACAACTTACGAACCGGAGCCGGTGAAAAGTGGCATGGAGATCGGCGATATTTTCAAGATACTGCCACATCGCTATCCGTTTCTTTTGATCGACCGGGTGGTTGAATTGGTGAGGATGAAGAGCATTGTTGCGTTGAAGAACGTGACCATCACGGAGCCTTTCTTCACTGGACACTTTCCCGACAAGCCGATCATGCCGGGCGTTCTGATTGTGGAGGCGATCGCGCAGGCGGGAGGGCTATTGCTGCTCACCGAGGTTCCGAATCGCGACGAGATGCTGATGGTGTTTACGGGGATCGAGAAGGCGCGATTTCGGCGTCCGGTGGTGCCGGGAGATCAGTTGCGGATTGAAGTAGTGGTGAAGGCGTGGCGCATCACCGCGGCTCGGTTGGAAGGCAAGGCGTATGTGGACGGCAAAGTCGCGGCTGAGGCTACGGTAACTTGCCGGCTGGTGCCGCGGAATTCGGGCGCAGCGGAGAGTCCGGGCGAGGAGATATGACGGTGGGGCGTCCCTCCGGGACTAGCGTTCCTCCGATTTGTTCCCAGCGCTGAAGCGCTGGGCTAAGATCGGTCGCCCCTCCTGGGCTAGCACGAAAGCAACTGCCATTCACGATGTCCATTCATTCCACTCATTCCACGGCGATTGTCGATTCCAAAAGCAAAATTCATGCCTCGTGCAAGATTGGGCCTTATTGCGTGGTTGGCCCGGAAGTGGAACTGGGCGCGGGTTGCCGTCTGGCTTCACACGTTGTTGTTGAGGGACCGACGACCGTTGGCGAGCATAATCGCTTCGCCCCCTTTACTTCTATTGGTGCGGCTCCGCAGGATATTACTTATGCGGGAGAAGCGACGCGGCTGGAGATTGGCGATCATAACGAGATTCGCGAGTTTGTCACCATCAATCGCGGAACGGTAAAGGGCGGCGGATGCACGCGGGTCGGCGATCACAACTTGATCATGGCCTACACGCACATTGCGCATGATTGCCAGATTGGCAGCCATGTCATCATGGCCAATGCGGCTACTCTGGGCGGGCACGTGACGGTGGAAGATTGGGCTACGGTCGGGGCACTGTGCCCGGTGCATCATTTCGTGCGCATAGGGACGTATGCTTTTGTCGGCGGGGGCACGACCGTTACGCGCGATGTGCTGCCGTTTTCGAAGACGTCCGCCGAGCGGGGAACACGCGCTTATGGACTGAACACGGTGGGGCTGGAGCGGCGGGGATTTACAAAAGAACGCATCAAGAAGATTCATCACGCGTATCGGCTGTTACTGGCGTCGAAGCTGAATACCTCGCAGGCGCTGGAGAAGTTAAAAGCAGAGACGAATGGCGGTGAAGACGTTGCGATGCTGATTCGGTTTATCGAAGCGTCGGAACGGGGAGTGATTAAGTGACAGTGGGCGGTGGTCAGTGGTCGGTGGCCAGTTAAAGCGATAGAGAATACATATGCCTGTGCAATCGTATCGGCAGCTCATTGCTTGGCAAAAGGCTATGGACTTTGTGGCTGAGGTTTACAGGGTCACGCGCACGTTTCCGAAGGAAGAGATGTACGGTGTGACTAGTCAACTTCGGCGCGCGGCGGTTTCTATTCCTAGTAACATTGCCGAGGGTCAAGGCCGACAGACGACTGGGGAGTTTCGGCAATTCCTGGGACATGCTCGCGGGTCACTGCTCGAAACCGAGACACAAATTCTGCTGTCCGAACGGTTAGAGTATCTTGGCCACAAGGAGACGGAATCGCTCATCGCGCAAGCGGCTGAGGTCGGCCGGATACTAAATGGGTTGATGAATTCCCTGGAAAAATCACGCCGTTCAGGACCGGTGATTTGAACGGGAATCGCCGATCGCTGGCCACCGACCACTGACCACCGACACTGCTATGAAACTTGGACTCATTGCGGGCAATGGGAAATTTCCCTTTCTTGTGCTGGAGGCGGCTCGGGCGCAGGGTTTTGAGGTGGTTGTCGCGGCGATTAAAGAAGAAGCTTCTCCTGAGATTGCTTCGAAGGGTGCGGCTTCGGTTCATTGGCTTTCTTTGGGCGAACTGTCAAAACTGATTGATACTTTTAAAACCGAGGGCGTTACGCGGGCGGTTATGGCGGGGCAGGTGAAGCACAAGCAGATTTTTTCGGCGATCAAGCCGGACTGGCGGCTAGCTAAACTTTTGCTGTCGCTTGGTACGCGCAACACGGATTCGCTGCTGGGCGCGGTTGCGAAGGTTCTGGGGGATGAAGGCATCGTGCTGGAGAGTTCGACTGCGCTGCTGGAGGCGTTGCTGGCTAGAGTGGGCGTGCTGAGCAAGCGGGCTCCTAGTGAACAGGAGCGTAAGAATATTGAATACGGGCGTGCTGTGGGACAGTGGCTTGCGGAGTATGACATTGGGCAAACGGTGGTGATTGCGGAGTCGGCTTGCGTGGCTCTGGAGGCGATGGAGGGGACGGATGCGACGATTGAGCGGGCCGGGCAGCTGATGCGGTCTATGGAAGCAGGGGAATTGGGGTCAGAGGACGCCGGTGCAGGAACAGGAGGCGGGCCTTCGATGCTTAGTCGCGCGCTTACTGTAGTAAAGATCGCGAAGCCGAAACAGGATATGCGGTTTGACGTTCCGGTGATTGGCGTTAAGACGATTGAGACGATGATGCTCGCCGGGGCGAGGTGCCTGGCAGTGGATGCGGGGCGATGTCTGCTGCTGGATGGCGACGCGACCATGCACGCGGCGGATGCGGCGGGGATTGCGGTGGTTGCGGACTAGGATTTTTGATCAGTCGGCGCCCTGAGTGTGACGGGGCACCTTCCCAATCTTTCTCGTAATTCCCGCTGGCCGTTTTCGGGTGGCTCTTCGCATTTCCTGGCGGGTCACTGAAAGATCGTGCGCAGTCTGTAGATTCATCCAGAACTCGGGAGAGTTTTTGAAGTACTCCGATAGTAAAAGCGCGGACTGGGGAGTAACGCCACGCTTGCCGCGAACTAGTTCGTTGATGCGGTTAAGCGGGACGTGCAGTGCGCGGGCGAGATTGGCCTGTGTGAGGTGCCGCGGATCGAGAAATTCCGCAAGCAGGATTTGACCGGGATGTGTTGCAATACGAAATTCGGGCAGCATGCCTATAGCTCCTCAGTGGTAATCAGTGCAGCGAACTTCTTCACAATTGCCATTCGCGAATTTAAAGATGATGCGATATTTCTGGTTTACCCGGATACTGTAAAAACCAAAGAGATCACCCTTGAGCTTCTCCAGTCGGTTCGCCGGTGGCGCCCGTAAATCATCGACAGATGCGCAGGCATTCAGCAAATCCAGCTTTAGCTGCACCCGGTCCCAGAGCTCGCGTCCCAGCCTGCGGGCGGCTTTGCTGTCGTTGCCGTGATAAATATCGGCCGTCGTCGCATCCCCAAAGCTGGAGATCACAAAACGTAGTATACACTAATACCCGGTATCCGTGTAGTATGACAGGTATGGAGGCTTTGTATGGCCAAAGCAAACCAGCCTGAGGCAGCTCGTATTGCTGACCAGCTTCGCCGCGCATTTGAGGGTGAGGCTTGGCACGGCGATTCTTTGTTTGAAATTTTGGATGGGGTCACGGCAGCGCGGGCGGCGGCGCGTCCTATTGCGAATGCGCATTCGATCTGGGAACTGGTGCTACATATTGCTGCCTGGGATGGAGCGGTGCTGCGGCGCTTTGACGGGACTGCGGTCGAACTCTCAGATGAAGAGAATTTTCCTCGGGTTACTGATCAGAGTGATGCGGCATGGCGCGCGGCGCTGGCACGAGTGCGACGAGTCCATGAGGAATTAATTGCGTCGGTTGCCGAACTGCCTGACTCGCGACTTGACGAGATGGTTCCGGGGAAAGAAGGAGCGCACTACACTTTCTATTACATGCTGCAGGGTGTGGTGCAGCACGAGCTTTATCATGCGGGGCAGATTGCGTTGCTGAAGAAATTCAAGTGACCGGATGCGGCATGGCGCGCCTGAGGAATGCTCTTCTTTTTTCTTCTTTTCGTTCTTCTCTTCGTTGAGGATGACAACAACGATGAACACAACTGCGATGATTGTTTTTGGGGAAGTTATCTGGAAAATAGGGCAATGCCCTTTCTATCGGGCCTGCGAACTGCGACAATAGCGCGTTGTTTCTTCGTTCCGGAGCACTCGTCTGAGCAAGCATTCCTCGAGCAATCATTCCGACAGCACTGAAACCCAGAGGAAGCAATCTGCAATTAATGTTGCGGTGATCGGCGTGGGCGCTTTCGGGCGGAATCACGCGCGTGTGTATCAGCAACTGGAACAGGCGGGCATGGTGCGGTTGGTTGGCGTGGTCGACCCGGATACGGCGCGCGCTGACGCTGTTGCACGGGAATTCAATTGCCGCGCATTCGGTTCGATTGAGCAATTGCTCACTACACACGTTGAGGTTCAGGCGGCGTCAGTTGCGGTGCCGACGTTTTTGCACAAAGCGGTGGCTCAAACCCTGATGGAAGGCGGGATCGACGTACTGGTCGAAAAACCTGTGGCGACGACGCTCAGTGAAGCCGACGAGATGCTTTGCATCGCGCTGGAGCACAAGAGGGTGGCGCAAGTGGGGCATCTGGAGCGCTTCAATCCGGCAGTGCGAGCCACGCTGCCGCTGATCAACCGGCCGATGTTTTTTGAAGTGCACCGGCTCAGCGTTTTCTCTCCGCGAGCGCTCGATGTGGACGTGGTGCTGGACCTGATGATTCATGATCTCGACATTGTTCTGACTTTCGTGAAGTCGGAGGTGAAGGAAATTCGCGCCGTGGGACTGCCAATTCTTTCGGGCAAGGTCGATATTGCGAATGTTCGGATCGAATTCGAATCGGGTTGTGTGGCGAACTTTACGGCGAGCCGGGTTTCGACGGAGCGGGTGCGCAAGCTGCGTTTCTTTCAGGCGGGACAATATATTTCTCTCGATTACGGTCGCCAGGATGTGCTGGTGTTCTTGGTTGGAAGTGCAGCGGCGGGCGCGGGGGAATTGACCAGCGAGCCTAGCGTGAATCCACAGATCAGCATGGCAAAGCCCGCGATCGTTGCGGAAGAGCCGCTGCTGGCTGAGATTAAAGCGTTTCTGCAGGCGGTGCGCGAGCGGTCGCGTCCCGTGGTTTCGTTGGAGGATGGACGGAAGGCTTTGCAGCTTGCTCTGGCGATTCTCGACCAGATCGGGCAACATGCGGGGCGTATTGGGATCGGGACAAAATAAAGCGGAAGTTAAGAGAACTTCGAGAGGAGTTGTCGTGCTTGCCGCTGGGCGAGCTTTGCTCGGCTGGGACGGACGAATGCTTCCGTCCCTACGTGAGCTGTGGCGTTTTTACTGCTGCGGAGGTGGTGCTTGCTGGTCGCTGCTCCCTTGTCCACCACGATGGTTTCGACCCCACTGTTCGCGGTTCGCCTGCAAGTGGTCCCACTTTTTTTGCTGGCTCGAGTCTAGAACTGCGCGAATCTGCGCGTCGGTGCTCTGGCGAATGTCCATCAATTTTGCACGGCGATCCTGCTGTGATGTGGAAGTGTCCTGATGGGCGCTTTGCATCTGGGACTGTTCCGACTGCAGAATTTCCTGCACTTTCGCCTGTTGATCGGAGGTTAGATTCAGTTGCTTCGTCAGGTGCGCGGTGCGCTGCGCGGGATCGGGCGGACCGTGATGCCCCCGGCCCGTGTCCTGCGAGGGCTCGGATTGCTGGGTGGACGGCTGGCTGGATGAATTGTCTTGCGCCGACGCAAGGGGCGCAGCAATTGAAATGACGCTGGCCGCGAGAAGTGTGGCAAGGCATTGCTTAGGCATAAAATCTCCTTTTTTAGAACGAGCTGTCTGTAGGTAGGAACGAGATCGGCGCTGGAAAGTTGCGCCGAACACGTGTTTCGGACTAAACTTTGCCTAACTTTACATAGCTCGTTTGCGTAGATGGTATGCGATGCAGAGAGACGTTGCTTGCCGCGACTTGCCGCATCTCATGCGGCTGAGACGGGGAAAGCCCGTCTCTAGTAGACGATCATCTGGCCGACGTTTCTTTAAAGGATGGCACTTGCTTCAGTTTCTCGCTGAATAGTTTTGTCTGCTCTTCCGATAATTGCAGCTCACCTTCGAGATTGAAGCCCAACTTATCAGAACCGGCATTCTGAAATTGCGCTTTTTGCAGGCTGACGGATTCCTGGGGCATGGACGGAAGCGCAGATTTGAGGTTGGTGGCTTGACGCAAGGCCTCCAGAATCGCTGTGGACATTTGCTGGCGCAAACTTTCGCCCAGGTCACCGGAGCGCAGCATGTTTCGAAGAAAGCCTTCGGCCTCGACACGAATAATTTCGGAATCGAGTCCCAACCCTGCATTCTGTCTTATCGTGGGAGTGAGTTTGACGTCCATGGTTCCCTCGCCCGCGGCAGCTTCCGTCGAATTGCCAGAGCGACCAAGCGGACAGATCCAGCGCTCGAAATGCAGTTGAGCCGTCACGACAGTGGAGGGCGCCGCGGGGGTGAGTCGAGCCTGCTTAATTTCAATGCGCTCGCCGCAATCTGGCGAGCGGTTGAGGGCCGAACGCAGAACGCCGGTTAGATTTTGCTGCAGATCGTAGAGATCGGCGTTGAGGGTGACTCGGAAAAGATTGTGGCCGTTTTCGGCCGAAGTGCGCTCCACAACGCCGGAGGCCGGCAACGACATTAACTGGCCTGCGATGGTGAGCGAATTCGGCATTGCTGGCAGGTTGAAGGACAGTTGCTCTCCGGCGGGTGCAATGATGATGCTCATCTCTCTGCCGATTGCGAGCTGCTGCTCTTCGAAACCGGTGAGCACTTTGTCGAGATTCGCCGCAGACGCGAGAAGTTCGCTTGCCGGCTTCGCGGATTGAACGCCTTGATCGAACGCTTGCAATTGACGGGCAAGATCGGCATCTTCTTTCGCGAGTTTTTTTGTAATGTCCTTCAAGGCGGACTTCTGCGCACCAGAAAATGAGGCGAGAAAACTCTGATTGCTCCTGCGAACAGATTCGATGGAGTCATGCAAAGTAGCCGCGTGCCCAGGAGACTCCGAAGAAGCCTGAGCTTTTTGCAACGTCTCACGGAAGGCGTGCAACTGCGCGCTTGCAGCCTCGGCATCTTGTACGGCACTGGTAAACAGCGCGCTCTGTTGAGCCGTCGCTTGCAGGGCCAGGGCGCGATGGAAGCCTCTTAGATCATCTTTTTGGTCGACTCCTGAGGGGCGCCCGCCGCCTGACGTTCCACCTCGCCCGCCGCCCATACCTCCTCCCCCGCCTCCGCCGCCTCCATACTGGGCGAGAGCACTGGGGGAAGTTGCGAGCATTGCGAATCCGATAATCAAAAGAAACAGAGCGGGGGAAGTTCCTTTGCGGAACATAGGACGGATCTCCAAATACATTTTACGGTTACAACGAGAATGTTGAGCATCTAGAAATGTAAATTGTGCGCTTCCGCAAGGGGCAAACCTCCTACGACATACGGGCAAATTCTTTACCACAGAGGACACCGCGAAACCGGGGTGCACAGGGAAGAACCCTGCCTTCCCGCTATTACTCACGTACTCACCCAGCCGGTGCAAAAAATGCGACAATAGCTTTTAACGATTGCAGCCGCGGGATTTACGTAACTTTACGTTGGGTCGCGTTGTAACTTTAGTTGCACTTTACGCAACGGTTACGCAACCCAGCACGTTGCCCGTAGCTCTAAGTTTTATAGCCTCTGCCTGATGCCAGTCACCCAAATTCCGTCTCGCGATCCGCTAACTCCCTCCGCTGACCAACAGGAGCAACGCGACCTGTTCGAAGCGCAGCACTGGGAGACAGCTTATCGCGGCTTCAATCCCGACGACGTTCCGCATCTTCTGATTCAGTTGCAGGACGATCTCTCGCGGGCACGGAAGCGCGAAGCGCTGTGGCTTTCCGTGATTCTGCATTTCATGGTCATCATATTGTTGTGGAACAGCGAGAAGTTGATGATGCTGTTGCCACATCGGACCGTCAATCTGGCGATTCGGACGGATGCGGATAAAAATAAGGACGCTACATTTTTGGAGTTGCCTCCGGATGAGCAGAAGCTGACGCGGCGTCCGGATGCGAAGGTGATGTCGGATAAAGATCGCGTGGCCACCAGCAAAGCGCCGCAGGTGA
>Ga0137395_10000260_pt1 | contig 20801 bp, 9 predicted proteins | sample czobulk216metaG_FD_108283 | JGI IMG/M metagenome (GOLD analysis project Ga0137395, IMG submission 108283) | Vadose zone soil microbial communities from Angelo Coast Range Reserve, California, USA - czobulk2.16 metaG | ecosystem: Environmental > Terrestrial > Soil > Vadose zone | place: USA...
CCTCACCACGACCGCCCGGCAACGACGCCACGGAGTCCTTGCTCGCCCTCGAATGCGCAGCGCGCCCCTGAGCGCCACAATTAGTTGAACGCAGTCGTGCGCGTGCTTGCTCCATGCCAACCCCGGTCCCCAGACAATCAGGGCCGCGGGCCAGAGGCACATGCCCGGACTCACGAGTCGACGCGGCGGAATCACCATCTGTCGATCCGGGCCAGAGTATGCTGCGGCGCCGTAACGCGTCTTGAACAAACTGGCTACGCGGCGGGCGTCTGAACCAAGCAGTTCGCACTAGACCGGCGGTCAGTCGTCCAGGCTCCCCATGGTCAAGTTGACGATTGTTCCAGTCATGCCGCTTGCCTTATCGGAAGCCATGAAGACCGCCACGTTCGCCACCTCCGCGAGCGTCATGAGCCGCCGCGTGTGGGTCTTGCTTGCGAGAATCTCCTGGAACTGTTCCCAGGTCATTCCCGACGTACTGGCGCGAGCCTCGAAAGCTTCCTTGAGCGTGCTCGTCTCTGGAATGGCCTGTGGTCGCAGACCGACTACACGAATGCCCTGAGGGGCGAGTTCGGCGGATAGCACTCGAGTGAGTGCCTCCTCGGCGGCCATCGCCGGACCATAGCCTCCCGACAATGGGATACCCATCCGAGAGTGCTGCGTGGTGGCGGTCATGATCACCCCCGATCTATTTGCGACCATCCGCCGGGCCGCCATACGCGCGGTCAGGAAGTACGACGTGGTGTAGATCGTGATCGGCAGGGAGAACTGCTCGACGTCCAGATCGATCAGAGGGACACCCAGAAACTTCGTACCCGGGATCCCGACGGCGTTGAACGAGATATCGACGCGGCCCGCTTTGTCGGCCACGGACTGAAGATGTTTGTCCACCGCCTGCTCATCGAGAGCGTCGACCTCCGCCGCCTCGGCGGATCCTCCGGTGGAACCGATTTCGTTAGCGACCGCTTCGACGGGTGCCCGGCGACGTCCCGTGAGAAACAGCGTGGCCCCCTCGCGTGCAAAGGCATGTGCGACGGCGCTGCCGATCCCGCCTCCGGCTCCGTAGATGACCGCAACCTTGTTCTTGAGCATCAGTTCCTCTGACAACAGCAAGAGAATAGAGATGTGAGCGGACTGGCGCCAGAGCCAATTCAGGCCATATCGACTAGACCACTCCCTTGAGGGTGGCGTAGAGTACGCGCCTCGTGACGCTGCACGTCAGTCTGGTCGGACGAAGGAATCTCAGCGTCGAGATCTACCGCCAGGTGCGCGACGCGATCGTGAGCGGAGCGCTCCGCCCCGGCGATCGCGTGCCGGCCAGTCGTGAGCTTGCCGCCGCACTCGACGTATCCAGGATGACCGTCACGATCGCGTATGAGCGGCTGAGCGCCGAGGGCTTCGTCGTGTCGCGCGTCGGCGACGGCACGTTCGTCGGGCCTCATCCGGCGCAGGGCCAGAGAGCTGTCGGGCGTCGGGAGGACGGCGGAGCGCTGAGGGCGCGGCGTGAGTGGCAGTCGATACCGCTGCCGACGTCATTTACACAGCCAGCGGCATTTGATTTCCGGACCGGCATCCCGGACCGGTCTCTGTTTCCTCAGGCGGCCTGGCGACGCCTGTTGGCACGGGCTCTCAAAGCCGCGTGCGAAACAGGAGGACCGTACGGCGACCCTGCCGGACACCCCGATCTCCGCGCGGCGATCGCCCGGCATGTCGGGATCTCGCGCGGTGTCATCGTCACACCGGATGACGTAACCGTCACGAATGGGACGCAGCAAGCCCTCGACATCATCGGCCGCATCCTTCTCAGACCCGGCGACGGCATTGCGGTTGAGGATCCCGGATATGTCGTGCCACGGCGCCTCTTTCGAACTCTGGGCTCGCGCGTTGTCGGGGTGCCGGTCGATCGCGAGGGGCTCGTCGTACACGCCATTCCCCGCAATGTCCGCGTGGTCTACGTGACGCCCTCGCACCAATATCCCTTGGGCATCGCAATGACATTGGCTCGCCGTCGCTCGCTCCTCGCATGGGCGGAGCGTCACGATGGCGCAGTGATCGAAGATGACTACGACAGCGAATTCCGCTTTAGCGATCGCCCTCTCGAGCCCCTGCGCACGCTCGATGTAGCCGGCCGCGTCATTTACGTCGGGTCGTTCTCGAAGACGTTGTTGCCAGCCCTTCGACTCGGCTTCATGATTACGCCCCCTTCGCTGCGGTCCGCGGCGCATGCGGCCAAGTTCCTGTCGGATTGGCATTCACCGACGGTGACGCAGATCGCGCTGGCGGAGTTTCTCGAGACTGGCGGCTTCGGCAGGCATCTTCGAAGGGTGAACGCGGTGTATCGCGAACGGCACCAGCTGTTAACCACAGCGCTTGCCACGCGTTTCGACGCCGATCTCGAGCTGATGCCGTCGAGCACCGGGCTGCATATCGCCGGCATCGCCCGAAAAGCGTCCGTGAACGAGATTGAGGCGCTCGCGCGGCGCGCCGCGGACAAGGGCGTGGCAATCCAGACGTTGTCATTCTTTGCAACCGGCGAGAGAGCGCTCGCCGGAATCGTGCTCGGGTATGGTGGCATCATGACGACCGATATCGAAGAGGGCCTCCGCCGATTGGAGAAATGCTTCCGGCAGGTAACGTATCCCAGATAGCGACGTTCTAATTCGCCCGCATCGATGTCGCCGTGAACCCTGAGTACGAGAGGAGACAAATCCCAAGCTGGGGCTTGGGATTTGTTTGGGTTGCTCTGCGGTCATCCACACGATGAATAACGGCCGCGACTGCTTATGAACAGGTGTCAGGATGACCGCTGCTGTGTGCGACAAGGCAGTTCTTCGGGCACAGCGAGATCTAGTGAAGATGCCGCGCCCTTATTGTTGCTCCAGCGTCGAGACACTCCCGACCATCACAGCCGTGAGGTGGCGCGAGAACGCGCCGGCCATTTGACCGCTCAGATTGTTGGTCTGGCACTGCAGTGTCAGAGTTCCGCCTGACGGCACGTGCGTCGCGAGCGTCAACGGGAGTGTCATGGTGCTCGCGCCCTGCGACGTCGCGGAGTTGAATGGATCGATCCTCGCGCTGTACGTGAGACTGAACGCGGTCGGACTGCCGAGTGCGCAATTCACCGCCAAGGTCTCCGACGGCAGGCTGTGGTTGTAAATCATTACTCCGCCCGTCACCACGTAGTCGCCTGGCGGTACGTCCAATTGCAGGAGCGTCGTCATCGAGGGCGGGATCGCCACGATGGTGCGTGTTTCGACGTTGTAGGCGGCACTGGGCCCTACAGGACCTTGCGGCCCGCTCGGACCCTGTGCTCCAGCGGGACCCTGTGGTCCTGCCGGACCTTGTGCTCCCGTTGGACCCTGCGCTCCCGCCGGACCTTGTGCTCCCGCCGGGCCTTGTGCTCCCGCAGGGCCTTGTGCTCCCGCAGGGCCTTGTAGCCCTTGTGAATTCCAACTCAGAGGAGATTCCGAAGGCAGGCAGTGTTGTGTGGCGGGATCGATGACTCGCAGAACTCCGAGTGTCGTACGGCACGCGTAAATCGTCCCGTTCGCACTCGGGATTGCCGCGTAGGCGATCCCAGCCGCCGCCGCGGCAAGACCTGTCGTGACTGTCATTGTCAGCAATGTACGTCGCTGCATCGAAACTCCTTCCGCGTGCGCTGACGTTTACCGCGCGAACGCGATCGGCGTCCACGCACGATCGATGCCGCGTGCGCATGAAGGTTTCTTCCTTACTTGGTCCCGATTGTCTTCAGCGAGGCGAACGTGGCCGTCAGACCAATGACGGAATTCGACAGACACCATCTGTTGCGCCATAGGTCTTGCTCTCACCGCACGGCGCGTCAGCTAACTCGAACAATTAAAAGGGAAGGTTGGCTACAGCTTTGGGGGGAGGCCTTCGGCACGCGCCTTCGCTGCCGCGAAGCTCACTTCCTCGGCCTCTTTCCGCGCGCGGTCGACCGCCTGTTTCGCCTGCGCGCGCAGATCATCAGCACTAGGATGAGGCTCTGCGCCTTCGGATTGCTCACGCCTGGTCAGCAACTGTCGTACGACCCCATGAATCTGCGCAATCGTGATCGGTTTGAACCGAATATCCGCCCCAAGATCGTGCATTTCTCGCACCGTGGCGTCGTCCACGTCGGACTTGCCAGTGATGACGGCGACCGGCGTGCGTGGATGCGTCTGTCGAAGGCGGCGCAGGAAGCCCAGGCCGTTAACCACCGGCATCACGAAATCCAAGAGGATCGCGTCAGGTTCCATCACCTCGACTAGCTGGATCGCGCGCTCCGCATTCTCGGCGGAGCGCGTCTCATAGCCGTCCAGCGCCAAGGCGCGCGAGAACGCATCTCGCACCTCTTCCCGATCGTCGATGATGAGAATACGCGGTCTTGCCATGCGAAGGCGCCCTTTGGAGCTTATGTCGATTCTAGATCGGTCCAGGGTTCTGGAAATGCTCGCCGTCATGCGGAGAACTTGGCTTGTTCTCTCGAGTAGCACTTCCCATTGTTCAACGAAAAGCTGCGCGAGTGGGAGGACTACTACAATTACCATCGTCCGCACGGGGCGCTGGACGGTGAAACCCTTACGAGCGACTGCTCGCAAGAACGAGAGCTGAAGTGTCACCAGGGTCTTAGGACTCTATACTCACCCGCATCGCAGAGGTCGATCCCCGCGCGGTGTCCATCAGGGCGCCGGCGCGATGAGTTGAGCCTGTCGGATGAACTCGTCCCAGGCCGGCCGCGGCTGATCGCGGTCGTCGCGCAGCCCCAGCGTCGTGAGGAACGCCCGGAATCGATCGGAGTTCGATCCGTACGCCTGGACGATTGCGCTGACGACCCATTCGGGAAGATCCGCCTGAAACAAGTACGTAGCGCCGTGCACGCGGGTTGCTCCGGCGGCGCGGATGGCTTCGAAGATCGCCTGCACGAATGCCCGCTGCTGGTCCGGCGACGACCCGAGCAACGCCGAGGTCGGGTACCCGACCTCCTGAAGGAAGATCGGGCGCGGCTGCGCCGCGGCCAGCATCAATTGCAGGTCGCCGGCAACCGAGCTTGCGGGGCGCACGGTGAAGTCACCGGCCAGGGGATAGTACGTGAATGCCACCTGATCGAGTTGCGCGACGATCGGCGCGTACAGCCCGCGCAGCTGCCCGACCGCCAGAAACTGAAACGACGATGTGAACTCCGCGGCTGGATGCAGAGCGTGGACCCGCGCCTTCACCGCTGCGAGCATGCGGGCGTACGCGGCAATTTCGCCCGGCCGCGCGGCGAAGTACGAATCGATCTCGTTGCCGATCGCGTACGACCAGGGACGCGACGCCAGAATCGGCGCAAGCTGCTCCACCATCTGGTTCACGTGAGCGATCATCTCGGGCGAGTCCCATGCCAGCGTCTTGTACTGCTCGGGCATGTTACGGGCTCCGGCGTCCACGACGCGCAGGTTGAACGCCATCGGCAGCGGCGCCGACTGGACGATCATGAAGCGCACTTCGTCGAAGTTGTATGCGCCGGGCTGAGCTTCGAGCTCCGTCCACAGCTTCGCGTAGTGAATGTGGTTCGCTCCGGTCGTGCGCATCAAGTGCACCGACTCCGCCCAGTCAGTTCGAGAGTACGTAGAACTGGTTTTGGGGTTTCCGTCGAGGCCGATACGCAACCGGGGAATTGCCTCGCTTGCAGGCAGCGCGCCCACGTCGGGCTTGCGGTGCTGCGCCGAGACCGCGACGCCGATGAGCGTCAGCATGATGAGGCACGCACGAATGCGATTCATTTTCACCTCATCCTTAGACGTGCACGATCGATACCACGAGCGCCCGGCCGTCGTGAGCATCGCTAACAGCGGGGATCCGGTGGGCCGCATACCGTCAACCATGTAACTTGGCAGACGATTCGGGCCGGAACGGCGCGTTCACTGCGCGAGGGGGGCAGACATGAAGGCGCTCCACGTGTTCCCCGCCGGCTTCGCCGAGCCGTCGGTGCGAAACAGACCGGTGTACGCCCAGGTCAAGGACACGGCGCTGTCGCCGTAGTTCAGACCGTAGTCCACGGGGATGAAGTTGATCACGAACGCAAAGCGATGTTCGAACGCCGTCCAGAGCACGAGGCCGATGAACGCATCCTGCTCCGTTTCATTGCCGAGGATCGGCGTGCCGTACACCTGAAACGGCTGCGATGTGTAGCCCGTCTGCTCGATGGCGAGCTGTCGCCGGGTGTCCGCACCGAGCGCGATGGCTTCGTCGAAGTAGGCTGGCGAAACATACGCGTCGTACGCGATGTAAGGGTACGTGCTCAACGCGAGCAGATCGCTCGCCTTCATCAAGTCGCGCACTTCGTCGACCAGAATCGTCGGGTACGAAGAGGCGACTTCGGCCTGAAGCAGCCTGGAATCGTAGACGAGGCCCAACATGTGTTCGTACTGCACACCGGCGAAGACGACGAGGCTCGGATATCGTGCCTTCAGCGCCGTGTATACATACCGGTTCAATTCCTTGTAGGCGCTCCACAGGTCTGGTCGCCGGGCCAGCAGGATGTTGGCCTCGACGGCCAGGCCAAGATACGTGGGATGTAAAAACTCGACCGTCGCGATCGCGTAGTTGAGGAACGCCGTCTTCACATCCGGATCGTCGAACGACTTCGAGTTCCACGGCGGTGGCAGCGTCTGCAGTTGCTCGGTGCCCCAATACTCGGCCAGGCCGTTGTACGCGCTCGAGATCGGGTGAATCGACACGTACCGCGCGTGATTGGGAATGAAGAGCGCGTCGTTGGTAACGATCTCACCCCACATCTGCAGAACCGATGATGGATACGTCCGCCAATCGCTGCTCAGCAGTGCCTCGGACCATGGCACACCGTGCTGAAGCGTGTGGCTCACCGCATCGCCTTCAACCTGAAGGTACGAGTACGCGATGTCCTGGCCGAATGACGACCAGACGGGAGGAAGCGGTGTCGTCCCCATATGAAATGGGCGCGATGGCGGCTGCGCCGCCGCCGTCGCCACGGAGATGACGCACGACGCGGAGGCGAAGAGAATCGCGCGAACGCGACGCGAAGCGGCGCCGCCTCTCATGGTGTGGTGGTGTCCGTGACTTTGATGAACAGCGGCATGCGCTCGAGCGGCGCGTCGGCGACGATCGTCTGGCCGCCCGGCCAGAGCTGGCCGGTGTACCAGTCTCTCCACGAAGCGCCCGCGGGCAGATCCACGGATCGCGTCACCGCGCCCTGTTCGACGACAGGCGCCACGAGCACCCAGTCGCCCACCATGAAGAGCGGCGCAGCGGTCGACGGCAGCGCGTGCAACACGGGTGTTCCGGTTTGAGCAAAGTCGTCGAAGAGCGGCTGCAGATACGCCAGGAAGAGCTGCCGACGCGTAAGCGTGGCGCGGGCATCGGTCTGATACGGCTCGCCAAACCCCCACGGCGCCGTCGCATCGTCGCCCGACGGCGGCTGGAATGCCGGCAGCAGGCTCGCGAACTGCTGCCAGCGCACGAAGAGTTCCGGTGAGGGCGGCGCATCGACGCTGCCGATGGTCGAAAGCCCCGCCGCTCTCTGAGCATTCGCGATCGCGGCGGCGAGCACCTGGAACGTGGGAGGCGGCACGGCCGAGCCTGGCGGGGACGCGGCGACGCCGCCGACGCCGGCGGCTCGCGACGCGTCCCAGGTTGCGAGGGCCGCTTTCGGAGTCCCGTCTTCGTGCCACAGTCCGGTGTACGCCCACGTCATCGACCCGGCGGACGTGCCGTACGCCGTTCCGTAGTCGTTGGCGATGAAGTTGATCAGGAAGCTCACGTTTTCCAAGTGTGCGTCGTGCAGTAAGTGGCTGACGAACAATTGCTGCCGCGCTTCCGAGCCCGGAACGGTCACCCCACGGCTGGCGATGTAAAGGTCCTGTGTGATGTAGCCGGTTTGCTCGAATGCGAGCGGTTTGCCGAGCGCGTCAGCAATCGCGTAGGCGCGTTCGTAGTAATCCGGGTCGAGGCTGCCATCGGCACGAATGTACCGGTTGTTCTGAATGATGAAGGGATACGTGCTGATTGCCACCATGTCGCTGTACTGCAGCAGCGACTTCACCTCGGATTCGAGTACGTCGGCGTACGTGTCGCGCAGCGTCATCGCGAGCGCGCGCGATTCTTCGGTCAGCCCCAGCATGTGTTCGTACTGGACGGTCGAAAAGACGACGAGGCTCGGGTATCGCTGTTTGAGGGCGGTGTACACGTACGCATTGAAATCCTTGAACGCCATCCATTTGTCGGGCGCCTTCGCCAGAAGGATGTTCGCCTCGACGTTCAGCGCCACGTGGGTCGGGTGCAGCACCTCGACGGCCGCGATTACGTAATTGAGAAACGCCGTCTTCACGTTCGGGTTGTCGAAGCCGTAGCTGTTCCACGGCGGCGGCAGCGTAAACGTGATCTGGTTGTCCCATTGCGGCGCCAGGCCCGTATAGGTGGACGGGTCGATTGGATTCAACATCAAGTATTGCGGCATGCCGGGAATGACGGCGGCGTCGGCCGCTCGGAACAGATCCCAGAAGGCCTGGAGATAGCTCGAGTAGTCGCGGTAGTTCGTGCTCGTCAGCGCCTGGACCCAGGGCACCGCGTCCTGCTGCGTGTGCGAGACGATGTCCGCATGGGCCAGGAGCGTCGAGTAGGAGCGCTGCCAGCCGTCGGCCGTGAAGGCCGGAGGCAGCGAACTGAACCCCTGCAGCACGTGGCGCGTCGGATCGGCGGCGCGGGAAAAAACGCCGACGAACCCGCCGCCAGGCAACAGCGACACGTCGATCGTGTCGGTCCGGCTCAGCCCGCTCCGATCGGCGCGCCTGAAAGACGTCGGCGTGTCGTCGCCGATGAGCATCGCGTCGTACCGTCCGGGGCCGAGGAACGACAGCGACAGACCGGAGACCGTCCTGGCGTCTGTCGCGCTGCCGTTGATCGCGGAGACGTACCAGCGGTCGCGCTTCCGCCTTGCCATGATGGCCAGCTCGCCGATGACGCTCGGCGGCAGAACGATCGTCTCGTCCCACTCGGTCGGCAGCAGGCGGAGCACGTCCTGCACGAGCGGCTGGCCCAGTAGCACTCCAGGATCGTCGGCGAAGGTCTGGATGGGCGACGTGAACAGGACGGCGTTCGCGAGCTGCTGCGTGAAGGTGGTGGCGCCGATCTTCCGCGCGTCGAGTGTCGTCGGCGTGAAGTCGGCGACGCCGACCGCCATCCTGGTGAACGGCACAGCGGCGTTGTGCGAAGGGGGCTCGAATTGCCCCTGATCCCAGTGGAGGTTGCTCTCCATGCCAGCGACGGACTCTTGCGTGATGCGGTTCGGATACGTCCGCTCTAGGCCGGTGGGCTTGTTGATGCCGTGGAAGTTGATCATCAGCTTCTCGGCGACCGCGTCGCGCAGGATGGCCTCATAGCGCTGGACGTTGCTGAAGGACTCGGAGTCGAGGGCGGCGATGTCATCGATCTTCACGCCCACCGCTCCGGCCGCATGGACTGAGTGAAAGAACGCCTGCCGCGTCGCTGGATCGCCCAGCTCGTTCCAGTGTTTCCAGACCCAGACGTCGACGTACCGCTGCTCCGTGTGCGCGTACGCCACCAGATCCGCGAGTCGCATGAACTGGTTCTCGGTCGCCGTCGGAAACCCCTGTTCCAAGCCGGCGTCGACGACGACGTATTCAGCCCGCAGGCGCGTCGCGTCGTCCACGTAGCGTTTTTGCGTGTCGAAGTTCCCCGCCGAGCTCTGATCGGACCACCACGACCAGACCGCGCGACCGGGACGGATCCATCGCGTGTGCATTCCCTCAGGGAAGAGAGCCGGGTCGGGCCCTTTATTGAGATTGAGGACGAGATCCGAATTCACCAGGCCCGTCAGCGTCGGCGCGACGAGCAGCGTGCGCCACGGCGAGACGCTCCCGCCTGCAACGGTCCAGGAACTGTCGTCGAGGAACTCGGACGCGATAACCGGGTTGAGCAAATGCGACCGGAACGTCATCCCGCTGTAATCGAGAAGCGCGGCCTCGGTCAACAGCGCGAACCCGCCGTCGTTTGGAAGCACAACCGTGAACGGCCCGCCGATGTGATCGTCCACGAAGCCGATGCTGCCCTTCCAGTACGTCGACTCGTAGTTTCCGGTGTTGGTTTGGTACCAGAAGGTGGATTGATAGGGAAACGTCCACGCGGAGCTCTCCCCCGTCACCGACCGCGGCCCGCCTCCCGGCATCACATACCGATAGGCGACCCCATCGTCATAAAGGCGGATGACGATGGAGAACGCCAGGTCGCCCTGGCCAGCGCGGCGCACCTCGATGGCCGACTCCAGATAATGATTCACCGCCTGAGGGTGCACGCCGCGCGTTGGATACGTCTCGTTCGTCTCGACGGGCGGGCCCGCGCTGAGGTTGGTGACATTCGTGCCGATGTCGATGCCGTCGACGACGACCCCCAACGTGGAGTCGTCGAGTACGCGTGTGGGTCCGCGCGTGACCGAATACACGAGATGGCCCGTCGCGTTGACGCCCACCTGCGCCTGCACTGTTCCGCCCGGGCTCCATAACGCGACAGCCGGCACGAATCGCTGAGGATCGTGGAGAGGCGTGGTGAACAACTGCTGGAAGACGTCGGCTGACGGCCGCCGGTTGCCCGCAGCGTCGTAAATCCCATCGAACTCGAAGTAGTGATAGAAGTCGGCCAGCGACTGGTTCATGCCCGGAGTGGCTGCGATGCGCTGGCGCAGCTGGTCGAGCGCCGCGGTCAGGTCGCGAACCGACCAGTGAATCAGGAACTCGACGTTGCCGCGTTTTTCGAGATCGCTGAAGAGGAGGCGCAGGAATCGGGCCTGCTTCTCCGGATCGCTGGGAAAGTACAGGTTGAGCACGTTGAACGAGACCGCCGGATACCCGGTCTCCGTGACGCCAATTGGTTTGTCCGTCACCGTCCTGATTTGATCGACGAGGTTATCGACGAACCACGCGGGGATGGTGTTCGTGCCATACAGCGTCTTGATCGGATAGAGCGACAGCCCGACCACGTCGAGATACGGTGCCAACTGGCCAAGCGCGTCGAGATTTCTCGCCTGCAGCGTGGGATCCATCAGCGCATCGAGAAGGGCCGGACGCCCCAACTCGTCCGTCACGTACTGCTCCGCAGTCAGGGACACGACGATCTTCACGTGGTTGTACGCGGGGTTCGCCCGCAGCTGCGTGTAGACGTATCTCTGGAGTTCCAGATACTGCGCGAACACGACCGGATCGGCCACAGTGAGGTTCGCTTCGATGCCAGTAATCAGATACGCCGGCTTGAAGTACTCGATCGCGCGGCGCGCGTAGTTCAGAAACGCGGTCTTGACCTGCGGCGAGTCGAGCGCGTACGTGTTCCATGGCGCCGGAAGGACCCGGCCTTCGTAGTCGATCACCGGTCCGTTGGGAATCTGGTTGAACTGATCGTCAAGGATGAATCCCTGCCCGACGCCCCAGTACGCCGCCATCCGCGTCCGCGGCAACCCGAGCGGCGTAATGGCCACCGCCACCTTGGCGCCGGGCGGCTGCGCTGAGCGGTACTTGCCCCACACTTCGCGCACGTTCGCGCTGTAAGGAGGATCCGGGCTCGTGAAGGTGTCGGCGTACGCGTCCGGCCATGGCACGCCCTGGTCGAAGTGATACGCAATCAGATCCGCGTTCTGGCCGATCACATTCGAGTCGTATGCCAGCACATCGTCCTGGATCGGCCCCTCGGGTGTTTGCTGCCACAGCGCTGGGATGAACCCGAGCAGATACGAACGCGCGGCCGGCGCCGCGACCCGCCACCACCCTCGATTCAGCGTGTCGGTTCGAAGCGTCTGATACGCGGATTTACTGACGCCGGAACCGGCGAACGTCCGCAGACCAAACGATCCGAAGTACGCCGTGGCATCAGCGAGTCGATCCGCCGGTACGGCCAGGTGCGACGCCTGTGCCAGGCCGGCCGCAGCCGTGTCCGACGGATCGTGGAGCCTGCCGAGTGACGCATACGGAATCAACGCCCCGTACGTGTCCAACGTGTCGAAGAACGCCTGCACGAACTGCGACTGACGCGTCGTCGAGCTCCCTACCCTCGGCGACGACGGGTAGCCGATGCTCTGGAACGACAGAGGCTTCGGGTAGTAGCGCGCGATCACCTGCTGGATGTCACTCCTCACCTGGCTCGGATCGACAACGTGAAAAGCCGGCGTCCGCGGAAAATACGTGAGGCTGACGACGTCGGAGACGCCGTTCAGCACCTGCATCAGACTCGCGGCCGGTTCCTGCAGCAGCCCTCCCCACGTCGACGTGATACCGACCTGCAGCTGGTTCCCCCAGAGCACCTTGGCGTGCGCCTGCGCCGCTTGAAAGAAGACAACGAAGTCGCTCCAGAACTGCACGTCGCTCCGGACCGGCAGGAAGAGATCGACCTCGTGTCCAATCTGGAGGCCCGCAAGGGGGACGCCGTTCAGTTGGCCATGGATGAAGTCGAGCAGCGCCGCGAACCGCGCGATAACGTCGGGATCGCTCAGCCGTCGCGCTCCTGTTTGAATGCCTGCCAGATCGGCCGGGGTCGCCCAATACGTCTGCAGGAACGGACTGATCGTCAGGCTCACGCTGAACTGGTTGCTCGCGTACGCGGAAGCGACCGCCTGAAGCGCCGTGGCTTGCGGACCGCCGTACACGCCAGGCAGCGTCTCGATGCCCGACCATTGGAGTGACAGTGACGTCGCATCGGCGCCCAGTTCGCGCGCGAGGTCCGGACGCCACGCACTATTCTGGGCAGGATCGGCGAAATCGAGTCCAAGGGTTCTCGTGCCCTTGGGCACCTGGGGCGGGATGATGGTATTGGTTGAGTCGTCTGGATCGTTGCCCCAGGCGACCAGCCCCGCGGGAGGCACGGTCGTGCACAAGGCGATGGAGCGGGACGGATCGCCGAACTGATCGCCATCGGCGTCGAAGTAGTACGTATGCGCCTCGGACAGCCGCGGATCATTCGGTGCGCAATCGGCCGCATCCGGCACGCCATCGCCGTCCGCATCTCCCGGCAGCCCCTGCGCGGCGAGCCGCACGAACGATCGTTCGAAGGCGCCGTCGCCGAGCGCGAGCCAGACCACACCAAAGATGATCGCGATGATCCACGCGCGCCTCATTCGCCCGCTCCAGAACTACTGTTCGCCTTCGGCGAATACGGCAGCGCCAGCTCACTCTTCCACGTGCGCGTCGCGGAGCGGTCGTTCCCCTCGCCGTCGTGGATGCCGATGTTGCGGAAATACTTGTAGAACTCCACGAACTCCGGGCTGACGGTCGGCGGATTCAGCAACGAACCCGCGAGCAGCCGTTGCCAGCCGAGGTCGCTGTCGCGCGGTGCGAAGCTGATGACGTCTTCAACGTTGACGTGCGTCTTTTCCATCTCGAAGAACAGCAGCCGGTAGTACCGATCCTGCTTGTCAGCGTCGCTGAAGAACGGGACGCCGAGAACGGTGTAGGACTCCGCCGGCCAGCCTGTTTCAGACACGATGACCGGCTTGCCCGTCGCTTCGAGCAGCGGCATCAGCGAGTCGAACATCGACGCCGGCATCGTCGACGCGTTGTACTTGCCGTAGTGCGGGTAGAGCGACAGCGCGAGGAAGTCGGTCATCGGCAGAACATCGACGAGACCCTGCACCTGCAGCTCGCGTTTCAGGAACGGCTGGTCTTCCTGCTTGAAGCTGACGCCGTACTCGTCGGTCATGAACGTCGTCGCGGAAATCGAGACGCCGAGGGGAATCGACGCGGTCGCCGGATCCGCCTTGAGGTTCGCGTATACATCGCGCAGGAGATCGAGCAGTTGGTCGTACGCGGCCGGGCTCTCGTTCATCGTCGCCGTGATCTCGATCGCGATGACGAGCCGATCCGGCTTGAAGTACTGAATCGCGCGGCGCGCGTAGTTCAGGTATGCCCGCTTCACGTGGTCGTCGTTCAGCGGATAGCTGTTCCATGCGCCAGGCGGCAGCCGGTTCTCGCCATCCGCAATCACGCCGTCGCCGACGCGTTGAAACTGAGCGTCGTAGGTGAACCCCTCCCCCACGCCGAAGTATGGGGCGATGACGTTGCGTGGTACGCCGAGCGGGTTGATCGACACGAGCAGCTTCTTGCCCGCGGGCAGATGGCTTCGCAGGGAGTCCCACATCGCCTTCACGGCCGGACTGTAGGGCAGGTCGGACGACTCAAAGGTATCGGCCAGCGCCTCAACCCACGGCACGCCGTTGTCGAGGTGCAGGTTGACGGTGGTGGCGTCGGTGGTGATCGTCTGCTGCAGCCAATCGAGTTCGGCGGCGTAGTCGCCGGCGGTGGTCGGAAAGTCGTAGAGAGCCGGTGTGAATCCGAGGCCGAACGACCGCGACGCGAGCGGACGCACCGCCCACCACCCACGTTCGAACGTCAGGTTGCGCAGCGTCTCGTATGCAGGCTTGTGCACGCCATCGCCGTCCCACGTCCGGAGACCGAGCGATTGCTGAAACGCCGTCTCGCGCCGGATGTCGCCGCCCGCGGACACCGATCCAAGCGCCTCGAAGTTCGCGAGCGGAAACGAGAAGTCGTGGAGACGCGTGAACGACGCGAACGGAATCAGCGCCGCGTAGCTGTCCCACACGTCGAAGAACGCGCGCAGGAACTGGCTCTGCTTCGTGATTGACGCGCCCAGGAAGGCCGACGAAGGATAGCCGACCGCGTCGAAGACGATCGGTTTCGGATAGTACAGCGCGATGACCTGCTCGACATCGAGCCGGACATCTGCCGGCTCAATCGCCCCGCCGTCGGAACGGCGAGGCATGTAGGTGAGGCTGACTTCGTCGGTCAGCCCGTTCAGCGACTGCAGGAGCGATCGGCTCGGCTCGGTGAGAAGCCCCGCCTGCGTCGCCGTGAGGCCGACGCGAAGGCTGGCACCCCACAGCGTCTTGGCATGGCTGGACGCCGCGGCGAAGAAGATCCCGTAGTCCGCCCAGAACTGGAGAGGGGCCAGGTTCAGGAACCGGTCTACTTCGTAGCCGATCTGCAGCGAGGTCAGCTGGACTTGCGGCATCTGCGCATGGACGAACGTGAGCAGCGCCTTGAAGCGCTCGATGACCACGGCGTCAGAGAATCGCAGCGTGCCTTGCTCGATCGCCGCTTTCAGATCCGGCGGCACGGCCAGCAGAGCGCTCGAAACCGGGTTGATCGTGAGGTTGAGGCGCAGACCTTCGCCGGGGAACTGCGCGCTCGCGACCGCCAGCACCGGCGCCATGCTTCCCGCGAAGACACCGGGCGCCGTCTCGAGATCGCTCCACGCCACTCGCAACGTCGCTGCGTCGGCGCCCAGCTCGCGCGCGAGGTCGTCGCGCCATTTGCCGCTTTGGGCCGGCGTGATGAAGTCGAGCCCGATCGCGCGATCGCCTTTCGGCACCACGTTGGCGATCTGAAACGGCGTGCTGTCGTCCCGGTCGCCTCCCCATACCACGGCCGGGACCGGCGGCGACAGCGAACACACCTGGATGGCGTTGTGCGTGTCGCCGAAAGAGTCGAGATCGAGATCCAGATAGAACGTGTGCAGCGACGACAACCGTTCGTCGAACGGATTGCAGTCCAGCTCGTTCGGCACGCCGTCGCCGTCGATGTCAGACGGGTCTGTCGTCGTGGCTGCGAGGATCGCGTAAGCGTCGTCCACTGTGCAGGCCCCGTCGCCGTTGAAATCGCACGCGGCGCGAATCGCCGTCAGCCTGGGGAGCAGCGGTGAATCGACCATCTGGAAAATCATCAGGGCATCGCGCGCCGTCAACCGCCCGTCGCCGTCCACGTCGCCCGAACCGTGCTGGCCCGCCGCGGCGAGCGTCGTCGGCAGAGAACAGATCAGCAGCAGCCCGAGGAGTCTCGCGAACATCCAGAACTTCCCTTCCACAGTTACTGCACCAGCATGGACACTGAATTCGCCGGCGCGCCGCCGACCGCGATCAGCACCGGCAACAGCCCCGACAACCCCGTCGCGGGCACGCTCAGCCGGATGCCGTACGTGGCCGTGCTTCCCGGCAGCAGCCAGGCGCCCACCACCGTCGCCGGCGTCCCGCCAATTAGCGCGCCGATCGCCGCGGTCACCTGCTGCGGGTGCGTGCCGCTCGAGGGCATGCCGTCGTCGGGATGCGGGAGGACCGCGCCGAGACCTGCAGCAAGCACGTCGACGAACTCACCAGCGACGGCGGGAGACGATTCCGAAATCAGCGATCCGTCTGCGTGAGTGGCAATGGCGACGTCACCGCCGGGCCACGTGAAGATCCACGGACGGGCCGCCACGATTGGGGCACGCTGCTCGGGCGCGTTCACGGCGTCGCGCGAGAGGCCGATCACCGCGGCATCGCCCGCGATCTCCCACGGGACGATGAATGAGACGCGCCCGGCGCTGACCGAAAGCAGCGGCGCCGAAAGTCCGTTGACGCTGACCGTTGTCCCGCCCATCGTCAGCGGGAACGCTGGTCCGCTGGCGGCGACCTCGCCATCAGCGAGACCAGTGCCTTCGAGACTTGCCACGCCGCCCGGCGCCAGCGCCGGCGATTCGGCAGAGAGCGTGAAGACGGGACGATCGGGCGGCGTGCCCGTCGTTTTGAAGGCGATGTCGACCGCCGCACCCTCGCGACCCAGGAAGTCGTGTGCGGTCACGCGAGCCGAATAGGTCGTGCCCGGCGTCAGCTCCGTGAGCTGAATCCAACCCATCGGCCCTGATGCGGCGCTCCGCGTGAGCGACCCGGAAGATTCGCCGTATCGCACGAGGTAGCCGGCCGCGTACTCCGGAACCGGAGGCCACGTCAGTGTGGCGTCGGCATCGTGTGTGGCAATCGTCACGTGCGCGACCGCCGATGGAACGGGCGCCCGGACGGTCGCGGCAAGCAGCACGACACCGTCGCCGGAGGGCAACCACAGACCGTCGGTGACCGCCGACCCATCGTTCAAGTCGGGCACCTGGGCGCCGAGGATCCGTTTGGTCTGCGTGCGGTTTTGTGGACCGGCGATGTCGGCCTGCGAAATGAACAACGCCTCCGGCGTCGGATTGACGAGGACGATGCCGTTCTCGAAGTCGCGGCGCCACGCGCCGCCGGTGCCTTCGACGAGGCGCACGTTGTCAATCGCCACCGATCCGGTATCGGTGAGCCCGCCGACGATGGGGACAGTGCTGGTCGAGGCCTTGATGACCGCGCGCAACGTCCCTTGCTGGCCGGGTCCGCTGGTATCGGGGAGAAACAGCGACGCAGAGCGCTCGGGAGGCATGCCCCCAAACTCATCACGGAAGCCAATCCCCAGCAGTCCCGAGAAGGTCGTCGGGCGATAGTCGAGAATCCGGTAGTCGGCAAATAGTTGATATGTCCGCCCTGGCACAAGCGGTGTCGTCGAGCTGAACAGCCACTTCCCTTCGGCGACGTCGTTCTGCGTGACGACGAGCGAGGCGGATCCCGAAATGACCTCGGCGGGATTAGAGCTGATCACTCCCGGCCCGACGTCGACTCCTGCCGGCGGCGTTCCTTCGAAATCAAGCTGAAAGACCACTCGGGACGGATACGCGAGCTCCTGCGCGCGTCCCAGAGGCTGACCCAGATAACCTTTGCCAGACATCGCGGTCGTGGCCGAGCCGCGCGCGTCGACCGCGAACTCGTCGAACCAGAGCGGCGGCGTGGTGTTGTCGACGAGGTCATATTCGTAGAAGCCGTTGTCGAGCAACGTCGTCGTCAGCCCGAGCCGCATCCGCCGGTAGTCGCGCGGCTCGAGCCGCGATGTTCGCTGCGGATAGCCGTTTGGCGTCAGCCCACCGGTTTGCGTTCCCAGTTCGCGCCCCGTGAATTCCAGCGAGACGATTTGCGGAGCCCGCGCATACGCAGTCGCCAGCCGGTAGTTGTTCACCAGCCGGTACCACTGCGAGGGGGCGCTCGTGATCCAGTCGCCGCCGGATGCGATCGGGTACGGCGAGATCACTTCGCCTTCCCAGCCGTTCAGCATCGGCAGCACGGTCGGGTTCCCCGGGATATAGCCGGCATTTCCAAACAGCAGCGTGTTTGTTCCGAGCTTGCTCGACATCGTCGAGAAGTAGTCGAAGAAGCCGCGAGCCCAGGCGTACTGCACACTCGCCGTCGGTTCCGCCTGTCCGTCGCCATTCAGGTCGACAGCCGGCGGCGGACTTCCGAGCAGTGGGTTGATGTACCACTCCGGCTGATCGAAATGGACACCCGCCCATAGGCCGGACGTGAGCACCTGATTCGCCAGGAAGTCGGCGGTGTAAGCGTTGACGGTTGTACCGCTTTGCGCCGGCCCGAACGGGGTGTGATTGAGCTGAACGTTTTGCGGAAACGCCGGCTCGGACAGCGGCTGGCCGGACGGACCCAGCATGAACCACGACGGCTGCAGGCCGCTGTTGAACGCTTCGAGCAGGCCGGACGCGTCGATGCCGGCTTCGAACTGCGCCATGAACGCTTGCTTGTACGGCAGAATCCGCAGCGCTGGATTCTTCGCGTGCAGCCGCCGCACCCACGCCCCCGCCCCGAGCGTCTGGTCGAAGCTCGTGCCCATCATGAGGTCGTACCGGGCGTCGACGTCCTCGACGTCGCTCTGGCTGGCGCCGTTGATGAGCGCGACAGCGTCGGGCGACAACAACGCGTAATTGGCAAGACGCGGGAAGCCGGTCGCGATCATCGGCACATCCGGCGCGTACGCGAGCACGTCCTCTTTCAGGATGCGGATGTCGTCGATGACGACCGCCCCGCCCCATGTGTAAAACGCAAACGTGTCGGTGGTGACTTCAATCCTCGCACTGCGCGTGTCCGTCCCGACCGTACCAGACGAGGCGACCGGACCGCGGAGCGGAACGAATGTCGTGTGACCGCTGGAATCGGTGCGGCTGAAGCCCATGCCAAGCGCCCAGGGCGCCTCGGAAGCAATCGCGCGGTACCGGTACTCGACGATGTAGATCTTCGACGGCTCGAACTTGATCACGTCGGGCCGAAGCGCAACCGTCGCGCCCGGCCCTTCGAGCTTCAGCGACTGCGCGCCTCCGAGAACTTCGGACGGATCGCGCGTCAGGGTCACCGACGGCGACAAGACCACCACCGCGTCGAGGCCCGACTCGAAATCGATCCGGTACACCTCCGTGGCGATCGACTCGAAGTGCGTCGCGGCGGCAGCCGGCCGCGCGCCCATGAGCGTCGCGATAGCGATCAGCGCGCCGCCCAGCGCCCGGCTACTGCGCGTCATGGCTGATCTCAACGGCGATGGGGCTGCTCGAATCAGGCACGCGTACGACGACGCGGCCCTGGTCGATCGTCCATCCGGCGCCTGCTGCGTCGAGCGCCGTGAGCGACGGATACCCCGCCTGCACCGCGCCGTTCAGCGTCACCGCCGTCGCCGAGGTGACGCCGTGCAATTCGAGCGTCCAGGTCCGGCCGGCAGGCGGCGCCATCGCGCCTTCGGCGCGGGTGACCGTCGCGCGCTCGACGCCGCCGTTGCGTGCGTAGTCGATTCGCGTCCGCAGATAGGCGCCCTGCTGGTAGTCGAAGCTTCGGCCGTCGTCTTCGTAGAGCGTGAAGGACGTATCGAACGCGTCGGGCGCGGCGTAGAGATGCAGATGGACGTCGGTCAGCGGCTGCGCGTCGGCGAATTGCATCACCGGCCCTTTGGGGACGATGGCCGGTGCGCGGATGAAGACAGGCGGGCGGCCGAGCGGCGCGGGTACGTCGTAGTACGTTCCGCCCTCGTAAACCGTGTCCGAGTAGGCGTCGTACCACTGCGCGCCGGCCGGCAGATACGTAAAGCGATCGGTGAGGCCTTGCCAGAGCACCGGCGCGACGAGCATCGAGTCGCCGACCATGAAAATGCTGTCGTCGTTCCACAGGTTGGCGTCGGCCGGGAAATAGAAGAACGGAGGCGCGAGCGCCGGCGCGCCGGTCCGGGATGCGCGCTCGAACAGCGTGTAGAGATACGGCAGCAGGCGGTAGCGTTCGTTGATGATCTGTCTGGCCTGGGTGAGCGTCGGCTCGCCGAACGCCCATGGCTCTCGGGGCGGTGACGTGTTCATCGCGTGGTTGCGGAAGAGCGGCGTGAACGCCGAGAACTCCATCCAGCGCGTGAAGAGCTCCGCGTCCGGCGCACCGAGAAACCCGCCGATGTCGTGGCCGAAGAAGTTCTGACCGCTGAGCGCCATGCTGAGACTCATCTGCACGGTGGTCCGCAGCGTGCCCCAGTCGGACAGTGCGTCCCCGCCCCAGTTCGCGATGTAGCGCTGGATGCCGGCGAACCCCGACCGGGAAATGCCCCACGGCCGCGTATTGGGGTGCGCGTCGAGCTGGGCTTCGTAGACGGCCGGCGCCTCGCGCAGCGCGTACAGATTGCGGGCCTGAAAATCGAAGCGGCGATTTCCGTCGAAGTCGTACAGGGCGTCCGACATGTCGTTCGACGCCGGCTCGTTCAGATCACTCCACACGGCGTCGATGCCGGTGCTGAGAAAGTTCCCGAGAGCCTGCCGGTACCAGTTCGCGGCGGTGGTCTTCGTGAAATCGATCCAGCTCACCGTTCCGTACCAGATGTTGCTGATGACGGGCGCGCCGGTGACGTTCTTCAGGAAGAAGTCCGCGCCCGCGAGCGAGGTCCAGAAGCGATCGCCCGTTTCGACGAGCGGCTCCATGATGTTCACGCGATGGAAGCCCATCTGACCGAGCTGAAAGTTCATGGCGAACGGATTCGGGAACGTGTCGAGGTTCCACGAGAACAGCTGCAGGCGATCCATGTAGTCGATGTCGAAGTACACGGCGTCGGCGGGAACCTGCAGCGCGCGGAGCG
>Ga0137395_10000263_pt1 | contig 20679 bp, 18 predicted proteins | sample czobulk216metaG_FD_108283 | JGI IMG/M metagenome (GOLD analysis project Ga0137395, IMG submission 108283) | Vadose zone soil microbial communities from Angelo Coast Range Reserve, California, USA - czobulk2.16 metaG | ecosystem: Environmental > Terrestrial > Soil > Vadose zone | place: USA...
CCCGATTTGCGCGATGCAGTCTCTTCCAACGTCGATTCCGCAATCAACTTGCTCGACTTTCTGCGCAAGTGCCATCACGCCGGCCTGATGCATCTTTCCACCTGCTACGTGGTCGGCATGCGCGACGGTCGCGTTACCGAAGAGCTGCACGACAATTACAATCCCGCCGGCGATGCCCAATTCGACGCCCAGCGCGAAATCGCATCGCTGCGAGAAACGATTCGCCGCATCGAAGAACGCGCCGGGAGTCCGGAGCTCGACAAGGCCCTTCGCCGCCAGGCGCTGGGACGCGGCGGCAATGAAGCTTCCGCTCCCGCCGCGGAGCTTGACGGTGTTCTGAAACGCAATCGTGCACGCTGGGCCCGCAACAGGCTCGTACGCGTCGGCCTGCGCCGCGCGCAGCATCTCGGCTGGCCGAACACGTACACCTTCACAAAAAGTCTCGGCGAGTCCCTCCTCGCGCGCCGTGGCCGCGATCTGCCCATCGCCATCGTCCGCCCATCCATCGTGGAAAGCTCGGAGCGCTCTCCCTTCACCGGCTGGAACGAAGGCATCAACACTTCCGGTCCGCTTTCCTACCTTCTCGGCACGAATTTCCGCCAGCTTCCGTCGAATGAACGCAAGTGTCTTGACGTGATCCCTGTCGATATGGTCTGCCGCGGAATGACGCTCATCGCTTCGGCTGTTGTCGCGCGCCGCCACGCCCGCCTGTACCAGCTTGCGACTTCCGCGATCAATCCCGTCAACATGGGACGCAGCATCGAACTCACTGGGCTTGCCCACCGCAAGCATTACCGCACGACAAACGGCATCGATAGCTGGCTCAAGGTAAAGTTTGAATCCATCCCAGTCTCGAAGCAGCGTTACGAACGCCTCTCGATTCCCATGCAGAAGGCTGTGATCTCCAGCATCAATCGCGCAGCCATTTCCCTTCGCATGAAGAAGCCGCCGCTCGCGCGCGCGGAACGCGACCTGATCCGCGCCGAAAAACTGATCGAGCTCTACGAGCCGTTTATTCTGCACAACGAACACGTCTTCGAATGCGAAAACGCGCGGCTGCTTTCCGCCATGCTCCCGCCAGACGAGCGTCCGCTCTTCGAATTCGCCCCGGAATCCATCGACTGGTGGGACTACTGGATTAATGTTCACATCCCAGCGTTGCGCCGCTGGTGCTACCCGCTGATGGAAGGCCGCCCACTCGAATCGCGCGAGCCACGCGCGCTGGATTGGACTGGCGATCCGGCGCATGGAGCGACTCTTTCCAAAGCCGCTACGCCGTCAGACCCTTTATGGCGATCTTCGTAACCGGCTCGACCGGCTACCTGGGCAGTTATCTCGGCGCGGGGCTCTTCACCGGCTACCGCGACAAGCTGAACCTCCTGGTTCGCGCCAAAACGGAACAAGAAGCCCGCGAACGCCTCTGGACTTCGCTGCAACTCCATTTCGAGTTTCCCGAATTTGCTGAATACCTGAACACGCGTGTCCGCATTTTTCGCGGTGACCTCACCGGCGAACACTTTGGACTCCCCGATGACGAATACCATGCCCTTGTTGACACCACGGATTCCTTGATCCATTGCGCCGCTTCGCTGAACAGAAAATCGGAGAAGCAGTGCCTGAATGTCAACCTGCGAGGCACTCTCGAAGTCATTCAACTCGCCCGCCGCGCCCAGAATCGCAACGGCCTGCGCCGTTACTCGCACGTTTCCACCGTCGCCGTTGCCGGCAAGAGAAAAAACGAAGTCGTCACCGAAGACGCCGCAATCGACTGGTCCCGCTCCGATTACGATCCGTATGCGCGCACCAAAAAATTCTGTGAGCACATGGCGAATCAACTTCTCCCCGATGTGCCCAAGACGATTTTTCGCCCCGCGATCGTTATGGGCGACAGCCGTCGCCCCGAGACTTCCCAATTCGATATGGTCCAGGCGTTCCACGTTCTCGCGCAGATGCCTGTTCTTCCGCTTCGTCCCCAGGATAAAATCGATATCGTGCCGGCCAACTATGTCGGCAAAGCCGTCGTGACCATTCATCAAAAAGAGCCGCCCGCCCACGACATCTACCACTTGTCCGCTGGCACGGGCTCCGAGACGTACCAGGAGCTGACCGATGCCATTGCCCAGGCCGGCGCCATGCTTCGCCCCCTGTATTTCCCCTCTCTGGGCGGACCTTTTTCCAGCACTGTCAATTGGGTCGCCAATCGCAGCGGCGCTGCGGGATACGGCGCCTCCCTGCTGAAAGTTTTCTGGCCCTATCTCGACTGGAACACCGTGTTCGACAATTCCCGCGTCGTCGCGGAACTCGGCGAAGCGCCGGCGAAATTTTCGGCGTACGCGGCACCGCTTCTGAAATATTGCCGCGAAAATAAATTCCAGTTTCCCGCTCAGCCTTGGCCCGCTACTCCGGGCGCGGTGAAAAATGTGGCTGCAGGGAGAATCCGCGCATGACCGATTTTCTCCTCGTTGCCTGGGTCAGCGCTCTGATTGAAATCACGCGCTTCGGTTGGATGCTTGGCCTCGGCGAACGCTGGACGCCGGGTGAAAAACTGAAGCTGCTCTTTGCCGGTTACAACGGTACGCGCAACACCGGCAGCGATGTGCGCGTCCAGGAAATGCTGCGGCAGATTCGCCACGTCCTTGGCGCGGATCACGTCAATTTCAGCGTCATGACGCAAAATTTCGACCGCACCAAAGGCTACTTCGAGAGTACGCGCCAGGTTCACCTTCCCGATGTTTACCCACCGTTTCTCTTTCGCGAGGTGCGGCAAAATCATGGCGTCATCGCCTGTGAGGGCTCGATGTTCAAGAGCAAGTTTGCCAACGCCCTCACCACCATGATGATCGGTTCCCTCGGACTCGCCTCGGCTGAAAACAAGCTCTCTCTCGCATACGGGGGCGAGGCCGGCCTCATGGACGGTCTCATTCAATCGATGTGCGCGCGCTACGTCCCTGATTCCCTGGTCATTACTCGAAACGTGGAATCGCAAACGCTCCTCAGTTCGCTCGGAATCCCGACGGAGCTTGGCAGCGATACGGCCTGGACGTTCGAGCCGCATCCTCCCGAATACGCCCGCAAGGCGCTTCGCGATGCCGGGTGGGATGAAAAAACGCCCATCCTTGTCTTGTGTCCGATTCATCCCTTTGTCTGGCCGGTGAAAGCTTCCATCGCGAAATACATCGCGCGCGCAACGACCGGGGCCTATAAGGACAGCCAGTACCGCACCGTTTATTTCTTCGAATCCGGCTCCGAAGTGGATAGGAAATTCGAGCACTACATTTCTGGACTCACCAAGGCTACGAAGGCATTCATTCAACGCCACCGCGTATTTCCAATTCTTGTGGCTATGGAACGCCTTGACGCAGTCGCTTGCCGCGAGATTGCCGCGCGCATTCCTGGCACGCCGGTTTTCACTTCCGACGATTACGACATGTTCCAGCTTGTTTCCATCCTCCGCGCATGCTCCTACATGGTTTCTTCGCGCTACCACGGCATCGTGACTTGCATGCCTAGCCTCGTGGCCTCCGCGGGCGTCACTATGGACGAACGCATCCGCAATCTCATGCGCGAGCGCGGGCACCAGCATCTCTTTCTTACCGTGGATGACGCCGACCTCGAACCGAAGCTTGTTCAGGTCATGGAAACGCTGGTTGCGGAAGCCGATTCCGTCCGCGAAGGCATCGCTCAAACGGTTATCCGCAATCTCAAAGTGATGGCTCGCATGGGCACGTTCCTCGAAGACATTGTCCGGCGCACCTATCCCGAATTTCCACTGCGTTCCGGCGTTTTTTCCTGGGAAGACTATCTGCCGCCCCTTAGCAAGAATTTGACTCAGCTTGCCGAGCGTTACGATTCTTCGCCGGCCGCGCTCGCGGCAGTTCGCTGATCCTGCATGCCCAGTTTTCTAGAAGCGATTCTTGCTCAACTGAACCGCGCGAGTGGCCGCGTCGTTCTTCGCGAAATTCATGGCCATCGCTTTGTCAGCGTGACGGGCAGGGAATTGCTCGACCAGGTTCAGCTTGTCCGCTTGTTCCTTCGCAGCTCCGGCGTCCAGCCCGGAGACCCTTGCGCCCTCCTCGCGCCCAATTCCATTCGGTGGACGGCCTTCCATTTGGCGCTTATGGCCGAAGGCGCGATTGTCGTGCCGCTCTATTTCCGCCAGGCCCCCGCCGAACTCGCCGCCATGATGAAGGATTGCCGGCCGCGCCTCATTTTTGTGAGTGGCGCCACTCTTGGCGAGAGCGTAGCCCAGGTTTGGCCCGAGGCTCCGCGCCGCGTCCTTTTCGAGGAGGCCCTGCGCGAATCAGCGTCACAATCCCGCCTGCCCGACGCTCCCAATCCGCGCCCGGACACCGATATCGTCACGATTATTTATACTTCCGGAACTTCCGGCGAACCGAAAGGCGTTTGCCTCAACGTCGGAAATCTCACCCACATGCTCTCCTGCACCACCGAACGCCTCGATCAACTGATGGGCGCGCCCCACGAACCCGACAGCGTCTTTCATTACCTCCCGTTCAATTTTGCGGCCTCTACGATTTTGCTGCTGTCTTGTCTCATCCGCGAGAGTGTTCTTACTCTTTCCACGGATCTCAACAAGCTCGCCGACGAAATCCGCTTGTCCTCGCCGAATTATTTTCTGAATGTACCCACGCTGCTCGAGCGCGTTCGCCGCGGCGTGGATGACGCCATCGCCAAGCGCCCCGCGATCATCCGATCCCTGTTTTCGAAAGCGCGCGCCTCCTGGCGGCGCAGGCACGTCGGGCGCGGCAGCGCACTCGATGCGTTCTGGCTTGCCCTTGGTCGCGCGCTCATCTTTCGAAAGATTCGTGTGCGTTTTGGCCCGCACATCCGGGCGCTGATCTGCGGCTCCGCGCCGCTCGCTCCGGAAACGCAACAGTTTTTCCTCATGCTTGGCATTCCCGTGCTCCAAGCGTATGGGCTTACGGAAACCACCGGCATTTGCACCCTCGACGATCCGCGCGTCCCTGTCGAGCCCGGTTACGTGGGCGCTGCGATCACCGGCATCGAGATGAAGGTCGCTGAAAACGAAGAAATTGTCGTGCGCGGCCCGCACATTTTCCCTGGTTATTGGAACCGCCCGGAAGAAACTGCCCGCGTGCTGCAGGATGGCTGGTTCCATACCGGTGATCAAGGCGAAGTCAACGTTCGCGGGAATTGGCGCATTAGCGGCCGCATCAAGAACCTGATCATCTTGAATTCAGGACACAACATCGCGCCTGAACCGATCGAGGAAAAGCTAGCGCGGCTCCTTCCGGCCGCGCAGCAGGTCGTAGTCGTTGGCAATGGACGCGGCTACCTTTGCGCGCTCGTGACCGGCGCGGTCGAACCTGCAGCCGTTCAATCCGCGCTCGATGCCGTGAATCCGGAACTCCCGCATTACCGCCAGATTCGAAATTTCACGATGATTCGTGATGTATTTACTCCGGAGAGCGGGATGCTCACGGCCATGGGGAAAATCCGCCGCGACACCATCAATGCGCGATATGCTTCGGAAATCTGTGCCATGTACGATTCGAAAGGCACCCGCGAAGCGGCCAGCAAGCAGCACGCGTGAAAATGAAAAAGTTCACTGGCAAAACGTTGCGTTGGGAATGGCGTGAAGGCGTGATTGAGCTGACACTCGATCATGCTCCTGCCAACGAAATTGGCACGGCCATGCTCGCGGAGCTGGAGAAATTCGTAGCTGCGTTCGAATCACTGGCGGCGGAGACTTCCGTCTGCATCATTGCCAGCGCGCGCAAGTCGGTTTTCTCCGCGGGCGGAGATTTGCGCGAGCTGTACGCGACGGCCGCGTCAGTTCCTGCGAAAGATCGCCCTGCAGGCGTGCGCGCTTTTCTCGAACGCATCCACGCCGTGTTGAACGCCATCGATGCCGCTCCCTTTGTCACCATCGCTGCCGTTCATGGTGCCTGTCTCGGCGGCGGACTTGAGCTGGCCCTGGCTTGCGACATGCTTATCGCCGACAAAATGGCGCGCTTTGCCTTCCCCGAACTGCGTCTCGGATTCATCCCCGGCTTCGGCGGCATTCCGCGCTTGAAACGCGATCTTGGCAACGCCTTCGTGCGCGATTTGCTTTTCACCGGACGAACCGTCAACGCTACTCGCGCTCAAGCCGTCGGCCTCGTGGCGCAGCTTGCCGGTGAAGGCGAAGCCCTTGGCATTGCCCGCTCGACTGCCGCGCAAATCACCAAATACGACCCCGCGACCCGCGCGGCCGCCAAGAAATTCATCAAGCCCATTCCCCACGATGAGCTTCGCCGCGAGATCGACCTCTTCTGCGAACTCTTCACTCGCCCCGCCGTCATGGCCGCCCTTAAAAAGTTCGTCGAAGACTCCGGCCCTATGCCCTATCTGCCCTAGCCCGCCGCTGAGCAATTACTTTCATCCCGAGCGCAGCGAGGGATCTGCTTCTTGCTAAACATTGCAAAAACAGAACAGATTCATTGTCGCCTGCGACCCTCGCCTAGCCGAATTTCCAGGCCCCACCTAGCCATCTGGCGGATGTATACGCCCTCGCTCCTGTTGCATCTTGTTCAAGGAGGTAGGGAAAATGTCAGCTGAACTCATTGAACTTTCGAATGCGTTGGCCCAGGTTACCGATCATGCCGCGGCGTCCGTGGTCGCCATTCACACCGAAGCGCGCGGTTCGTCGAGCGGCCTCCTTTGGCGCGAGGGAGTCATTGTTACGGCGGAACACGCTCTTCGCCGCGATGAAGAAATTCAAGTTACGTTGCCCGATGGCCGTGTCGTGCCAGCGACTCTCGCCGGCCGCGATCCTTCCACGGATGTTGCCGTCTTAAAATGTGCGGAGGCAGGCAATCGTTTCGTCGAGCGCGGGGATGCCTCAGCGGTCAAGCCGGGGAGCATTACTTTGGTCGTGGGGAGAACGCGCACCAGCGGTCCCGTCGCGGCTCTCGGAGTGGTGAGCCTCGTTGTCGCGGAACGCCGCACCTGGACTGGCTCCTCGCTCGCCCCCTACATCCGTCTTGATATTGGCTTGCAACCCACGGCTGTCGGCGGCGCCGTAGTTGATGCGCACGGCAGAGTCCTCGGAATCGCTTCGCCGCGCTTTGCGCGATTTGGCGCCATTGCAATCGCCGCCGCCACTGTCGATCGTGCCGCCGAAACCTTGTTGAAAAAGGGCCGTATCCCGCGCGGGTATCTCGGCGTGGCTCTGCAGCCGGTGCGTCTCCCGGATCATCTGCGCCAGTCGTTGCAGCACAAAGAGAAGACCGCTGCCATTATTCTCGAAGTCGAAGCCGATGGACCGGCCCACAAAGCTGGAATCGTCATCGGCGACATCCTGGTGTCTTTGGCGGGGCAGCCCATTTCGCGTCCCGAAAATGTCCAGCTTCACTTGCAGGCCGAAAACATCGGCAAATCTCTGAGCGCCAAGATTCTTCGCGGAGGCGCCGTGCGCGACGTAACCATTTCTGTCGGTGACCGCGCGAACGAAGGAGAGTGATATGGCCATTGCCGGATTTGGTGAGATCGCGGAACAACTTCGCCGCTCGACGGTCCTGATTCACTCCGGAGGTCGCGGGAGCGGTTCCGGTGTGATCTGGTCCAGCGACGGCCTGATCGTGACGAACGCCCATGTAGTGCATGGTTCGAACGTTCGCGTCCAGCTGTGGGACGGACGCGAGTTCAACGGATCATTAACCGCGCGTGATCCACAGCGCGACCTGGCAACGCTTCGAATCGGCGCAGGCTCTTTGCCGGCGGCCTCACCCGCGGATTCCTCACAACTTCGTCCTGGTGAGCTCGCCATTGCCATTGGCAACCCGATGGGTTTTGTTGGCGCGCTCACCACTGGAGTGATTCACGCCATCGGCCCGTTGCGCGGGCTTGGCTCGCAAACCTGGGTGCAGGCCAGTGTGCGGCTTGCTCCCGGCAATTCGGGCGGGCCATTGGCTGACGCGCGCGGTCATGTGATCGGCGTCAACACCATGGTTGCCGGACGCCTCGCGCTTGCCATTCCAAGCAACGCAGTTCGCGATTTTCTTGCAGGCGGTCCACGCAGCGCGTGGCTGGGAGTTGCCGTTCATCCCGTGCGCTTGCCTCGCGCCAATGGCCGCGCGTTCGGATTGGTCTTGCTGGAAGTCGAGCCCGGCAGTCCAGCCGCGCAAGCGTCGCTCATGGCCGGAGACATTTTGCTGGGCACGGAGGGAAAGCGTTTTCAATCCATCGACGATCTTGCGGCGGCAATCGATGGTCAAGGCTTGGGCTTGCTGCGTTTCGAATTCCTTCGCGGCGATTACTCACACCTCCGTCGTGTGACCGTACGGCTGGGAGTTTCGAACGACGGAAAGCATGGAATCGCTGCGTGATTCGCGTTTTTATCGTCGCGGCTTCGCCGCTGATCCGCGCCGGTCTGCAGAGCATGTTGGCGGACAGCCGCGTGGACATTGTGGGAAGCGCGGCGGACCTCGAATCTATTTCCGGCCAGCTCGTCGACGTCGAGCCGGATGCTGTTCTGGTTGAAGCCGGCGCAGACGCTCACGAAGAGTTGTTGACCACTCTTGAGGACGCAGAAATTGCTCGGGAATACCCAGTCATCGTGCTATCGGAACAGGTCAAGGCTGCCTGGTTTTCCGACGCGCTTCGCGCCGGCGTACGCGCCATCTTGCCCCGTGACGTCCCTCCAGAACAACTCCGCGCTGCTCTCGAAGCTGCGGTGGCAGGGCTATTCGTCGTTCATCCCTCGGAACTGGATACTGTTCTTCCTGCCACTCTTGGCTCCTCCGTGACTGTCGACGAGCTACTTGAACCCTTAACAAAGCGCGAGCGCGAAGTGCTCCAAATGCTCGCCGCGGGACTCGCCAATAAAGAAATTGCTGCTCGCCTCGCAATCTCCGATCACACTGTGAAATTCCACGTGGCTTCGATTTTGGGCAAGCTCGGCGTTTCCACTCGAACCCAAGCCGTTTCTGTGGGAATTCGCCGTGGTCTCGTTCTGCTCTAAGAGCGTCTTCAAAGTGTCACAACGCGGGTGCAGCGTCGCGTTGAGAATTTTCTTTCCTGGCGAAGGAATGATAAATTGACCTTTCCATGCGAACCTTGGAACAAACCACGCAGGAAGTCTTGGACTTGGCGGCGAAGCATTTTCAATTGCCATCGGGTTCGCTCGCCCCCGATGACGATTTTTTCAAGAAACTTGGCATCGACAGCTTGCAAACTTTGGAAATGCTTTCGCGCCTGGAAAATCATTTCGGCATCGAATTGCCTGACTACGAAGTTCAGGGCGTCAGCGACTTCAAGACTCTGGCCGAGCGGATTCAATCCCGCCTGTAATGCTCGACCTTTCCCAATATCAATCTATCGGCGAAGCGCTGCGTGACGCGCTGGATCAGTATTCAAACGAAGTGTGCCTGATTGAAGCCGACCGCGACCGAGAGAAAGAGCGTCTGACCTACCGTGACTTCAAGCAGCGTGCGCATCCGCTTGCGAGAGCTCTGCAAGAAACCAATCTTTCGGCTGGCTCTCGCGCCAGCATCATTATGACCAATCAGTCTAAGTGGCTGATCTCCGCCTACGCGATTTTTTTCTCCGGCGGCGTGCTTGTTCCCCTCGATTACAAACTGACGCCCGACGAACAGTGGCAACTGCTCAAGCATTCAGGCGTGACAGTGCTTATTACGGAATATCCGATCTGGCGGCAACTCGGCACCTCACTCGGCCGCGCCACCGCGACGAACGTGCAAACCGTGTTGGTTACGGAAGCTCCGGCCAACGCCGATCTCGTTGGCGCAAAACGCTGGGAAGAATTTCGCGGAGTGGGCGAACCGGTTTTCGTCGCGCGCAAGCGAGGCGAGACTGCCTGCATTGTCTACTCTTCCGGAACGGGCGGCCGTCCAAAGGGCTGCCGGATGACACACGAAAATTATTTGGAGCAGTGCGTCGCGCTGACGTCGCTTTATCCGTTCTGGCCTGGCGTGCGCTACCTCAGTATTTTGCCGACAAACCATGCCATCGATTTCATGGTTGGTTTTTTCGGGCCGTTCACTTGCGGCGCGGCGGTCGTGCATTTGCGAACGTTGCGTCCCGAATATGTGCGCGAAGCTTTTCCGAAATACAAAATCGCTTACGTAAGTCTCGTTCCGCTCGTTTTGAAAAATTTGCAGAGAGGCCTGCAAGCACGTTTCGATGCGCTGCCACCGGGCAAACGCAGAGTCTTCAACGCGCTCGTCGCCGTGAACAAAGCGCTGACAAAAAGCCGTCCGCGTCTCGGGGTCAGCCGCCTCCTGTTGAAGCAAGTGCACGAAGCGTTTGGTGGAGAGCTTCGCGCCATCATCGTCGGCGGCGCCTTCAGCGAACCGCAGACACTGCAATTTTTCTACGACCTCGGCATTGCCGTCGCCAACGGCTACGGGCTCACGGAAGCGGGCACGGCGATCACCGTCAATGATTTGAAGCCGTTTCGCGCGGATACGGTCGGCAAGCCGCTGCCAGGGATGGAAGTGCGCATTGTGAATCCCTCCGCGGACGGCGTTGGCGAAGTTGCCATCCGCAGCAAAACCGTCATGGCCGGCTACTTGGATGACCCGGAACTCACGGCAGAGACCATCGTCGACGGCTGGCTTCTGACCGGCGATCTCGGCCGCTTTGACGGCGCCGGTCATTTGCAACTCGCGGGCCGCAAAAAAAACATGATCGTGACCGAAGAAGGGAAAAATATTTATCCCGAAGACATCGAAATGGTTTTCGAGAGCATTCCCGTCAAGGAATTCTGCGTGTTCGCCGCCAACTACATCTGGCCAAAACGCTCGATGACCGGCGAAAAACTTGTGCTGACGCTGCATCTGGAGCCGGGGCAAGCGTACAGCGAGGAACTTCGCCAGGATATCAACGCGCGTAACAATCGCCTGATAAACTACAAGCGTATCCATGGGGTGGTCCTGCTGGACGAGGACTTTCCCCGTACGGCTTCACTTAAGATCAAACGCAACCTCCTGGCGGAACGGCTCGCGAAGCTCGACAGCGGCACCGCGATTCTGCCTTTGTAATGGCAGCTTGGAAGTGATTGCGTGGATCGGAAGTTAGAATTCCGGATTTGTTGGCACTTCCCATGGACCGATTTTTTGCCGTCGTCAACCCCGCCGCCGGTGGCGGCCGCTCTGCGAAACTCGCTGGGCCGGCGCTCGCGCGCCTGCGCGAGAAAGGGCTGAAGGTCGATGTCATCGCTTCGACCGGCCAGGGGCACGCCGTGCAGCTTGCGCGCGAAGCCTACGAGCAGGGTTACCGGTGCTTTCTGGCAGTTGGCGGCGACGGCACGGCTCACGAAATCCTCAACGGAGTCTTTGCGGGACGTAACGGGGTTCCGCGCGTCGCCCTGGGATTCTTGCCGCTGGGCACAGGCAATTCTTTCTTGCGCGATTTTGCCAAGGACGGAGCCGCAGCTTCGATGCAAGCGCTGCTCGAAGGCCGCAGGCGGACCGTCGATCTTTTGCGCCTGACGCACGCCCAAGGCGAAATTTACTCCTTCAATCTTTTGAGCATGGGCTTTACGGCCGATGTTGCCGCGCTGACGAATCGTATGTTCAAGCCCTTCGGCGACCTTGGCTATTTGCTCGGTGTGTTCGTGCGCGTGGCGCAGTTGCGACGGCGCTCCCTGGCGCTGCGCTGCGATGACGACGCGGAATGGGACGAGGGGCGATCCCTTTTCCTGACGTTCAATAACAGCAAGTATACCGGCGGCACGATGCTGATTGCGCCGGACGCCGATCCCACCGACGGGCTGATTGAATTTGTGCGCTGGGGTCCGATCGGCCGGCTGGGTTTGCTTCGCACATTGCCGCGTCTTTACGACGGTTCTCATATCAAACATCCCCTGGCTTCGCGGCGCGCGGTGCGGCACGTGGAATTCAAAGAAGCCGCGCCCGTGGACGTCATGATCGATGGAGAAGTTGTGACCGTGGAGTGCCGGGCAATCGACGTTCTTCCCGCCGCCGTGGACGTCTTCATATGAAGAAAACCTGGCTGGCGATCCGCAGCGCCATTCTTTGGTTTTTCAGCATCCTGCACTTTTTTGTTGTTGCGCCCACTCTGGTGTTCCTGGGGATTTTTCTCGATGCGCGCAAACACGATTGGCTGCAGCGCACCTTTTGCAAGCGAATCGCTTTTTTGTCGGGCGCGCGTGTGGAAGTAGTGCGGTCGGTTGGTTTCGATCCGCAACGTACGTGCTTCTTCATGTCGAACCACGTCAATCTCTTCGATCCGTTCATGTTGTATTGCGCCATCCCCCAGTTTGTGCGCGGATGGGAGCTGGAATCGCACTTCAAGATTCCTGCGTACGGCTGGCTGATGAAGCGCTTCGGCAACGTGCCGGTTCCGGATGTGCGGCGTCCGTCGGATTTGAAGCGCATGTGGCGGCTTACGCAGGACGCAGTGGATGGCGGCACCAGCCTGATCATTTTTCCGGAAGCCAAGCGGACGCGCGACGGGCGCGTGGATCAATTCCAGGACGGCGGGTTCCGCGTGGCGCAGCAGCTGGGCATTCCGATCGTGCCGGTGAGTCTTGCAGGCTCCTTTCAGCATCACCGGACGGGCCACTGGATGCTGTGGCCGGCGAAGATTACGGTTCATCTGCATGACACCATCGAGACCAAGGGACTGGCCAAAGAAGATGTGCCGGCGCTGCGCGAACGCGTTCGCGCCATCATCGCAGCGCCCGTGGACGATGCCCGGGAGGGTATCCCTGCGTAAGCGCATGAAAACAAAGAGCGGAATTTGAAGACTCTGGTACGCTATCTGTTTGCAAGAACGCGAAAGAACAGGGCGCAAGGATGTTGAAGGAGTTGGAAAGACGGCCTAATGGTCAATGATTACTTCTAGGCGGAGTCGCTTGTTTTTGTCAGCGGGCTGTTTGGATTGGCCCCGGTGCTCCTGAGGATGACGGAGCGTGGCGATCAGTGGAGTTAAGAAGAGATGCGAGCTACAGCGAGAGCTTGATTCCGGGGAGGATGCGGCCGGCGCGGGTTTCCTGCCAGGTGAAATAGATGCGATGGATGACCGTGAGCGTGGAGACGACGGCGATGACCCAGAGGACCGGCCCCATGCGATTGAAGATCCCACCGATGATGAGCAGGACGATGCGCTCGGGACGCTCCATAAAACCGACTTTACAAAGGGGAATAAGGGATTCGGCGCGGGCGCGGGCATAACTGACCATGACGGAACCGGCAGTGGCGACCGCGGCTAGAACAACATAGGGAGTTCGGCCAGCCACGGAATAGTAGACCAAGAGGCCCATGTAGAGGGCCATGTCCGCGTAACGGTCGAGCGTGGAATCATAGAAGGCGCCAAAAGCGGTGACGCGGTTCTGACGCCGCGCGACTTGGCCATCCAGCATGTCCAGGAATCCGGCGAAGAAAATAATCAGGGCACCAGTGAAGAAACCTCCCACGGCAAAAAAAGCGGCGGCGATGAAGTTTACTACCAGCCCAAGAAATGTAAGAAGGTTGGGATTGATTCCCGTAGCGGCGATCGCGCCAACAATCTTGTCAAGCAGCCATTTGCTGCCGGTTCCAATTGCCCCGGTTAACGTAGCCATAAGCGTCTAATAGTGTCTCAGAATCGCCGCGGATTCGCGAAATCGAACCAAGATTTGGAATGCCGCGAATCCTACAACAGCCGGGGCTGACTGCCAATGGCCTTGAGGCGTGCCAATTTGGATGGAGAATTTGAATTGCGTGCATCCGCCAAATGTCCTTGACGGAGAATCGGCTTCATCCTACAGTCGAGAAGTCCGAGAAACTGCGACAAAATATAATGAGCGAACTCAATCGACGCAATTTTCTGCTGCGAGCAGGGACCGGTTTCAGCGCTGCGTGGGTTACGGCGAACTGGCCTGCCCTGCTGTCGGCCGCGACACACGCACATAACGCCGCGAAGGCAACGACTCCGCCAAAATTTGAATTCTTTACGCCGGAAGAGGGAGCTGAAGTCGAGGCCATCACGGCGCGCATCATACCGACGGACGACACTCCGGGGGCGCGCGAAGCGGGCGTTGTTTATTTCATCGATCATGGGCTGGTCACGTTTGGGGTCGACGATCAGAAGACGTACCGAGAAGGACTGCCCGAATTGCGCGCGAGAGTGAGTGAGGTGTTCCCGGGCGTTTCCAAATTCTCCGGTTTGACGGCGGAACAGCAAGACGCGGTTTTGCATTCGTTCGACGAAAATGCGCCCGCTGGCCGAAGAGCGTTCCGGGCGCGGCCAGGCGCGCAGAATTTTTTTGAGACGCTGCGCCAGCACACCATTGCCGGATTCCTGATCGATCCCGAGTACGGCGGCAACCGCGATGGAGTTGGGTGGAAACTGATTGGCCGCGATCGCGAACACGTGTTTCAGTCCCCGTTCGGTTACTACGATAAAGACTATCCCGGCTGGCAATCGGCGGCGAAAGAAGCGGACAAGAGATGACCGCGGACCAGCCTCGTTACAAGACTTCCGACGAAGTGGACTTCGTGATCGTGGGCTCCGGGGCGGCTGGCGGCATCCTCGCCAAGGAGCTTTCAACCAACGGCTTTCGTGTGGTGGTGCTGGAGCAAGGCCCGTACCTGACGGAAGCCGATTTTACCCACAACGAAATCGAAATCCTGGCGTTGGACAAGCTCACCAACCATCCAAAACTGCAGCCGACCACAGCTCGCAAGACTCCGGACGAGAAGGCCAAGCAGCAGCGCGCGCTGGTTTATGGACGATGCGTGGGCGGGACGAGCGTGCATTTTACCGCTAATTTCTGGCGTTTTCATGAAATTGATTTTATCGAAGCCAGCAAGGTAGGCCCTGTTCCCGGCGCAGGACTGATGGATTGGCCGATCACCTACGCGGATCTCGAGCCCTACTACACGAAAGTGGAATGGGAAATCGGAGTTTCCGGGCAGGCCGCGGCCAGCCCGTTTGATCCCCCGCGATCGAAGCCTTACCCGATGCCACCGCTGCCGGTGAAGTCTTCGGGCGTGATTTTCGAGCGCGCGGCGCGAAAGCTGGGCTGGCATCCGTACCCGGCGCCGATGGCGATTCTTTCTCAGGCGCGTCCGGGACGGAGTGCGTGCGTTAATTGCGGTTTCTGTCTGGGCTTCGGATGTGAAGTAGGCGCGAAGTCCAGTTCGCTGGCTACGGCGATTCGAATGGCGGAGAAGACGGGCCGCTGCGAGATTCGTCCCAATTCTTACGTTCATCGCATCGAGACAGACGCCAATGGGCGCGCGACCGGCGCGGTGTACTTCGATGAGAAGCGCAACGTGCATCTGCAGAAGGCCAAGGCGGTGGTGGTGTGCGCGAACGGGGCGGAGACTCCGCGGCTGCTATTGCTTTCTGCAAATAAACAATTTCCTAACGGCTTAGCAAACTCTAGCGGGATCGTCGGCAAATATTTGATGTTCAACAGCGGTGGAGTTGTGACTGGGCAGTTCGAGCATCCGCTCAACGACTACAAGGGGTACGCGGTCAGCCGGGTGCTGCACGATTTCTACGAACTCGATCCGCAAAAAGTCGGCTTCTGCGGCGGAGGCGGACTTGACGCACGCTTCGATTTCACGCCAATAACGTTTGCTCTCGGCGGGCTGCCGCCCGGAACGCCGCGCTGGGGAAAGGATTTCAAGGCCGCGCTGGCGCAGGATTTCAACCGCACGATGGAGATTTTCTGCCATGGCACATCCTTGCCGGTCGAGAACAACAGCTTCTCGCTTGACCCTGATTTGAAGGACGCGTGGGGGCTGCCGGCGCTGCGCTTGACTTATAAGGATCATCCGGATGACTTGAAGCTGGGGAACTGGATGTTCGCGCGCGCTCACGAGCTTTTTGACGCAGCGGGCGCTCAGAAAAAATGGGGTTTTCCGGCTCAGGAACAGCAATTTGGCGTACACCTGCTCGGTACCTGCCGTATGGGGAATGATCCGAAGACATCGGTGATCAATGCGGACCACCGCACGCATGACGTCAAGAATCTTTTCCTTTGCGATGGCAGCAGCCTGGTGACTTCCGGGCGCGGCCAGCCCACCATGACCATCGAAGCGCTGGCGTTCCGCGCTGCTGACCGCATCACGGCGCTGGCAAAGCGCGGCGAGATCAGCGCCTGATCTTGCGCCCGATTCAGGAAAACGTAGTTGCTTCTTGTAACCGCGCTGCGCGCGGCTCCGTCAATTCATCTGCGAGGGTCAAAGTCGTGAATGGGAATCGTGCGAAATTCTGGCTGGCCGTGTGCGGAACAGCATTGTGCCTGTCGCTGGCGATTGCGGGTGCGTGGGGGCAGTCGAGCGCGCCAAAAGGCGCGGCAATCCCGGCGGGACCAAAACTTGCGGAAGAAGAGTTTAAGAATATTCAGGCGCTTAAGGGAATTCCGGCCGAGCAGGTAATCCCTTCGATGCAGTTTATCGCGGCTTCGCTGGGCGTGGAATGCGAGTACTGCCACGTCGCGCACGCGAACGAAAAGGACGATAAGAAGCCCAAAGTCACCGCGCGCAAGATGATCAACATGACGATGGCGATCAATAAGGATAATTTCGAGGGCCATCGCGAGGTTACCTGCTATTCGTGCCACCGTGGCTCCACGGATCCGGTGGGCACACCCGTCATCGCAGACGAAGAACCCCGGCGGGCAAGCGGAGAAGAGAAAAAGTCCGAGGGAAAATCCGCGTTACCGGCGGCTGAACAGCTGCTTGACAAATACCTTGCGGCTATCGGCGGTAGCGAGGCGCTCCAGAAAATCACGAGCCGCGTGCAAAAGGGAATACTGACGGCGTTCGGAGGCCAGCATTCTCCAGCCGAGGTCTATTCGAAGGCTCCCGATAAGCGCGTTTCGATTATGCACTTGCAGGGCGGGGACAGCGTCACGGCGTTTGACGGGAAGCGGGGATGGCTCAGCGTATCCGGGCGCGTGCATATGATGTCGGCGGCGGAAAATGACGCGGCACATATGGATGCGGATCTTTATTTTCCAGCACGCTTGAAGACACTGTACTCGAAATTCAGCGTTGATCCCGGCGGAAAAATCGATGGCCATGACACTTACCTGGTGGTCGGACGCAACGAGGGGCAACCGCCGCTGCGCTTGTACCTGGACAAGGAGTCGGGACTGCTGCTCCGGCTGGTCCGGTACGCGGAGACTCCCCTGGGGCGCAATCCCACGCAGATTGATTATGCGGATTATCGCGATGCCAATGGTGTGAAGGTGCCGTTCCACTGGACGATCGCGCGGCCGAGCGGCCGATTCGCGATTCAAGTGGAGCAAGTTCAGCAAAATGTTCCGGTGGACGATGCCAAGTTTGTCGCTCCGCCCCCAGCGCCAGCAGCAAAACCTTCGACTCCTTAGACGTAGGTTCTTGTGGGCCGGGTTGTGGGTTGGAAAAAGTCCACGAAATCCGAAGCCGCCCCCGCATTCATCTCCCGAACCCCGTTTCGGGATAACTTCCATGTGAGTCGACTGTCCGTCAAAGTCGTGACTGCAACTGAGCTATGAGCCATTTCCTCCGGAGGTCTCGGCTAGCCCTGGGAGGCTTTGAGAGTGGCTCTCCGACAACGTTGCTCTCCGGCCCCAGCACATTGTGGTCGGCCGGGCCACCTGCTCTGTTTACTATCTTCGACGTAGGGAGGCGGCGGGCTGCCTCAGATCAGGCCGCGGCCGCGTACGATGAGGCCGTGGCCAATTATCGCCAAACTGTGCTGACGGGATTCCAGCAGGTCGAGGACAACGTAGCTGCATTGCGGATCCTCGAACACGAAGCCCAGGTTCAGGACAAAGCCGTCGCGGCAGCTCAGAAATATCTGGAAGTTGCCATCACGCGCTACCAGGGCGGCGTCACCAGCTACCTCGAAGTAACAACCGCTGAAAGCGCGGCTCTCTCAGGCGAACTCACTTCGGTAAATATTCTCGGCCGCCGCATGGGGAACGCGGTGCTGCTTGTCCAGGCTTTGGGTGGTGGATGGGATAGCTCCGCCTTGCCACAACGCCCGGAATGCTGCGGCAAGCTGACCAGCGCTTCAAGGTAACACTGCTGCGTCTTTCGCAATGGTGGGGTCCACTTAAGAGCGCCTTCGAGTCAGTTTCTCGTTCCCCTTCGCGCCACCATCTGACACGCCTTCCAAGATGCCGGACGAGCGGCGCTAGAGCTGCTGTTGAACCCTCGTGGGAAAAAACATCCAATTTCCAATAGACTGACAGCGTCCAAGGATTCGACAGAGAACTCTCGCCAGCAGAGGGTCAAGTTCTCCTTGCTTAACTCTGTATCCTCCTTGCCTCCAATATCTTGCATGAACATTCGGCTCCCTTCGCGAAACGGTACAACGCGTGCTTCCCACCGATGTGGAAGTTGAAATCGAAATCGCAATTCATCCTGAGGGTGGCTCAACATGAAACCAATCTCGCAGGAAAACGGTAGGCTTGGATTTGTCGGGATCGGCTACATGGGCCGGCCGATTGCGCGGAGGTTGCTTGAATCCGGATTCAAGCTGACAGCCTACGACCGGAACCATGCCAAGGCGGAGGAGTTAATTCCGTACGGCGGCAACGTCGCCCAGAGCATTGCGGAACTTTCCTCCAGTTGTGACGTTGTGTTGTCCTCCTTACCGAGCGATGAAGCGGTTCTCGACGTCTACAGAGGACCAGAAGGCATTCTCGCCCATACGCGTCGTGGCTCGCTGCTTATCGACCTGAGCACGGTGTATCCAGACATTTCGCGGCAACTATCGAGACTTGGCTTAGAGCGTGGAGTTGAGGTTCTCGACGTGACTATATCAGGGAGCACTCCTGCCGCCGAAAAGGGGTTGCTGACTCTCTTCGCGGGCGGAAACAAGGAATGCTTCGACGGCGCCGAGTCGATTTTTCGCGTTATCGCCCAAAGGTATTTTTATCTCGGGCCGAGCGGCTCCGGAGCGACGATGAAGCTTGTGGTGAACACCTTACTGGGAATCGGAATGCAGGCGATTGCCGAAGCCGTTGCACTCGGTGAGAAGGCGGGTCTTGGTCGCAATCGCTTGCTGGACGTGCTCTCCCAGACAGCAGTGGTTGCTCCAGCGCATGTGGGCAAATTGGAAAGAGCGATGAAGGGCGACTACAGCCCGCAATTCCCGATTCGGCTGATGAACAAGGATTTCGGGTTGATTCTCGATCTCGCCTCTACTGTTGGCGCGCGAATGCCCGCGGCGGGTGCAGCTTTTGAGATCAACGCGAGGCAATCGGACGAAGGAGCTGAGCAAGACTTTTCGGCCGTAATTCTGCAAATGGAAAAACGTGCGCATCTGGGTTCCAATGGCAATGGGCGGGCGTGATCCGGCGTCGATTAGTCGGGTATTGACGTAGTTGGCTGAAGTTTATTCCCTTTGTGCACGTTCCGGCGAGGGCACGAAAATGATTCAACTTAAGGTGAACGGTGTTGAGCAATCTTTCGGCGGTGAGCCGGAAATGCCGCTGCTCTGGTATCTGCGCGACGTTTTGGGACTGACGGGATCGAAATTTGGGTGCGGCGTTGGGCTTTGCGGCGCATGCACGGTCCAAGTGAACGGACAGGCCACGCGTTCCTGCGTAACGACCATGGGTAATGCGGCCGGAAAAGAAGTCACGACGATCGAAGGTCTCCACAAGAATGGATTGCATGCGGTTCAGAAAGCCTGGATGGAAATCAACGTGCCACAATGCGGCTACTGCCAGGTGGGGCAAATCATGCAGGCAGTGGCACTGTTGAACAGCAAAAAGAAACCTGCCGATCATGAAATCGATGAGGCCATGTCTGGGAACATCTGCCGTTGTGGAACGTATCAGCGGATTCGCGCCGCGATTAATGCAGCGGCGGGAGAAATGACATGAGCCAGATTGAGAATGTCAGCCGTCGTAGATTTTTGACGGGAGGTATTATCGCGGCGGGAGCGCTTGTACTCGGTGTGCGGTATGATCACAAGCTTTCTTCCGGCGACAAACTTCCAAACGATACCAAAGCGGACCAAGCCACCTTACATCCCAGCGTGTACCTCGGAATCGACCCAGACGGAACCGTGTGGATCGTGGCCCATCGCTCGGAGATGGGCACGACGAGCCGTACGACTCTCCCGCTCGTAGTCGCAGATGAGTTGGATGCGGATTGGAAGCGCGTAAAGATCGAGCAGGCGATTGGGGACAACCGCTACGGCGACCAGAATACAGACGGATCACACTCGATACGCTCGTTCTACGACGCGATGCGTGAGGCGGGAGCAACGGCCCGTTTCATGCTGATTCAAGCCGCGGCTCAGCAGTGGGGTGTTCCCGCGACGGAATGCGAGACTGACATACACGCGGTTGTCCACCGCTCGACGAACCGTAGCGCTGTTTACGGCGAACTCGCGACCGCTGCGGCGAAATTGCCAGTCCCCGAGAAAGAACAGCTGAAATTAAAGCCAAAGAGTGCCTGGCGTTATGTAGGCAAAGGGCAAGTGAGTTACGACCTCGAAGCCCTTGTGACCGGCAAGGCCATTTATGGCATGGATGCTCGTGTGGACGGCATGGTGTACGCGTCCGTGGAGCATCCGCCCGTTCTCGGCGGCAAAGTGAAATCGTACGACGACAAGGAAGCCTTGAAAGTCGCAGGCGTCCGTCAGACTGTTCCGATTGATCCATTCCAGCAGGCGCCAGCGTTTCAGCCGCTCGGCGGCATCGCGGTAATTGCGGATAACACCTGGGCG